>Ga0118677_10002677_pt1 | contig 23400 bp, 19 predicted proteins | sample AliMusrvi5mmetaG_FD_86154 | JGI IMG/M metagenome (GOLD analysis project Ga0118677, IMG submission 86154)
CTCAAGACAACATGTGCCGGGCTATCTACGCGGCCATTCGGCGCCACTTCAACCACATTATCCAAGACGACACGGGTCAAATAATGTTGGACGTAGCAGCCGCCATTGCGGCCACTTGTCTGACAGCCGGTGAAGGAGGAGCCTGCCCAGGAGCACACTGCCGATAAACAGCGGCAGCAAGAGCAGTGCGGCAATCACCAGGACAGCGATGCCGATCACACCAATCACTATGGCAACGATGCCTGCGATCAGTATGGCCCAAAAGATCACCCTCCGGCGCCTTTCGGCACGTTCGGCCAATTTCAGTTGGTCTTCTTTCATCATCTTCGTATTCCTTTCTGTTGCGTTTACCAATTTGCCACCCGCCCTCACGACAGAACCCCGCCATCAGGGCAGAGCTCCGCCATGAAGGGTTTTGGGTGGGGGTTGCTTTCTCTTCTCAGACAACCGCGTTGCACGGTTGCGTTTCAGTGGGGCGGGGTGTGCTCACTCGAACTCGACGAGTCCCGCTTCCCGCAGGGACGTGTATTCCCGGCCGGTCGAACCCATTTCGCCATCGCGCTTACGCCCGATGATGACATGGTCCAGCACTTTGATGCCGAGAACCTGTCCGCTTTGAACCATCTGCTTGGTGATCCGCACGTCCTCTGCACTCGGAGTGTGCTCGCCCGAGGGATGGTTGTGCACCAGAATCACCGCCGAGGCGCTCCCGCTGATCGCCTGCCGAAAAACCTCGCGTGGATGCACCAAACAGGTATCGACCAGGCCCATGCCGATCATCCGTTTGTCCAGCAAACGATTCTTGGCGTTCAAGGACAGCACCAAAAAGGTCTCCTGTCCCAGGTCGCGCAGTTCCCGGCATTCAACCCAGGTGTCTTCAGGACTGCGGATCAGCGTGGTCCCGTCCCGAGCCAATGGCAACTCGCACATGAACGAGATCGCCCTGTACTCACGCCCTTTCATTCGCGCCCTGCCTCGCTGCCGGCTTCCGGACCTGGCGCGGACGCGTGCAACTCCAGCAACTGGAGGCTGCGCTCCTCCACAATTACCTCAGTGCTGTACTTGGTCTTGCCGTCCCGGGTCTCGAACTTGGACGTGTTGACCCGGCCTTCCAGCCCGATCAATACGCCGTGTTGCTCGCCAACCAGCAGGTTGACGGTGGCTTCGGCCGGCTTGAAGATCACGCAAGGCACAAAGGCCCAGCGGTCTTTGCTGGTCTTCTTGTTATAACCCAGAAACGTGCGCAGGGTAAACCTGAGCACCTGTCGGTCCGAGCCGGTCTGTATGGCCGAGCGCGGCAATGTTCCAACTCCTATGAACTTGTTCATGACCTCTCCCTTCGATTGTGTTCTTCCTGTGTTCTACCCAGCAATTCCTTGAATCACCTTGTTCCGCGTCAGCGGAATACCATGGAATACCCTCCTTTCCCGTGATTTGGGCAGCCTGTAAACAGAGCTCGCGCTCCATCGGCTGTTGCCGTTCCAGAAAACTGGATGCGCCGAAATCCGGCATGATTCAGTCGCATCACGCGGACACTAGCCCGCGATTGTGTTGCGAACGGATTACTCCGCTCATAAACGATTTGGTTTCAACAGGAGAAGGGGAGTGGAGTTTATAAACTTGCCGGTCACTCAGGCCGGGCCAGTTCCGCAGACTCCAGAGGAAAGCGTTTCCGCGTATTCCAAAGCGATCTGTATACCTATAGTAATAAGTACCGTAAGTAGGTACGGCCGGCACCGCGGAAGGTCTGGCCTGGCAGGCGGAGCGGAAATGCGCGGTGCGGTCCGGGGCATGTCCCTACTGACCTGTAGTCATTATCGCGGGACAACATTTAAGAACTTGCGATGCGTTATAGTGGTGTGGCCGGGCATGCGGAGGGTGCTACGGCCATATCTCATTCACGTATCACACTCATGCCCAATCCTGGAATCCCCAGCCCAAAACGAAACAGCAGTCCGGAGACAACCTTCATGGTTGGGCCTTGTAGGGTCAGCATCTTCAGGAACGTTTGCCTGAAAGACGGTCAGGAAATCGAGATCCCGAAAGTGGTGCTGGAAGTGCGTTACAAAGACAGGCACGGCCACTGGCGGGGACCCCTGCCATGAGCCTGAGGGAACTTCCCAAGGCGATTCTCGCGCTGCAGAAGGCTTTTGACTACCTGACCAACCACACGCCGGACAAAGGGCCGCAGTAGAAGGCAGTCTGCGCGCGACCTCACACTATTTCTCTTTGATGGCCCGATACGCTTCGCCTACGGCCTCATCGCTTGGGTTCAGATACACGCTCGTGGCGCGTAGTGTCCTGTGGCCCACCTGTTTCTGCACGATGGGCAAGGGCAGCTTGTAGTTGTGAATATGGTGCATGATATGGCTGTGTCGAAGGGAATGGATCGTGATCTGGTGCAGCTTACGGCCCATGGCGTCCTGGCCGTACTCACGGCTGAGTCCCGCCTTGATGACGTAGCGCTGGAAGATCTGGCGGATACGGTTTTCGCTGTACCGCCGACCGGTCCGTTTGGATCGTCGGAAGAGGTATTCATCCGGGTTGAGCACGCTCTCTGTCCGTTTTAGCATCCGACCTTCCCGGCGGAGAAGGCTTTTGACCTCGTTCATGACGCCAGCCGGCAGGTGGCTGGAGCGCATGTGGCCGGTCTTGGTGTTGTCCGCCGGAATGAACACGCTGCTTCGGTTGAAATCCAGATGCTTGACCTGGATCCGGACGAACTCGCCGACACGGCATCCCAGGTGGTAGATCATGCGGAACATGAGCTTGTGGCGGTAGTCCTCAACGCAATCGAGGAGTTTCTGCCATTCATCCAGAGTCAGATACCGTATGGTCTCCCCAAAACGCTCGTATTTTCGAGAAGACTTCACATTTGACGCTTTTGGCCTGGTTTGGGCCCGGTTCACGCTTGGGAATGATTCGTTTTCTGCCATTTTCTTCACACTGGGTCACAAATGTGAAGAACGGACAGTATTTATATCTGCCGGTAGGATCCCGAAAAGTGAGGGGTGGGGGATTTGCTACCGACCGGTGGAACAATTAGACCGGAAGGTTTAAGAACCCGAGGCACGTTGCCATTCCAGAATGACAACAAATACAAAAGACACCGAGAGCTCGAAGCTGTACCGAATGCTGGAAGGCTTGGACCAGGACATCAAGGATATGGGCGCCGTCATGAGAGGCATGAGCGATATCGTCAGCGATCTGCTGGCCAGAACCGACTGCATCTACGATGCCGTCACCCGCCATCCCGAGAGTCGCTACGATAGCCTGAACGGCGACGGGTTCCTCGACGAAATGGAAGAGTAGGGGGCAACGACGCGAGCAATGAATGGATCGCGTGATGCGGTCGACGCTGCTGCTGTAGTTCGTCCCATGGAACCGCAACCTATTTAAGCCCTGCACTGTTTACATGGGCATATGAAGCCTGCACAACTGCCTGCTGTGACCGCCATTGTACTTCTGATGATCGTAGTGGTCACGGGGATCGTCCAGGCGGGTGAACTGCGTACGACAGAGGACCAACGGTTCTATGTGAACGGCAGTTGGGTCCGGGCATCGGATCTCAAAGCCGGGGATATCGTGGGAACATATGACGGCAAACGCGTTCGCATCACCAACGTAACGGATGTGACGAGTGACACGCCGCTGCAGGTTTATGGGTTTACAGCCAATAATACGGCGCAGGGCTATGTCCTGGCGGACGGCATCCTCACCAGCGACGCCGCTGGCGGACTCACGTCGAGCACCGCGCGAGCCAGTGTGTGGCGACAGTGGTGGGCTCATTTTCTTCTTTTCTGGCGTGACTCTGTTGCATCTGCCGTCGGGCAACGGTGAGGAATATAGCCTTCAACATACTCTTCCACCTGAGGCCAGCGAGGCCCTCCAAAGGATCCGGCTTTGGCCAGCCTCAGAAGTCAGGTTGACGAATGTGATCTCATTGTGTTCTATTTGTCAAGCGTGGCGCCATTTGAGATAAATTGGTGGTTGGACTTCCGATTCTGTGCGTTTTTGTTTGTTTTCACGCGACTAGGCACGAACTGACCGAAGGACTGCGACATGCGGGCGACGTTGAGGTTCATGGCAATACCGGTGACGCTCGCGGCGATGGCGATGGCGCCTGCCGTCGTCTTGGCCCAGAGCGAGGAAGTCCCCCTCTCGGAGAACGACTTTAAGAAGCTCGACACGTTTGAAGGCGTCCTGCTGGCGAAAGCGGACAAGGCTTACGGCGCCGGGGAATACCGCCAGGCCGCTGCTGCGTATGACGGTTTCGTGCTCCAGTATCCCAAGTCCGTCGCCACTCCCTACGCGCTGCTGCGCAAGGGGCGGTCCCTGCAGCGCGACAACAAGCGGAACGACGCCATCAAGCTGTACAACGAGGTGCTCGACTACTTCCCGAACGCGGTTGATTATGCGGGCGCGGCGCTCTACTACACCGGCCAATCCCATTGGGACAACGGCGACACCAAGGAGGCCATGAAGGCCTGGGCCGAGATGGCGCAGGACGCGGACTACCGCAAACACTTCCTGGCCGCCGGTGCCATCAACCGGCTGGCCGACAACTTGGTGCGCCAGGACAAGTGGCCGGAAGCCGTCGCCTACTACCAGCAGGTCGCCATCGATTTCCGCCGCAGCAACCACGACGCGGCGCTCTCTGCCATCGGGAAGGCGGTCGAATGCTACATCCGGGCGATCCCCGACGAGGCGAAATTGCGCGTTTTCTACGACAAGGTGGAGACCTTCGAGAATGGGCCGCAGAAGCCCGACGACGTCAACTTCTGGACGCGCGTCATGGAGGCGATCGATAAGTACGGGACGTTCAACGAGGCGGACAAGGCCAACCGGGACCGCTACTTTCAATACTGGACCCGGGCCATGGACGGCAAGAACCCGGCCTGGGACGACTACCAGATCAACTTCGCCCGCTATAGACTGGCCTACGAAGGCGATGTCGCCAAATGGATGGAACGTATGGACAGCCAGTTCGCCCAGCACCAGAAGGACGGCGACTACGGCCGCATCGTGAAGTGGATCGGCCTCTACGCGGGCCGCAAACCGAAAATCGACGAGTACTACGGCAAGCTCGCGTTCGAGAAAATGTCCAACGGTGACATCGTCGACCTGATCCGGACGCTCTATGAACGCAACATCGACGTGGGTCTGGCGCGCAACGCGATCGGCAGACTGAAGGCGGACGTCATGACGGACGACGCGCGCGAGAACCTTGCCCGCGGGATCTGCTGGGGGCGCGACGAGGAAGGTGTGCGCCTGCTGTGCGCCGCGATGAAGGACGCGGACCGCGGCAAGATGACGCTAGTCCGCTTCTTCCGGGACTCGCGCCAGCCGGACAAGGGCCTGAAACTCGCGGACGAGATGACGAAAGTTCCATCGTATGCCAAGGAAGCGTACGGAATTAAGGGCGAGTTCCTGCAGACGAAGCGGCAGTGGTCGGACGGGATCGCCGCCTACCGGTTGTGCGACAACCCGCCGACCACGATCTTTCGCATCTCCGAATGCCTGCTGGCTGACGGCAAGCGCGACCCGGCGATCGCGCAACTGCGTGAGATCGAGGGGTTCTTCCAGAAGGATGCCCCCGAGGCGGCCATGCGAATCGCCGCGGCCTATCGCGACACGGGCGATCAGAAGCAGTACATTGCGGCCTTGCGGGCGGTCATGAAGAAGTATCCGGCGAGCAGACAATCCAGCGATGCCCATCAGGAACTTGAACGACTGGGCGTCAAGATAGGCGGAGGCGTCGATGCGGAATAGAGCGACTGTCGATTTCAGGTTTCAGATTGCGGATTACTGCTGGCTTTGGGCCGTGGCGCGATTGGGCGTCGGGTTGGCGTGCTGTCTGGCGGTGATGGCGGCGACGCCGGTCGAGGCGGCGCGGCAGGCCAAAGTGCAGGGCGAGGCAGGCGAGGGTGAGTTCGAGGCCAGCCGCCTTTTGGACAAAGCCGGCGAACTGCTCACGGCCGGCGAAAACGAGCGAGGGGTAAAGATGCTCGAAACCGTGATCGAGCAGTATCCCGCAAGCCATGCCCGCTATGCGGCCTATCTGGCCCTGGGCCGCTACTACGTCAACGCGCACGAGCAGTTGAAGGCGGTCGGATACCTGGCGAATCTCAAGAGTCTGGAGAACGCCTCCGAGGAGGTGGCGCCGGCTGACCGGGACCTTTATCTCGAGGGGATGTACCTGATGGGGACGGCCTATTTTCAGGCGCGCAACTACGGGGCCGCCTTCCCGATCCTGCGCAAGATCACCAGCAACTACGCCGACACCGTGTGGGCGAATCAGGCCTACTACTACATCGGGATGTGCCACTTCGCCCAGCAGAACTGGAGCAAGGCCATCGAGGCCCTCAGTCTGGTCGGGACACTCGCCGATTCGGAAGGTGGCGCCACCGACGAGGTCGAGGCGGGCCGGCGGTTCTACGTCAAGGTGACCGACAAGGACCTGCCCGTCCTCGTCAGACTCGGCAAGCAAACCTGGGTCGACGTGGTCACAACGCACGGGGACCGCGAGAAGATCGAATGTATTCCGCTGGGTGCGGACGCGAACGTGCTGATGGGTTCCATCGCCACCGAGATCGGAGTGGCCCATCCGGGGGATCACGTCCTGCAGGTCCTGGGCGGCGACACCATTACGGTTCGCTACACGGATGCTAACACCCAGGACGGCTCGACCAACGTGGTCCGCGAAGCCAAGGCCCGGGTGGTGTCGTCGGGAACGCTGGCGTTTACCCTTGGCGACTTCGAGACGCCCGCCCTCGCGGCGTTTCAGGATCAGCCTCTTTGCCTGACCCTGCAGGATGCCGACCTGGACGTCAGCGAGGCCGCCGATACGGCGGTTGTCAAAGTCGTGGCCCGCTACAAGGAGCAGACCGACGACACCGACACCTCGGGGACCGTGGACCTGAAGAAGATTCTGGCCGACAATCCTTCCGAACAGTACCGGACGCGCAGCGAAGCGGCGGTCCGTCTCACGGAAACCGGTCCGGCGCCCGTGCATACGGGGCGCTTCATCGGCACGGTGAAGATTCAAAGTGTCGACGCGGCGAAATCAGCCGGGCCTTCGGACGGCGTTTTGACCTGCGCCGTAGGCGACGAGATCGTGGCTACCTACACTGACGAACTGAGTCTCGGCGGAGCGGGGCCCCGCGAGGTCCGCGCGGTGACGCGCGTGACCGGCGAGATCGACAACCGGCCCCGGGCGTCGCAGGACGTCGTATCGGATCCGGTGGTGCGGGCGCGCAAGAATCTTGTCGAGGCCAGCGCTTACCTTGAGCTGGCCCGCATTTTCAAGAGCATGGGCCTGATGAAAGGCGCCAGGGAGAAGGCCGCCGCCGGCTTGGAGCGCGTGGATTCCATCATCCGCGCGTCGAGCCCGATTCCCGGCGACCTGAAGCAGCAGGCCTTCAAGACGAAGTGGGAATTGCACATGGCGGCGGACGATTTCAACAGCGCGATCGCGACCTGCGGGGTCTTCAACCGGCTGTTCCCGGATTCGCCCCTGGTGGACCAGGCGTTGATGGGGATCGCGCGGATCCGGCTGGAGAACAAGGAGTACGGGGAAGCCATCCGGGTGTTGCGGCAGATTTTGGCCCTGTCCAAATCGCAGGCCAAGGCCGAGGCCCAGTTCAGGATCGCCGAGGCCACCGAGGCGATGAACGCGGGTCAACCGGGCGGGCGCGAGGGCTCGATCCAGCAGTACAAGTTGTGCGCGGAGCGCTACCCGGACAGCGAATTCGCGGGGCAGTCGCTGGCTAAACTGGTTGACTACCACGTCGAACTACAGGATTTTGCGCAGGCCAGCGAACTGCTGGAGCAGGTCTTTCAGGATCATCCGGATGCCGCCTTCCTCGATGCGATGCTGCTCAAGTGGGTTCTGGTGGCCTACAATTCCGGCGATTACGCGAAGGCGCGCGACAAGTGCGCGCAACTGCTTTTCGAGTATCCGGGCAGCCCCTATGCGGAGAAAGCCCGGCAGGTGATGCCGAAGATCGAGGCCAAGTTGAAGTCCGGCGGCGGTGCGGCCGGGGAGAAGTCGCCATGAAGGGGATCATGAAACGGATGCAATGGACGATACGGCGCGGCGTGGTGTTGGGCTTTCTTATGGCCGGAGGGAGCGCGAACGCGCAGGGGCCGGCGACGGCGGTCGCGGCGAGCAACGCCCTCGCCATCAACGTCGCGGCGTTTCAGCAGGTCCTGGAAACGGCGCAGCGCGATCCGGCCGGCGCCTCGGCCGAGACCATGACGCGGCTGCTGGCCCTGGGCCGCGAGGCTGGCCGGCCGCAGGCGGCGGCCGCCGTCGCCAAGGGCTACCTGGCCAAGCACCGCGAGGTCGCGCCGGAATTGCTGTTGCAGGCGGCGCAGGTTGCGGAGTCGGCCGGCGATCTGCGCACGGCCGTGGCGCGCTACAAGCAGTACCTCAAGCAGGCGTCCGCCGGGCCCGACTTTGCCGCCGCGACCTCGCGCCTCTATGAACTGTTTTTCAGTCTGGGCGCGGCCGATGACGCCTACCGGCTGATGACCGAAATGGGGGACGCGGCCCGGACGACCGCGCCGCTCAAGCGATTCGACGGGTGGTATCTGGACCAGGCCCGCCGCCGCTCGGACACCGCGGCCCTGGCCGGCCGGCTGGCCGCCGTGATGGCGGACGCCATGCCCCTCGAAATGGAACGGGGGGCTTACTGGGATTTTCTGGACGGGCTGATGCGCGAAATTGCCGGCGCCAAGCCCGAACACTTCGCCGCCTTGCCCGCGTGCCGCCGGATCGCGGGGCTGATCCGCGAGAACGACGCCTGGAGCAAACGCTTCGCGTTCCTGACGGCGAACCTGGCGTTCGCGGCTGGAGCCGCCGGAAAGGACAACGCGACGCTCGAACGGGACTTCGAACCCGTGGCCGCGGCGGCCAGGGCCTATCTCGATGCGGCGCCGACGGCCGACACATTGCGTGAAATCGAGCGAACGTTCGGGGGTGGGCAAGATCTTTACCAGGACCGCGTCTACTGGTCCCAGTCCAAAGTCAAGCAGCCGGTGTTCGTCTACGGGTTCGGGAAGTTGAGCGACAAGGAGAAGGAAAGCGTTCTCGGTCCGGCTCCCAACTGGGATGAGGCGCAGTGGATCGGGCGGCTGGCGTCGCGCGAGACGTACGGTCAACTGATGATGTCGGCCGGCGCGTCTTTTCTGGCGTCGCCCGTCGCGGCCCGGATTCCGCTGGCGACTGACGGCACGAACCCGGCGGTGTACAAGGCGATGGCGCCGTTCGTGCAGGGGGTGCCCAGCGCGAACGCGCTGGTCGTCGCGGCCCTCGGCCAGCACGACGATCTCTTCGGAGCCTGGCAGAGCGTCGCGCAGAACTCGTGGCATCTCGGCGGGTTCGAGGACCTCGGGCGTGCCTGCGACAGGATCGGGCGGACGTTCGTCCAATTCCCTCGAGACCCCGCGCAGAAACTGCCGACGAACGCCGTCGAGATCGTGATGGCGCGGTTCGGCGCCGAGGCGCTCGCCCGGACGCCGGTGTTCCTGTTCGATCCGGTAGCGGCGCGCACCTTTGTGAATGCGGTGTGGGCGTGCAGCGGTCCGGACGGAACGGACAAGGCGAAGGCGCTGGCCGTCCTGCGCGTGCTGGACTGGGTTCCGTACGATGTGCCCACCCGCCGGGCCGTGTTCGAACCCGCCAACCGCGAGTTCCGCGCCTGGGCCGACCAGGTTCGCAATCAGCAGCGCGACCAGAAGGCGCGGCTGGACGCCGCCTCCAAGACGCTGGAGGCGCTCCGTAAGCAGCGCGAGGAAGAGGCTAAGAAACCCAAGGCGGATCTGCAAGGCCTTGACGGGCAGATCGCCCCCAAGGTCATGGCCCTGAATGCGCTGAAGGCGGATCTGGCTAGGGCGGATGCGCTGGCCGCCTCCATCACGGTTGTGGAGGATATCTTCAAGCAGGTCATGGACCCGAAGGTCTTCGATCCGGCCAAGGCGCCGGACGATCTGTGCCGTAACCTGGCCAAGGCAGCCGTGGCGTTGCGCGAGAAGAATCTCGCGGCGTACCTGGAAGCGGCGCGCGCGGCGTATCCGGCGGTGCGCAACTACGCGGCGCAAAAGACTCCGTTCGGGCGCGCCGCCCTGACGTTCCTGCTCACGAACCGGCTGGACACGTTCGAGACGCTGGATTTCCAGTGCGAGGTTCTGGCCGACCAGATCGCGCAGGGAACGCCCGAGAGCGGGAACCGGCTGGTCGGCGACGTGTATAGCCTGATCAACGAGAATCGGCTGTGGCCGGGCGCCGACAAGGCCAAGCGCCTGAAACTGAATGCCGTGCTGGCCAAGGCGGTTCGTGACCTGATGGGCCGCAACCAGTTCTCGGAAGCCGTGTTCAACAGATTCCGGGAGACGCGGGGAGGCCTGGGCTGGCGCGAACTCGACGGCGATCTTGACATCATGGAGTCGCTGCTCGCGCGCAAGGACCTGCCAGTTCCCCGGCAGAACTGGTCGCTGTCCCTCATGTGGATGGTGCGCAACGAATTTCCCAAACTGGCCGGGAAGTACCCGGTCGAGAAGTGGTTCGACAACGCCGTCGCGGAAGAGGGGCGGCAGAGCCGTTTCATGGACCGTTCGTATTTCGACAATGGCGGCGCCGATTCGAGCGGCCTGGTGCTCCGGGCCGCGGCCGAGATCTACCCGACCTACGAGCGGCTCCCATTCGGCTACAGCGGCGGCGCGCCGGTCTATCCGGACCGGGGCCGCTTCTGGGATATGCAGGGCCGGGCCCTGGCGGCCCCGGCGCCCGCGCGCGACGCCATGCTGACGCGGCTGGAAAGCTTCTCCGGGAAGACGCGCTTCGACTACTATGCGAACGGCGGGGCCCGGCTCGGCACGCTGTCCGTCGCCGGTCCCGCCGACCGCAAGAAGTACTTCGCGGCCCTCGCGGCCTGGGTGGCGGCCCGCGAACAGGAGCCGGTCAGGGCCTATCAGGCCTCGCTGGTCCCCCTGACCTCGATCCACAACGGCGGCGACCTCACGGACGAGGAACTGAACGCGCTCGTTCGCCTGGCGCAGTTGGCGCCCGACTGGAACTGGGGCGGCTGGGGCGAGTTCGATCGCTTGGTGTGCGAGGGCCTTCTGGGTCACAAGCGCAGCCTCGACCTGTTTCCTCTCGCCCCGCGTTTGTGGGGCATGGCGCGCGTGCTGCCCCCCGAGGTCAGGCAGCGGCTGGTCACCTTCGCCGGCGCTGTGGCGGCCGTCGGCTTCACCGATCTCGCGGCGTCCTATGCGGCCGCCGGGCTCGAGATCATGGGCAATGGCTTGAAGGACGACGACCGCAACGCGCTGCTGGCGCTCAAGGCCAAGGCGCTGCCCGGCGCGCTGGCCGTCGCCTCGGTGGACCGGGCGGACCGGCGTTTTCCCATGTTCCAGGCCCTGGCCGATTACCAGATGGGCAAGGTCGAGGAGGCCTGGCAGACGTACCTGGGAGCCAAGGGCCTGTTCGGCGAGACGTACCGGGAACTGGACCCCGCCTTCAGCATCTGGCTGGTCGGCAAGCTGACCGACGTGGGCAACTACGCCGACGCGGAGGGCATCGCCCGCGTGATCATCCAGTGGGTGGACCAGGCGCCGCAGAGTTTCGAACTTGAAGACCGCGCGCGCCTGCTGCTGGCGTATGCTCAGATCTCGTTCTCCCGCCAGGAGTACCCCCGCGCCCGCGCCATCTGCGAGCAGGTGGCGACGGCCAAGGAATTCGAGGACGCGCCGGCCCGGCGGGACGCCGAGATCAAGATCGCGGACATTGACCGGCTGACCAAGCATTTCGACAAGGCCGTCGAGCGCCTCGACAACATGCTCCGCAAACGCGATGCGTACGTTCAGGCCGAGGCCAATTACGAACTCGCGCTCGTGAAGTTCGACCAGGAGGAATATCCGGAATCGCGCGCTTTCGTGGACAAGGTGCTGGCCGTGGCTCCCGCGCACCCGAACGCCCGCATCCTCGAAGGCAATCTCTACCTGAAGATGAAGAAACTCGTGGAGGCGACCGAAGTCCGGGTGGGACTGGCCGCCAGCCAGCAAACGATCATTCCGGGAAAGCCGCTCAGGGTCAGCCTGGAGGATCGCAACCTCGGCCTGGTCGGGTTGTCGGCCAATATCGAGATCAAGGCCTGGGCGGATTCCGGCGACGAGGAATCGTTCGTGCTGCTGCCCTTTGGCGAATCCAAGACGAAATTCGAAGGACAGATTCCCACGGCGCTCGGGGCGGCCCGCAAGGGCGACGGGACGCTGCAGTTACTGGGCGGCGATCTCGTGCATTACGACTTCTCGGATTTATTCAAACGTTCCAACAAGATCGCCGGCCAGGAGCCGGTCAGCATCCGCGTGATCTCGGACGGCGAGTTGTTTGTCTCGTCCGGCAAGATCCTCTCGAAAGAGGAGCAGGAGCAGCGGCAGTTGGAGACCCTGATCCGGGCGCGGATGCAGCCCGAGGCGGGGAGCGGGACCGGTGTGGCCTTGAGCACGCTACGCGCGGATGACGAAATCAAGCCCGGCAACCGCATCAACATCCGGGTGGTGGATCCGGACGAATGCGTGTCGTCGAACCGGGACGTCGTGTATGTGAGAGCCAGCGCCTCCAGCGGAGATCGGGTCGAGCGTGTTCCGCTTGTCGAGACGGCACCGTACTCGGGGGTCTTCGAGGGTTTCGTGCAGACGGCCTCCGCGCTCGCCACGGCCTTCGCCTTGAATTCCGAAGACGGCAAGGAGCCGAATTTCGCCATCACCAGCGCCGACTACCCGCCGTGGGTCGGCCTGCCGGACAACCAGCGCCCGAAGTGGTTCAGCATTGACCTGAACAACAACTGCGCGCTGGGCGCGCTGAAAATCGTGGCGGACGTGCCGGGCCGGAAGCTGAAGAAGTTCATCGTGCAGACGTCGCCCAACGGCGAGGAGTTCGTTTCGCTCGGGGCGTGGCCGGCGAACTTGCGCGGCAGCCCGGGGGCCGGCCAACTCGACGTGGTCCGCTATGCCAACGCCACCCGGCCGCCGGCCACGCTGCGCGACCTCAAGGATTATCTGGAGGTCGGCTACGCGGTTGACGGCTGCGAGAAGATCACGGTTTCGCCGCCGCCGCTCGAGGTGCGATGGGACGCGACGGTGAACGGCCTCGGGGATCGGCTGCAACTGGCCGGGGCCGGCCCGAACAGCTTTTACCTGGGCCGCCTTCAGGGCATCTTCTACCAGCCGTCCACCCAGAAGAGGACGTTTCGGGTGGGGACGCCCGAGGCCCGGCAGAAGCCCGGGAATATCTACCTCACGCTGGATGGCGCCTCAGGTTCGTCGCCGGTCGAGATCTCGAAGACGTTGAGCAAGGGAATGCACCGCTTGGACGTCTACTTCGCCGCGAACCGCGCCGGCGGTGTGAACTTCTGGCTGGAAACGGAAGTCGCTTCGTCCGCGCATGCCCAGCGCGTCAAGTGTACGCCCGAGCTGTTGGCGGCGCCCGCGAACGTGAACTCGAACGAACTGGCCGAGGCCGCCCGGGAACTCGCGTTTCAGCCGGCGGCCCTCACGAATGCGGCCGACAACGCATCGTTCACGGTCGTATTTGCCTCCAACACCATGGCCCGGATGGTGCGCGTGTGGATGCTCGACTTCGAGACCGATGCTCCGGCCATTCGCAAGATTTACCTGACGGATAGCGAGGGCAAGACGATTCTGCCCACAGCCCAGGACGTGGTGAAACTGCGAAGCAACGACCAGTTGGAGATTGTCCCCGGCGACCGGATCACCATCACCTACGAGGATCCGCATTACCTCACCAAGGAACGGCGGTTCAGCGAGGCGTTCCTGCGGGCCACGTTCCACAACGCCACGATGAGCGCCTGTTTCGTCGAGTCCGAGGCGGACGCGAATGGCGCCCGCCATCCGCGGTACATCCCCATGCGTCGGTTCAAGCCGGGCGACACGGTCAACGTGTTCGTCAACGACCCGGACTGCGACACGACCGACGAGCGCGACGTGGTCAAACTGCGGGCCAAAGCCGGACTCGGCGCCGCCATTACCATTGACGCGTTGGAGACCGAGCCGCACTCGGGGATCTTCCTGGGCAAGGTGTTTCCGGTGGCGGGGACGCCACAGCGGCCCTCGGAAATTCACTTGGGCGCGAATGACGACCTGCGGCTGACCTACCGCGATCTCGAAAACACCAATCCGGGTATTCCCTGGGATCGCACGGTCACCTTGGAGCAGACGGGCAGCGAGGCTCCCGAGGTGCGGGTCTACGATTATACGTCCAGGCTGCTGACGGGGCCGGAATTGGCCGATCTGCGGCGGGTACAGGAATCCGCCAGGAAGACCGACGAAGTCGTGCCGGTGACGCGCTCGGTTACGGCGGCGCGGCCGGAGGCCGTCACCCCTGCGTCGGCTAGGGTCTTGTTGGGTTTTCCGCTGTTGGTAGAATTGACGCATCCCGCCCTGGCGCAATCGCCGCTGAGCACCGCGGCGCTTTACGTTCAGACGTCGGCCGGCCGCAAGCAGTACGGAAAGCCGCTGGAAGGGGCGTTCGACCTGAACGTGCCGGGTACGGTACGAGTGGAGGCGCCGCCCGGCGACCGGTTGGCGCTCGCTCCGCCCCCGGGTTACCGGGATGTGAGCGTTGTCGGCCTGGCGGGCGATGCGAATGCCCTGGACGACGGCCGCTTCACATTTGCGGTGCCGTTGAAACTGGGGGCGGTCCCCCCTCAATCGCTGGCTGAGGCCAAGGCGGTGGCGCCGGTGGCCGGGGCGCGGACCGGGCGGGAAAGCGAGGACTCCGACGCGGCCGTGGGTGGCTTGCGTGTGCGAGGGGATGACGAGATTTTCATCGGGTATCGCTACACGGATGCGGCCGGCAGCAATCGTTGGCTGACGGCCTCGGCTTCGCTGGGGGCGGATTCGTTCTTTGACGTCATGGACCGGCGGTATCAGGAGGCGATCACCAACCTCCACGTCGGGGAGACGCTCTACCTGCGGCTGATCAACCCACTACTCGACCGCGGCGAGGAGACGACTTCAGCGACCGTGCAGATCAGGACTGACTCCGGCAAGACGCAGTCCCTGTCCCTGGCCGAGACGTTCGGCCACTCGGGCGTCTTTAAGGGCGCCGCGCCATTGGTCTTTGCCGGCGATCCTGCTGCCAGCAACGCGGTCGGCGCGGTGCGGGTCGGCTATGGCGACTCGCTCGTTCTGTCCTGCGGGGCCTCCGACGCCACGCAGGGGCTGTCGCGCGCCGTGCAGGTGTACAAGGGCGCGGACGGCAGCGTGAAGCCGTTCACCAAGCGTTTCAAGGATCCGGCCATCGCGGTGCAGACGCAACTGACCCTGGCTGAGGCCTATTTCGAGATGGCCAAGAAGCACCGGGAATTGTCCCGGGAGGACCTGGCGCGCCGCGAAATCGGGCAGGGCAAGAAACTGCTGGAGGAGGCCATCCGGGACTATCCGAATACGGACGCCCGGGCCCAGGCCGACTATCTGCTCGCCGATCTGGCCCTGGAATTCGCGGCGCAGGTTGACGATCCGGAGCAGAAGACCAAGTTGTATCTCGAGGCGGTCGGCCGGTTCACCGATATCGTGGCCAGTTATCCGGACAGCCCGTACGCCCCCAAGGCCCAGTTTAAGAAGGCGCTGACGTACGAGAAGATGGGTAAGATCGACGAAGCCTGCGAGGAGTACGTCAAGCTCTCCTACCGCTACCCGGATAACGAACTCGTGGCCGAGACCATCGCGCGCCTGGGGCAGTACTTCCTGACCAAGGGGAAGACCTGCCAGGATCGCATCGACGCCGAGACCAACGTCGTGACCCGCGAACGCGTGCGGCTGGAGACAGTGGATATGTACAAGACCGCGGCCCAGGTGTTCGGCCGCCTGTCGGAACGCTTTCCGGATCACAAGTTGGCGGGCAAGACCATGGTTCTCTCCGGCCAGTGCTACATGCGCGCCGAGGACTATGAGAAGGCAGTCGCCGTCTTCAAGAAGGTCATCGACGCCAAGAAGGCCGATCCAGACCTGCTGGCCGAAGCCATGTACTGGTGCGGCGACGCTTATGTGAAGGGCAAGCAGGACCAGGAAAGCATGGTCAACGCCTATCGCATGTTCAAGAAGCTGACGTGGGACTACCCGGAAACGGTCTGGGCCAAGTACGCTCGCGGCCGGTTGACCGAAGAGGCCATGGCCAAGATGGAAACCGAGGGACAGAACTGAGACGGAACGATTCCCGGGGGTCGACTGATTATGAGCCACGCCGCCGAAAAAGTGTTGCACCAGACGGTCGACCACTTGCGCCAGGAGGTGGCCCGGTTGGGAGACCAGGTCCGGCTGTTAAGCCTTGAAAACGAGGATCTGCTTCAGCAGCTCAAGGATGCGGGCGTGCCTGCCCGGCTGCCGGTCCTGCAGGCGGAACGTTTGCCGCCGCCCCTGACGGAGCCCGACGCGGCCGCCATCGCCGAGGCCGACGGCCGGTTGACCGGCGCCGAACGGCGACTCCGCGAGCGGCTGTGTTCGGGGCAGGAACTGGTCCTGCTGTTGCCGTCGGACACGACGACCGACGTGGGGTTGTGGATTGTGCCCCGCCGGGTTTGGGTGGCGGTCACGCGCGCCGAGGTGGTGTTGTTTGCCGCCGGCCGCCGGCCGCTCGCCCAGCGAGTGGCGTTCGAGCATCTGTATGCGAGTCTCTACAATGCCATCACGGGAGAGTTGGTGTTCGCGCCGAATCGCGAGTACCGGGTGGCCCGGGTGAAACTGCCGCCCTTGGAGGGCACGCAGGTCCTGGCCCAGATTTACGGCGCGTTGGCGCCGCGCAAGGAAGGGAGCGCGTAGTATGTTGGAACGGCTGATCATGGGTGGGTTCATGATGATCCCGCTCGGAATATGCAGTGTCATCATGGTGGCCGTTCTGATCGAACGGTCGCTCGCATTCTACCGGAACAGCCGACTCGATGTCCGCTCGCTCCGGGCCAAGGTCAGGACGCTCGTGGCGGAGAACCGCCTCGACGAGGCCATGACGATTTGCGCCAGCACTCCCAGTCCCGTGGCGGCGGTGCTGCTGGTGGGGTTGCAGACCTACAAGCGGAGCCTTGCCATGGGAGTCTCGCGCGAGATGCAGCGGCTGATGATGGAAAAGGCGATGGACGACTACACGCCTCAGGCCCTGCATGCGGTTGAGATGCGGCTCAACTGGCTGGCGACGATCGCCAACGTGGCGCCGTTGTTCGGCATGACGGGAACCGTCACCGGCATGATCCGTTCCTTCGGATCGCTGTCGGGCGCGGGCTCGCTCGACGCGGGGGCGGTGGGCGCCGGCATTTCCGAGGCGCTGGTGGCCACGGCCAGCGGCCTGGTCCTCGCGCTGACCTCGCTGATCCCCTACAACTCCTTCATGAACAAGGTGGCGAAGGTGAACCTTGCCATCGGCGAGGCGGCCTCGGATCTGGTCCAGACCGTCGCCATGCACGCGGAACGCCGGAGCGCACCGTAAGGGCCATGCGTAAGAGATTCCAGCTCAGGCAGATGAATCAGGACGCGATTCCGACGACGTCGCTCGCGGATATGATGTTCCTGCTGCTGATCTTCTTTATCATGACCACGACGCTGGCCAAGACTACGGGCTTCGTCACCGACATTCCGGCGGGTGCCACGGGGAAGCAGGATACCCAGGAGAAGACGCCGACCGTGGCGCTGCACGACGATAAGATCACCGTGAACGACACGGAAACGATGGATGTGGCGCAGCTTCGCCAGTATGTCGCCCGCCTGCGGCTGGACCAGCGCCAGGGCGACGCGAAGGTCGTCATTGTCGCGGCCTCCGGGCATGTGTCGTACCAGACGTACTACGAGACGCTGGCCTTAATTCAGAACGCGGGCGGGGTTGTCGCCATCGAGACCGAGGAGGATCGCAAGTGATCCGCCGCCCCAAGCACGAACTGCCGGTGATTCCGACGGCAAACCTGGTGGATATCGCCATCCTGCTGATCATCTTCTACATGGCATGCAGCAACTTCCTCTCCGCCTCCAGCGCGCGGGTCAAGCCGCCGAGGGCGACGGACTTGACCAAGCAGAAGGAACCCCTGGTGGTGGTCACCATCGACAAGGAAGGCGCGGTGCAGTTGCAGGGGCGGGACGTGGGGGGGCCGGCCGATATCGAGAATGCGATCGGCGAGTTGATCCGCGACAAAACCACCGATGAGGGCCGGACCGTCATGTTCAAGTGCGATGCCGGAGTCTCGCGCGAGGTTTTCCAGCCCGTGCTGGATGCGATCGTCCAGGCGGGCGGGTTGATCCTGGCGGTGGGCGAGAATATTGAAAAGTAGAGGCGGAACGCGTGGCGTTACGCCGGAAGAAGCGGGGAACGAACGATGGCCAATACTCAGTATAATCCCGAAGTTGACGAGGCCGCGCCCGAACAGTTGCTGGTCGTGTTCACGCGCGGCCGTATCGTGCTGTGGGCGATGGTCGCGGTCCTGATTCATGTGGTGGTGATCGGCGTGACGTCGGTGGGGTACATCCGGGACCGATGGATCGATCCGGAAGGGGCCAAGGCTCGCAAGGAAGCGGCGGCCGCAGCACTGGCCGGCGAGAAAGCCAAGACGAAAGCCGCGGCGGCTCCGGTCGCGCCGGCCGGTACGAATGCGGTGGCGTTGGCCCCGACAACCAACGGGACGCGCATGGCGGCGACCGGCACCGTGACGAACGCAGCGACCGCCACGAATGCGGCGCCAGCCGACGAGACCCGAATTCCGGAGTCGCGGCGTGAGACGGCCGTGGTCAAGCGTATCACCGACAAGGCTTCCACTAATGAAATCCCGAGCAAGCCGGACCTCGGCATCTCGCTGGAGGAGACGAATCCGCACTGAGGCCGGCGCCGGAGTTCGTTCCGGGCGGTTGAAGTGACGCGTCCCTGAGCCCAGACCATGCGGATAAGACCTTCCAGTCTATGGCCGGCATTCCTGGGTTTCCCGCTCGCCGTCCTGGCCATCGTGCTGGGGCACTATGCCTTCGAGCTGCCGGCCCTCTACGACGGCGTGATTGCCACCCACCGGGCGCTGGCGGCGCCGCTGCTCGCGGCCGGCGTTCCGCAGGTCGTGCAAACGTTTGCCCGGGTATGCGGCGCGACGGCCGCCGCCCTGCTGGTCGTCAGTTTTCTCACGCTGTTCGTCATGCGCGGCTGGGTGCTGTGGTTCTATCGCAAGTGCTGCGTGATGAGTTATGTTGTGGCTTTTCTTTGCGTCATGCTCGTCGGCAAGGCGACGGCCACCCTGCTGGAAGGCAGCCTGAGCGTCGACGGGACGCTCGTGAATCCCGTCACGCAGTTCTTTCTGCGGTGGCACTTGATTTGGCCGGTGCTGCTCGCGGCGCTGGGCGTGGCCCTCCTGCATGTGTTGACGCTGCGCCAGCGCGTTATCTCGCTCTACACGGGCATCCATGACGAACGGCCGGCGGCCGGCGACCGCTTGATCGAGAACGTGCTTTCGAATGGCCGGGATCCAGCCTTCCGCAAAAGCGTCCTGTCCAGCGTGGGACTGCACGTGTTGGTCATCCTGGTGATCCCGTGGCTGCTGACGCTTCGCGGATGCGTGGAGCCGTACCGCGTACCCAAGGGCAGCGGGACGCCGACGACACTGACAGCCGTGCAGATTCATAAATTGGTGAAAAAGAAGCCCAAGAAGAAGCGCTTCGTTGTCAACCCGAAGTCGGCGATCTCGTTCCACATCCCGGATCTGGACGAGTCGGTGGCGGCCAAGCAGGTCGACGAGCAGACGCAACTGACCTATCAGGCCGACCCGACGCGCGTCATGGGGATCGGCACAGCCGCCGCCGGAAAGATGGGGGCGGGCGGCGGCACGACGGGAGGCTGGCCGGACGGCATGGAAAATGCAAAGGTTCGGTTCATTCACCTGGAGTACAACGGCGGCGGGTGGGATGACGGCATGGACGCGACGATGCGCGGGGACCAGAACTTCCTGGACCGCTTTCATCAACTGACGGGGTTCAAGGTGGCCACCCAGCCCGAAAGCCATTCCATCGGCCTGCTCCGCAAGTATCCGAAGGGGTTTGCCCCGCCGTTCGTTTACTTCACGGGTGACGGGAACATCAACGTGACCGAGGGCGAAATGAGGACCCTGCGCGACTACCTGCTCGACGGCGGCCTGTTGTTTGCCTCATGCCGCAGCCCGGCCTGGGATCGCAGTTTCCGCGCTTTTGCCCAGCGTCTGATGCCTGGCGAACCCCTGGTGACGATTGCGGACGACGATACGCTGTTTCAGATTCCGTATGCGTTCCCGAATGGGGCGCCGCCGTTGTGGCATCATGGCGGGTTCCGGGCGCTGGGTATCAAGCACAAGGGCCGCTGGGTCGTGTTCTATCACCCCGGCGATATCAACGACGCCTGGAAGACGGGCCATGAGGGGATGGACCCGGCAATGGCCGAGGGCGCCATTCAAATGGGCGTGAATATCATTTACTACTCGTTCACCCACTACCTTGAGCAAACCCGGAAGTACCGCCAATGATGCGATTGATTCAGATATGTTTCGGGTGGCATGGCATGGGCTCCGCCTTGGCGTGGATTGTGGCAGCGATCTTCTGCCTGGCTTCCCTCCGCCGGCCCCGGCGCGAGCGGGCGTTCGCCGTGGCGCTCGGGCTGGCCCTGCTGGGCTATGGGCTGGCCTGCTGGAACAGCGCGTGGGTGGGGGAGGTCCGGCTCGACCGGACAGACGAAATCAGGACGGCGCAGGAAGCCCAGCAGCGCCTGCTGATCCGGGAGGAGCAGGCCCGGCGCGATGCGGGTGAGTCCACCGTGCGTTTTGCCGAGGATGCGCCTGGAGAGTCGGTGAGTGTGGCGGCCTACCGGGTTGCGGGCAAGCAGAAGCGGGCAGTCGGCAAGGTCGACGCCGCCTCGGCCCGACTCGCCGGCGACGCCCTGCGGGACGGCGCGACTGCCGATGGCGAGGCGGCGGTGACCCTCAAGTTGCCGGAGTATCTGTTGGCCACCCGTTTGAGCCGAATCAACAGGCTGTTGGCCGGTCTCGTGTTGTTCGGCGTTTTCGGCGTGGCGGCCGGCGACTACCTGCGCCGGTTCAACCAACCGCGCGAATCCTACTGGCCGCTGCCGATCGCGGGACCTTGGATGAAGACGGTTTCGCCCGGTCCATTGCTGGTGAATTTGAAGAGCGCATCCGCCGGGGAACTCGCGGCATTCCTGGAACAGGTGGCGCGCAAGGGCCAGACGTTTGCCTATTTCGGAGACCGGGTGAAGGCCAGCGACCTGTCGGCGAACCGTTTGCGGTTGGGCCGGTGGGGAATCTGGCCTCTGCGCCTGCTGACGTGGGGCCAGCCAGCCGTGCCGCGGGACTGGGATTTTCTGGTTGATGCCGTCTGGTTCGGCCGCTACGGCGTATTCATTTCCGCCGCCGATGGCGCTCCCGGCTTGAGCGCGTTCACCGAGCGCCTGGCCGGGCGCTCGGCCCTGCGCGCCACGGCGGCGGCCCTGCCGCACCTCGTGTGCGACCTTGGCTCCGGGGTGGATCAGGACCTGCTTAAGAGGCTCCGCCGCCGTTGCCAGGAGACGGGCGTCCGTTTGGTGCTGGTCGAGCCGGATCTTCCGTAGCGTTTCCACTTGGAGGGCCGCCGGCCCCGGCGGCCTGGCCAGCGAGGCCGCTGGCCCTCCAATGCCAGGAGACGGGTATCGGCCTGGCGCTGGTCGATTTAGGTTGTCCCGAGGATGAGCGGCAGGGCGTCGGCGAGTGTGGAGCACTCGGCCGCCAGTAGCGGCCGGACGCCACTCTTGACCAGGTTGCCTCCGGCCACGCCGATGGCCGCGAAGCCGGCCAGGCGGATCGAAACCACGCCGGCGCCCGAGTCCTCCATTCCGATAATCCGATGGCGGTGCGACGCGTCGAGCCCGAGTCCGATGCGGGCGGTCTCGGCGTACAGCCACGGGTGCGGCTTGGGTTCGAGTTCCCCCAGCGTGCCCACCTGGCCCTTGCGGATGGCGTTGCCGGCGCTGATGATGGCGTCGTAGAACTCCAGCGGGTCGCCCAGCGCCAGCGTGCGGAAGGCCGATACGATCTCCGGCCACGCCTTCTCGAACAGTCCCGACGTGACTAGGCCAATCCGAATCTTCCGGTCCTTGAGTGTCAGCAGGAAGTCCTTCAAGCCCGGCGCCGGGGTAAAGGCGTCGGGCCGGCCGTGGCCGTCGAGGATGGCCTGCAACTCGCGGCGCGTGATCTCGAAGTAGTGCCGCCGCGCTTCCTCGACCTTCTTGCCGGGGCAGTACCTGCGTATGCAGTACTGAAGGTGCTCGGACACGGAGTGGCCGGAAACGTGCGGCTCGTCCTCCGGCGCCAGCGCGAACCCGGGGTTGTCCAGGAGCCGGGCAACGACCTGCTCGATGATCCACATCCAGAAGTGCTCGCTATGCACGCTGGTGCCGTCCAGGTCCATGAGCACGGCCTCGGCCGGCGCCTCGAACCGGGCCGGTTCCAGCGGGTAGAGGGCCGGATGGCCCAGCGCCGATTTCACGTACGCCAGGGTCTTGCCGGCGAAGGCGATGAACTCGACCTTGCGGTCGCGCGGGGTGACGATTCGCCGGACGCCGTCCGCGCCGACGCGGAAGCCGCCGTCGCTGGTGGCGTCGAGATCGATGAAGTCGCCGACGTGCTCCGGCGCGATCGGACCGACGCCCGGGATCGGCTCGCCATCGGTCGGCCCAAGGGGTTGGCGTCTGGCGCTTGTTGTCATCGGGTCTATCTCAGGCGCAGGGTGACGATCTTCTTCGGCGGAATGGAGAGGCTGATCCGGCCCTTCCGGACCGCCAGTTTTCCCTCGACCTCGGTTTCCAGCAGGTTCACCCGTTCGGCGCTCTTCACGGGCAGCCCGAGGCGCAGCGTCGCGGCGATCCGGCGCGGAGTGGGGTTGCTGATGCGCAGGATCAGGCTGTTGTCCCACTCGCCCTTCTTCATTGCGTTCAGCACCAACCCGTCACCGGCCAGTTCGACGAACGACTGCCGCAGCGGCAGTTTGCCCCGGCCGGGTCCGGCGGCGCCGACGATGGCCGGCACGTTGAAGCGCTCGGCCTCGTACAGAACCCGGCCCTTCTGCCAGTCGCCGCGGTGCGGCAGGATGGCGTACTCGAAGGTGTAGGCGCCCTGGAGTTGCGTGCCGCCCTGGTCCGGGAAGCGGGCGAGGCGCACGCTGTTCCAGGCGCGGTGGGCGCGCAGCAAGGTCAGGGCCACGGTGCGCTCGGCGTCGTCCACGGCCTCGTACTGCGGCAGGCCGCGGTTCAAGAGCGCCACGCCTTTCCGTCCGTCGGACAGATCGACGAAGTTCTGCTGCGGCTGCGTCGGCCGGTAGGGCTCGCGCCAGTCGCGGGTATCGGGC
>Ga0118677_10005072_pt1 | contig 23400 bp, 14 predicted proteins | sample AliMusrvi5mmetaG_FD_86154 | JGI IMG/M metagenome (GOLD analysis project Ga0118677, IMG submission 86154)
TTATATTAACCAATCAGTATATTTAAGAGCAATAAGTATGAAATCCCTCCTTTGTAGATTTTTATTCTTCCTTATCGCAGTCATATCTTTGACTTTCGGTTCCCAGGCCCAACCTGTGTTCAACTATATGCCATCCAAAATCGGCTGGCACGATGCCGTTTATGATGACAATACAGAGGCAATCCATGACGATGAAAAAACCGGACCCAAACTAACTCCATGGACCACCTGGGATAATGCTATTGAGCGTGAGATGAACTGGTTTATGAAAGCGCCGGTAAATGATCATGGCTATCCGTCATACGTCTGTTTTACTTTTATGGATGAAAATTATCAACCATACCGCAACGATTTTATCCCTGCAACCCAGGACGGAATGGGCATTATCTCTTACCTGAAATACTGGAATTACAAAGGGAAATCGAATCCGAAGGTGCTTGAAATTGCTAAAAAGATGGGCGATTATCTTGTTAAAGAGGCGAATACACCCAACGAAGGGATGTATCCCGGGTTTACCCGTTCAACCGGTGTTTATGGAGAGTGGCCGCTGACACAATGTTCCCAGAACGATGCCGATTGTGGAAAGAATACAATCGAGCCCGACAAGGGGGGTATTGCCGGATTTGCACTTCTGGAACTCTTTAAGGTTACTAAAGATCAACGCTATCTCGATCAGGCTGTTCATAATGCACAGGTCTTATCAGGAAATATGCGAAAGGGTGATGCGATGCACTCTCCATGGCCCTTCAGGGTTGATGCCATCACGGGAAAATACAAGGGGGAACGGAGCGGAAATATGGTCTATATCCTGAGGCTCTGGGATAGCCTTCTTGAAATGGGATACTCTGAATTTAAAAATCCTCGCACTGAATTATGGAGTTGGATTACCAATTTCCAGTTCAAAGCTCCTGAAGACCCTGATCATTGCCTCTGGGTTCAGTTCTTTGAGGACCAGCCAAAGGAAGATAACCGCAATGCCTGGACCCCACTGAATATGGCACGGTACCTGATCGAAAAGAAAGAGAAACTTGATCCCCAATGGAAAGAACACGCGGAGCAATGCATTCAGTTTGCGATCCGGAATATGGGAAGTGAACGGCCCGGTGGTGTAACAGTTGTTGGGGAGCAGGATACCGACCGGAATCCCTGGGGTGGAATTAATTCAACTTTTGGCGCTGTAACAGCAATGTTTTATGCCGCCGGCGGTGGTGAACAATACCGGGATATCGCATTCAGAAACCTCTCATGGATAACTTATTTCATTCGTGAGGACGGAATCGTTTGTGACCAGACCGGTCAATGGCACTGGCTTAGAGAGGGCGGATGGGTTGAAGATTGTCATACCGATGTAATACACAATTTCATGGATGCTATCAATGCAGTTCCTGAATGGGCGACAGCCAAAACTCCGGGTGGTAAAACAAAGGCTGCCATTCAGGATTATTTCCCTAAACCAAGACATGGAAATACCTATGTGATTGCCCATCGCGGGGCTCATATCGGCATTCCGGAAAACTCATTGGCTGCGATTCAGAAAGCTATTGATATCGGTTGCGATTTCGTAGAAATTGATACAAGAGCTACAAAAGATGGAAGAATCGTAAGTGTACACAATTCAACAGTAGATAATTATGTCGTTGGAACCAAAGGAAAGGTTAAGGATTTCACCCTTGAGGAGATCAAAAAACTGGATATCGGCGAAAAATTGGGTGGGGAGTGGAAGAATACCCGTATCCCAGGGATTGAGGATATTCTGCAATTATGCCGTGGTCAGATTGGGATCTATCTCGATCTGAAGGAGCCCTTGGTGCCGGAATTATTGAAGATCATTCATAAATATGATATGGAGCGTGCTATTGTCTGGTACATCTATCCATCACAAATAGATCAGGTAAAGCTGTTGCAATCTTTATGCTATAAATGTATTCCGATGCCCGATCCGGGAGCTGAGAAAAATATTCCGGATTTAGCAGGCGAGGTCCGACCAAGGATTTTGGCCAGTGATATGGGCCAACTCACCGAAAGTTTTGTTAAAACGGCTCATTCCTTTAATGCTAAAGTGTTTGTAGATGATAAAAAGGAGACTCCTGAGGAGTGGGAAAGAATCATTAGCTGGGGAACTGACGGAATTCAGACCGATAACCCCCAGGGGCTGATTGAATTTTTAAATAACAGGAAATAGAAAATGGAACACTGATATCACTGATCTTACAGATTTTCACAGATCTTCTTCGCGAATTAACAGATCTATGATTCTCTTTAAATACCGTATTATCAATGTTCTTTCTTTAATCTGTGACCATCAGTTTTATCTGTGTTCTGTTCCTAATATAACTTACCAATGAAGACTAAATTCAGATTGCTCCTGACCTTAATTGCATTTGTCTGGACATGCAATATATTCGCCCAAAATTCAAAGGCTCCGGTCCCAACCGTTCAGAACCATCCCGATATGCAATGGTGGCAGGAGGCCAGGTTTGGAATGTTTATTCACTGGGGTGTCTACTCAATCCCGGCACGCGGAGAGTGGCTGATGTACCAGGAGCATGTCCCCATCTCAGAATATGCGGCACTTGCAGATCAATTTAGTCCGAAGGAATTTAATCCCAAAGAGTGGGTTGCAAAGGCGAAGGAGGCAGGTATGAAATATGTCATTCTTACCACCCGTCACCACGATGGTTTTTGCCTGTTTGACAGCAAAGTTTCCGATTTTACGTCCGTTAAAACAGGTGCAAAACGCGATCTGGTTAAGGAGTTTGCTGATGCCTGCCATGAAGCGGGTATGCGCATGGGATTTTATTACTCCCTGATGGACTGGCATTTTCCGGGAGTTTTGCCGATTGGTACTTCGGTTTCTGAACCAACGATGAAACTGATTGCAGATCAGGCCTATGATCAGGTAAAGGAATTGCTTTCCAATTATGGCAAAGTTGATATTTTGTGGTTTGATGGTTGTAATCCGGATGATCCGATCAGGTGGCAATCGCAGAAGATTCTCGATTTAGCGCGAAAGCTGCAACCCGATATCCTGGTCAATGACCGCGCTTCACTTCCGGGCGATTTCTCGACTCCTGAAAATGTGGTAACCGCGCAACCCCGGCCATGGGAGTCGTGTTTTTGTATGAACCGGACCTGGGGATATGCCCGGTATGACCGGAATTATAAACCTGTTCACGAGATTTTGAGGTTACTTGCATCATGTTCTTCACAAAGTGGTAATTTCCTGTTGAATGTCAGTCCTGACGGAGAAGGAGTTATTCCTGTGGAACAGGCTGAAATTCTAAGCAATATCGGCAAATGGATGAAAGTTAACGGAAAAGCGGTTTACGGCGCCGGTCCTTCGCCCGTTGGAGCTCCAAACCTGGGAATGGCCACACGGGTTAAGGATAGGGTTTATCTGCTGATTCAGCGCTGGCCCGGGTCAACGGTGCCTATTGCCTGGTGTGGTTCCAAGGTTAAGTCTGCCTGCCTTTTGGCAACGGGTCAATATGCCCGGATAGAGCAAAAAGGTGACCGGGTTTGGCTTCACGATATGCCGCAGTATCCACCTGATCCGTGGTTAAGCGTTATTGAACTAACGTTTGAAGAAGAGCCGCGCCAGTCGGTTCCGGCTTACCGATAGGATCGCAATGGGTAAGGTACATTTAAACAATATGATTTGCCATGCAAATTCAGCTTTTTCGTGGATAGTATTCAAATTGCCTTATGTTTAATTATTTTTAAATGAATCGATTAAGCGTATTTTGTAAAAGAATTCCGAAAATTGGACGGGACTGTTTTATCGGATTTACTATTTCTCAAAGTGTATTCCTTGCAAACGGACAACCCTCACTTTCACTGACACCTCCGGACCTGCTGATCGGTTACACTGAGTTACAAACAAATCTCCCTGGAGGACGGCAGGCCAATGTCGTTACCATGCGGGCTATGGTTATAAAGCCGGATGGTACAGGCAAAAAAGTCCTTGCTGAATCCCTGGTTCAGGGAGAGGATTCAATGACACAGTTCGCAGGTTGGTCGCCCGATGGGAAAACAGCTATTATTGGCAGAGGGTGGAAAAGCGCTCAAAATGCATGCTGGGAAGAGGAGCACAAGCAATTTCGCAATATTAAGGGTGAGGTTTTATACGACAATTGCCTTGTCGACATCAAAACCGGAAGAATTTTTAACGTAACTGCTATTGAGCGAATTAGTTGCTATAATAGTGGTCTGTTTTACTGGCCGGGTGATTCGTCAAAACTGGGATTTACAGCATTGATCAATGATAGTTCGCACCCGTTTAAGATGGACCTCGATGGCCGGAATAAAGTTGACCTGACCAATGGATCGAAAGAATTCACATATGGATTCAATGCTTCAAAAGACGGGAAAAGGATTGCATACCATAAAGATTATCAGGTTTTTATTGCCAATTCTGATGGTTCAAATGCCAACCAAATCATTACAGGAAATCATTTTAATTTTGGACCCCAGTGGTCATGTGATGGAAACTGGTTATTATTTGTAAGCGGGGAACGAAATACGAAGTGCAACCCTTATTTGGTAAGAGCCGATGGGTCAGGACTGAAAAAACTTGCCGATCGGGGTGGTTATAAAGGGTCCATTGAATTTCTGGATGTTTACGATTTTCATGAAGGAAGCAGCGATATACCGGTATGGTCAGTTGATGGTAAATCCGTTTTTTACACCGTACAGGTTGGCGCGACTGTAGAGTTATTTCAGTCTGATCTGGAGGGTAATGTACAGCAGCTCACCAGATCAAAACCGGGAACGTTGCATTATCACCCCGAACCTTCCCCCGATGGTAACTGGCTGTTATACGGGTCTAAACGCGATGGGGTTCGGCAGATTTGTGTGATGCGATTATCGGATCACGCTGAAATGCAGGTTACAAATCTGGTAAAAGGCTCGGCCGCAATGTGGGGACACTGGCGGCCCGTAAATAGTTTGCAATGATAGATTCAATTAGAATTTCTTACTTTTCAAAAATCTAATAAATAACAAGAAAAATTGATTTTATAAGAATGAAGTCATTTAGTTGCTTTTTGCTGTTAGGCTTTCATATCCTTTGCTCTATTGATGCTGCAATAGGTGCCATACATCCTGTCATTTACCCATTGCATTCATGTTTGGCCGTCCGGATTGAAGATGGAGGGAAAGCCATTTTTTCACCAATTATACAAAATGGAAGTTTACTGGTTAAACAGCCTTCAGGTCAAATGGAGGTCGTTTACAAAAAACAAAGTATCGGCAAAAATGGAATTTTAACTCTTTTGGGTGGAAAAGGAAACGGCCTTCAGATTTCTGAATCTTACCGGGAAATTACCACCGGGTTAATTGAGCGGATCGTTACTGTAAAAGCGGAGTCCGATCAACGTTATTATTTTGATTTTGGGTGGAAAGCTCCTACGGGTGGAACTTTTTATTCTTTTATGGGAGAAGAACAATCCTCAGCAAAATATTCACCCGGATGTTCCGGTCCTGAGTTTGGCCAAGGGGTAGCCGGACAGACTTTCCCGTTTATGGGATGTCGTATTGGGAATCAGCTTTACGGAATTATCGGAGATTCACCAGGGTTGTGGGAAAACCGGAGTTTTATGAATTTTGACAAGGAGAACAATACCCTCTCATTGAGCAACGGTGATGGATCGGTGCGCAGGAGTGTGATGATTCCACCCAATGTCGATGCAACCTCTGTTTATCGCACTTCATTTGATGGGTGGCAACATATCGAACAGGGTGAAAGACAGTCATGGACGACCTGGATTTTCTCATCTGAAGTGAAATCGCTATACGACATTCAGTTAGCGGCACATTTAGCGCTGGCAAATGCCAGGGGTTTTAATCAATCAGGCATTGAGGCAATTCTGCGGAATACCTCATATCTCTTGTTGCGCCGGAATTTGGGGAGGCCCGAAAGTGATTATATTTTCATTTCCGGCGTGGGCTATGGCTGGAAACAATGGGTCTCTGACGGTTTTTATATGAGCAGGGGGCTTGATGATGTGAAATACGACAGGGAGGCGCTTGCCGGTATCTTTTTCGAACGGTTGAACTATGAGGATAATTCTCAGTACTATCTGATCTGGTCATTACTTGTTAAACGGGCCGGGGGAACTCCCGATATGCGCACTGTGGGAAGAGCTTATCGCTTTATCCGTGAACATGAGGTTAATGGATTGTATATACCACCACGGCTAAAGCCGGAATTAAAATGCTTTAAAACCTATCACGATCAGCTAAATTATGAGGATGACGATTCTCCGTCCTCCGATCAGGGCTTTCATTGCGGGGCCTTAATGGCAGCAAAAGAACTTGGCTTTCCGGTAACCGATATTGAAATTGACAGAGCGATTGCGGGTTACCGACAGATGTTTAATAAGGAGTGCGGTTATATGGCCACGAGTCTTAAACAGCAGGAAAATATTGGCCAGGATGCCCTGTATGGTGAGGTGTTGACTTTTGTCGTATTTGGAAGAAAGCTTTTATCCGACGAGATTGTAAAAAAGCATCTTGAAACTACGATGCGTATTCAAACGCCCTATGGAATGCGCGTAATCTCTAAGGCAAACGGTGATTTGCTCGATGGCCACAGTGGTGTTTATACGAATGGAGGCTCCTGGTTTTTAAACGATGCAGCGAATTATCTGGATGGTTTAATTCATGGAATGGATCCCAAATGGGTAGACGACCAGCTGGTATGGCGGATGGAAAAGGAACTTGCATTTATGCCGGCATTCCATGAATCGATCAGCACAGTAACCGGAAAACCGCATGGGCATCACTTGTATTCCTGGAATTCGGGTTACTGGTGGTTAAGGCGGGAAGTTCGTAAAAGGCTTAAGCTGCAGGGTACAGACCCGGTAGAAAAAGAAATGGACCGCAGAATGGGAATTATACATTCAAATGAATACCTTCTCCTTGATCCAAAACCGATGAGAGTTCTTCCTGGAAATTAAGAGTGATTCCGGGAATAATATCGTAATAAAACGATATTACTCCCGGAATATGAATTGTATCCAATCTGGCTTCTATAGTTTAACCACTTTGCAAATAACAATCTGCCTATCAAAAGTAAATCGCATGAAATAGACTCCTGGTGTCAGGTCATAGGTCGAGGCCTTAAGTTCCCCGGTTTGTAATCCTGCCGGTTGATTCTGATTTTTAACAATCCAGCTGATATTTTTGCCGGTTATGCTGTAAAGTTCGATTGAAACAGTTGTCGATACACCAAGATCGTACTGATAGGTCAGTTTGTCATTAAACGGATTTGGCGAAATAACGACAGTAACATTTGATTTGGATGGATCAGCGGCTTTAATTCCGGCTTTGACACCTGGAATTGTTATGCTTTTATTTGGCTGTTGCGTATTTGTAAATGCTGTCTGCGTGATTTGGGGCATCCCTATGTTTGGGTGGTTTTCAACCGTAGTGAGACTTAACACCGGATACCGGTACCCATTTGCATACCAGTTGTATTTGGTGATGTTAACATCGGCTGTACCGCACATATTAATTTGAATGCCGGTTTTTACCGATTTAACACGAAGGGTATTTTCGATAGTCCGGTCAGGCAGGATAAGGGTGCCGTAAGCATCTGCAGTTACGGTATGATCGCCAAAGAAATCAATTGTATTTGTTTCAGAATAGGTTCCAATACCTATGAAATGATCTGTAAATGAGGCTCCAAACGAAAATGGATATTTCATCTTTACCACCGGATCAGAATATTTGAGGGTTATTTTAAGGTCGCTATTCACATATCCAAGTTCTTGTAAATCAGTCTCTGTACAATCTAAAAAGTAATCATAACCGTTCTCAAGCAGCGATAAATTATAGTCGCCAATACCATCCATTTTAGGAATAGCGGGGGATTGCAGGTTTCCAGCAGGGGTCTTGCCTGTAAATTGAACCTTTGAAAAATCCCAGATCTGATTTGGTCCGGCACTACCCGGATCGGGAAATTGAATCTCTTTAAAATTATAGGAATCTCCCGGGATCAAGCCATTATTGGAATAGGTTATAACAGTTTGTGCTGTTAATCCTATCGATATCACGATAAAAAAAGTGGTTATAGCTATAGATTTCATTGTATTAAGTTTTAGATTTCATAGTCTCAATAGCATTCAGTATTTACAACCTAAATTTAATGAAAATCTTTCAATCTTTCAATCTTTCAATGTTTCATTTTTTCTCTTTCAGCGCTTTTGTATCCCTGTATTCTCCATTGAAATAATTTATTCCAATGGCATCATATCTTTTATTCAAAATCTTGAGGCGGGTAACGAAATCCTCAAAGTTTTTCTGATTATCTGCAGTCCATCCGGTTTCAGCGATTGCAAAGGTGCGGGGATAGGCCATAAATTCAAGTATCTCCGGGGTCTGAATTTGCTCGCTCCATAGGCATCCCTGAAGACCAAGGATATGCTTTTGCTCTTCTGCAGTCAGTTCCTTTGGTGTCGGATTATAGCCGTAAACCAGTTCGAGCGGCACATATCCGCCAAGGGCAAGTGGTTGTCCGTCATGGTTCTCACTTTGATAATAGCAGAAATAGGTATATTTTCCGGGAGTCATAATTACATTGTGGCCCGATTTGGCTGCTTCGATGCCGCCTTCTTCACCTCGCCACGACATTACAGTTGCTCCGGGTGCCAGTCCCCCTTCGAGGATTTCATCCCATCCAATTATATTTCTCCCTTTTGAGCTTACAAATTTCTCAATCCGACGAATGAAATAACTCTGAAGTTCAAATTCGTTTTTGAGTCCTTCATCCTTGATCCGTTTCTGGCATTTTGAACATTTCTCCCACCGTTTCTTCGGACATTCATCCCCCCCGATATGGATATATTTTGAAGGGAAAAGGTCCATTACTTCTGTCAGAACATCCTCAAGAAAGGTGAAAACCTGCTCGTTTCCTGCACAGAAAACATCGTCATCGACTCCCCATAATTTCCGCACTTCGAATGGACCTCCGGTGCAGGATAATTCGGGGTAGGAGGTTAAAGCTGCAATGGCATGGCCCGGCATTTCAATTTCGGGAAGGACGGTTATGAATTTCGTGCCGGCATAAGCTACGATCTCGCGCACTTCAGCCTGGGTATAAAATCCACCGTACGGTTTTCCATCGAAGGTATTATTTGTTTTTTTCTGTGCACCGGCTACGGTTTCCTTGCGGTAAGCGCCAATTTCGGTTAGTTTGGGATATTTTTTGATTTCAATTCTCCATCCCTGATCTTCAGTAAGATGCCAGTGGAAGGTATTCATCTTGTGAAGCGCCAGCATATCGATATAGCGTTTAATACTTGCAACCGGAAACAGATGACGCCCCACATCGAGGTGCATACCGCGATAGGCAAAGCGTGGTTCATCGGCAATTGTGCAAGCCGGAACAGTGACCTCTATTCTATGGACTAAAGCCGATTTTTCAACTTCGACAGGCAGTAACTGACGTATGGTTTGGACAGCATAAAACAATCCGACCGCCGTTTTTGCTTTAACGGTTATCCCTTTGGGAGTAACTTCAAGAGTATATCCTTCGTCGTTTTTTATCGAATTGTCAAGAATCATCAATACTGAACCGGTTGCCGGTTTTTTTCCTTCTGAAATTACAGGGGAATAACCCGAGGGATTATTTACCAATTGAGCAAAGAGGTCCGCTGATAAACGAGTCTCACTGTTCAACGGCGAAACGATGATCCTTGTCTTAGTTGAAAAGGTGAAGTTTCCCGTATGAGGTGTCAGCAAAACGGGTGCCGGAATGATAGATAAGGGGCTCTCTTCATGGGCAGATATTTGAGTTTTAGCACCGAACAGCAGAATAAGCAGTGCTATTAAATGGAGAAATTTCATAGTGTGAGTCTCTATTAAGTTAGGGGATAAAAGTAAATGATTTTGTGGAAATTCTGAATACGCGATTATTGCTTAAGTATTCACTAATTTTTTCAAATAAATATTTTATGTATAATCAACTTTGTTTTTTGGGCAACCCCGACAGGGTTTCTGTGTTCGCGCGGTATCGTTTGTCACCCCCTGGTTTGCACTGGGGGGTATTTACATGAAACTCCAGAGGGAGTTAATATTTAATGTGCATTATCCAAAATAGCTGAAGTTTTTGGCATCTGGCAATTATATTTTTAGCTCAATTCCAACAGTCCAAATTGGGGGGCAAATTATCCGTTAAAAACTGTTTGATAACTAAATACAATTGATGGTTATGAAGATTTACAAAACTGTAAAATACCTGATCTTTTTTTTGTTCTTTGTTTTGAGTATGAATGTATTTTCTCAGGAAAATTATTTGTGTCGCGACAAGTATTGGACTGAAGATGAGGGAAATCAGAAGATGAAACAGTTTGCCTCGGAGTGGAATAACCTTGAATCGTGGGAAAAACGGGCAGATGTTATTCGTAACGGTATTTTAACCGGGTTAAAGTTCAATCAAATGCCAAAGGTTTCAAATGATTTTAAACTTATCGTTACCCATACTTTTACGGGTGATGGATATGTGGTTGAAAATGTCGCCTTTGAAAGTTTCCCGGGATTTTATGTAACGGGGAATATCTATAAACCACTTAATCCGGCAGTTAAAAACGCTGCGATACTGAGTCCTCACGGACATTGGAAAAACAGACGTTTAATGGCTGAAGTACAGGCGCGATGTGCCTCTTTTGCCCGAATGGGGGCAATTGTCTTCGTATACGATATGGTTGGATATGTTGATTCAAAGCAGGTTACTCACGATATTCCGATTGCCTTGTTATTGCAGACCTGGAACAGCAAACGGGTGCTGGATTATCTTCTTTCAAGGCCCGATGTCGATCCTGAACGTGTTGGAATAACAGGTGAGTCAGGAGGCGGTACGCAAACCATTGTGATAACAGCCATTGATAAGCGGATTAAAGTTTCTGTTCCGGCAGTGATGGTTTCAGCACATTTCTTTGGTGGCTGTACATGCGAGAGTGGAATGCCAATCCACAGGAGCAAGAATCATCAGACCAACAATGTAGAGATCGCCGCCTTGTGTGCTCCCAGACCCATGTTGCTTATTTCAGACGGCAGCGACTGGACCCGAAATACCCCACGCGTGGAATATCCTTATATTCAGAAAGTTTATGCCTTATTTAATGGTGAAAACCGGGTTGAAAATGTCCATTTCCCAGCCGAGGTACATGACTACGGCTATAATAAACGATCGGTGGCCTATACTTTTTTAGCCCACCATCTGAACTTAAATATCGGGAAGATCCCCTTTAAAAACGGTTTCGACGAAAGCTTTATAACCTTTCTTCCGGAAGACGAACTTCGGGTCTTTAACAGTGATCATCCATTTCCTGCAAATGCCCTTATGGGTAATGATGCAGTATTGAAATACCTGAATCTTAAGTAAATTACTCTTATGCAATTTTTCTGCAGTTTTTTTGTTTCCGGTTTTTTCCTGTTCCTGAGTTTTTCCGGATTCTCACAAAATAAGGTGGAGATCCTCACGGTACCTGCCGGAGATAAATTTACCGAATTAAATGTTGGCGGCACCTCAATTTTACCCAGCGGACGATTTGTTAAGCCTGCCGGTGAATACGTGCGGATTTCAGATGGGCCATACGGTTTGGCCATCTCCCCCGATGGGAAAAAATCGGTAACCCTGCACAACGGCGTGATTACAATTATCGACCTGCAAACACTTGTTAATGTGCGGGTTCCAAGTTATGATAAAAAAATAAAGTCTCCCTTAATTCATGGATCATTTCTTGGCGTAGCCTTTTCCAAAGACTCCAAATCAGTCTATTTGAGCGGTGGTGATGATGGTTCGGTGATTATCTATGATATCCAAACCTTAACTAAACTCGATTCAATCTCCCTCAATGGAGCAGTGGGGGGTATTAATTACCAGGATAGTTTTACCTCCGATCTGGTTTTAAATGAATCAAAAAATGAATTACTCGTTCTCGATCGCGGGAACTTCAGGATGGTTCGTATCGACATAAATACCAAAAAAATCACTGCATCAATCAAGGTGGGGCGCCAACCATTCGGATTAAGGCTTAGCCCTGATAACAAAACGGCTTTTGTTGCCAATGTCGGGCTGTACAGCTACCCGTTGATTACCGGCACCACCCCTTCAAATTTTGATTCGATCATGATCTCTCAGTTTCCATACGGCGATAATACCAAAGAGTCGATTAACGGAACGGTTATCGAGGGGCGTAAGATTCCGGGTGTGGGAAGCCCTCTGCATCCCGATGCCATGAGTGTTTTTACCATTGACCTAAATACCAACAAGGTGATGGATAAATTCAAGACTGGTCATCAGATTGGTCATATGATCGAAGGAGCTGAAGTTGTGGGAGGTGCTAGCCCAAATTCGATTGCAGTTGGCGAGCATTACGCCTTTGTATCGAATGCGACTAACGACAATATCTCAATTATTGACTATAAAAACCATAAATTGCTGGGCGATATTCCGATTAAAGTTGATTCCAGAATAGATAAATTCCGCGGATTACTCCCTTTTGGGCTCACATTAAGTAAAGATGAAAAAACACTTTATGTGGCTCTTCTGGGATTTAATGCCGTTGCTGTAATAGATGTGGCTTCCAAAACGACCAAAGGATTAATTCCATCCGGATGGGGACCTACCCGGGTTCAGCTATCCAAAGATGAAAAGGAGATCTATGTGATTACCTGCCGGGGCCTGGGTGCCGGGCCGAATGGCGGGAAAGATTTTGTGGAACCGCCTCAGGGTGATTATATTATTGATATACAGCTCGGAACATTCCAGAAAGTGCAAATGCCTGACCCCCTGCAACTGGCAACTTATACCCGGGAGTCAATTGACAATACTTTTAAAAGTGAAACTATTACAGATGATCGTAAGAATCCATTACCGCCTCTTCCCGGTATCCGGAAATCCCCAATCAAATATGTCGTTTACATTACGAAGGAGAACCGCACTTACGATGAGATCTTTGGTCAGTTGAAAAGTGGGGCAGGAGACAGCACCCTGGCACGGTTTGGAATCAATTGCGAGTATACCTTCCCCGATTCACTTCGACAGAAACTTTCAAATCTGAGGATTTCACCAAACCATATCAAGGCTGCCAAACAATTTGCTTTTTCTGATAATTATTATTGCGACAGCGATGCTTCCATTCATGGCCATCACTGGATGGTGGGTGTTTTACCCAACGAATGGGTTGAGGCAAATGCTGCAACGACAAAAACTGCAAAGCTTTTTTCGAAGGCGCCCGGCAGACGATGGCCCGGGACCGGCGGAGCTGTTGATCCGGAGGATTTTGCCGAAACCGGCGGATTATGGGAAGCGCTCGAGCGGGCAAATGTACCGTTTTATAATTTTGGCGAGGCAAACGAAACGGCGCATGTACGCGACGAATGGTATGATACCAAAACAGGAGCATCGCATGTAGTGATGGTCCCGATGCAAAAGGCGCTTTTTAAAAGAACCAGCCTGAATTATGCAGGATTTAATGTGAATATTCCCGATCAGTACCGAATGGATCAGTTTGAAAAGGAGTTCACCGATAAATGGATCAAAGGGAGAGAAAAAATGCCGGCATTTATAGCGATGCAGGTTCCCAATGACCATTGTACCGGCATCCGCCCGAAGGATGGCTATTACTACACCCACGGTTATATGGCTGATAACGATCTGGCTGTCGGTCGGATTTTGCATTTTCTATCCAGAACCAAATACTGGAAGGAGATGCTGGTTATCATTACAGAGGATGATCCGCAGGGAGGGGTTGATCATATCGACGCGCACCGTTCTGTCTTAATGATGGAGGGGCCTTATGTGAAAAAGGGATACGTTTCACACACGCATGCAAACTTTGGATCCATCCTGAAAACAATTTACAACATATTGAATGTAAAATATGTAAATCAGTTTGACATAACTGCCTCCTTATTACAGGATTTCTTCACCGCGTCTCCAGATTATACCCCTTATTCACTTGAGAAAAACGATTCGCGCGTTTATGATGCCGAAAAATCGATGAAACGTTTTAATAAGACGATCGACTGGCGCAAGATTGAAAAGGGACCCGATATGGATGATGAAACTATTGAACGTGAAGAGCATACCAAGAAATAGATTGTATAACCGATAAAAACCAAGTATTGTGAACTATAAGTGGCTGATTGTACTAATGACTTTTGGAGCGTGCACGACCTCTGAATCGTATAAACCGGAAATTCAATTAACGAAGGATCTTTCAAAGAACCACGATCTGGATAACAATGATAACTTCTCACCAGACGGGAAATGGCTGGTTTACGATACCAGGACAGGAGTGGGCGGAATCGGCGGAAGCCCTTCCGTTGAAAGGGTAAATGTTGAAACAGGTGAGAATCAGGTTCTTTTCGGCATTCCGGATAACCATGACTACGGACCGGGAGCAGGAGCCGCGAGTTATCATCCGATTGAAAATAAGGTGATTTTTATTCATGGGCTCCCCATCTGTACAGAGAAAAATCCCTATCAGCAGTGGCGCAGGACGGGTGTGATTGTGAACGATAATCAACCCAATATTCCGATTCTTATGGATGCCAGAGATGTCACTTTCCCGTATACTCCGGGTGCACTTCGTGGCGGAACCCACCGTCATGAATGGAGCCGTGATGGGAAATGGGTTGGTTACACCTACAATGATGCCATCATGAAAAAGCTCGAGGACTCGACGGGTGTTAAATGGAATCTCAGGACCATCGCAGTTTCCAATCAGCGCCATCCTGTTGTTATCCGAAATAATAATCCCGATGAGACTGTCACGGGTTCATGGTTTAGCGCGGTGGTTGTGAGGGTTGTCCCAACTCCAAGGCCGGGAAGCGATGAGATCAGCAATGCCGCTTCGGATAGCTGGATCGGAATGCCCGGTTACACGAAACCTGATGGAACGATCCAGATTGCAAGGGCCTTTATTGGGAAGGTGAACAACAGGGATGGAAACCCGGTGGATGAGCTTTTTGTGGTGGATATTCCCGATTCGATAAATGTTCCCGGTGAATACGGTCCACTTGAAGGGACCCGGACGACAGCCATGATGCCGCCCAAAGGGACCATTCAGCGACGTTTGACCCATACTGCGGATACGAAATATCCCGGTTGCGGTGGTGTTGTTCGTTCCTCCTCTGATGGGAAATATATCGCTTTCCAGGCCAAAGATAAAAATGGCATTCAGCAGATCTTCCTGATCTCTCCTGCAGGAGGCGACCCTGTTCAGGTTACTGAACACACCTCCGGAGTTCAGAGTGGGGTTAGATGGAGTAAAGATAATAGCCGGATTGCCTATATTTGGGATAACAGCATTGTTATTACTGAAATAGCTAATCGTCCTTTTGAGCAGCGATATAAGCGGATAACAGCCAGGACCGTAACTGCACCTTCAAATCTGGTATGGTCGAATGACGGAAAAACAATGGCTTTTAACCGGTTACTCCCAATTGAGGGGAAGAAAGATCAAAAACAACAGATCTTTGTTATACATTTGGATTCTAATTAATGAAATTATGAGATTACTTTCACGTTCTTTTCTGATTCTTGCTTTTGTACTAATCCGCGTAACCGGATTCTCACAAACCCCGGTTGAAATATTGACAGTCCCTGCAGGGGATAAATTTGCAGTAATCAACGAGGCGGGTACCTCAATTCTGGCCAGCGGACGATTTTTAACCCCTGCAGGTAATTTTGTCCGTATCACCCATGATCCCTTCGGAATGGCCCTCTCGCCCGACGGAAAAAAATCGGTTGCCCTGCATAACGGGGTAATTACAATTGTTGACCTTCAATCGATGGGCACCACCAGGGTTCCGAGCTATGATAACAAAATAAAATCACCCTTATCCCATGGATCATTTTTAGGTGTTGCCTTTTCAAAAGACTCCAGAACAGTTTACCTTAGTGGTGGCGATAATGGCGCTGTGATTATTTATGACATTCAGAACCTGGCCCGTCTTGACTCAATTTCATTGGATGGGGTTGTTGATGGAACAAAATTTGTCGACAGTTTTACTTCCGACCTTGTATTGAATGAATCGAATAATGAACTTCTCGTACTGGACCGTGGTAATTTCAGGATGGTACGTATTGATCTTGCCACAAAAAAAATAACGGCTTCTATTCCTGTGGGACGCCAACCTTTTGGCCTTGCTTTGAGCCCCGATAAAAAAACAGCACTTGTCGCTAATGTAGGTGCCTATTCCTATCCGTTGATAACCGGTGCAACACCGGCGAATATCGACTCATTAATGATCTCCCACCACCCTTATGGCGATAATACAGAGGAATCAATCAACGGAACAATTGTAGAAGGGCGGAAGGTCCCCGGCATCGGGAGTCCGCATAACCCTGATGCAATGAGTGTTTTTACAATTGATCTGAACACCAACAAAGTTGTTGATAAATTTAAGACAGGACACCAGATTGGTCATATGATTGAAGGCGCTGAAGTTGTTGGTGGAGCCAGTCCCAATTCAATTGTTGTTGGAGAGCGGTTCGCCTATGTCTCAAACGCCACAAATGACAATATCTCAATTATCGACTATAAGAATCATAAGTTGCTTGGCGATATTCCGATTAAGGTTGACTCCAGGATCGATAAGTTCCGCGGATTACTCCCCTTTGGTTTGACACTAAGCAAGGATGAAAAGACACTCTATGTTGCACTTCTGGGGTTTAATGCGGTAGCCGTGCTCGATCTGGTTTCCAAAACTACCAAAGGATTAATCCCTTCAGGCTGGGGACCAACCAGGGTTCAGCTATCGAACGATGAAAAAGAAATTTATATTATCACCTGCCGTGGTCTGGGTGCCGGACCAAATGGGGGGAAAGGTTTTGTGTCACCTCCGCAAGGAAATTATATTGGCGATATCCAGCTGGGAAGTTTTCAGAAGGTTTCGGTGCCTGATGCCGCTCAACTGGCAATTTATACCAAACAATCGATTGACAATACCTTTAAAAGTATCCGGATTATCGATGATGTGAAAAATCCATTACCTCCGCTTCCGGGAATCCGGAAATCACCAATCAAATACATTGTTTACATCACCAAGGAGAACCGGACCTATGACGAGGTTTTTGGTCAGCTGAAAAATGCAACCGGCGACAGCACGATTGCCCGTTTTGGAGTAAACAACGAATATACCTTGCCCGACTCGCTTAAAAAGAAATTTCCAAAGCTTCGGGTAAGCCCAAATCACCACAAGGCAGCCAAACAATATGCATTTTCAGATAATTATTATTGCGACAGCGATGCATCGATCCATGGCCATCACTGGTTAGCAGGTGTTATTCCCAATGAATGGGTTGAGGCAAATTCGAGCGTTTCCAAAACAGCAAAGATTTTCTCCAGTGCCCCGGGCAGACGTAACCCGGGTACAACAGGTAGTATGGATCCTGAGGATTATGCCGAAACCGGTGGATTGTGGGAGGCCCTCGACCGGGCAAAAGTTGAATTTTATAATTTTGGTGAAGCCAACGAAACGGCTCATAACCGCGAGGAGTGGTATGATGTGAATACCGGTGGCGCACATGGCGTGATGGTTCCAATGCAAAAAGCGCTCTTTCACCGAACCAGTCATAACTATGCCGGTTTTAATACCAATATTCCGGATCAATACCGCATGGATCAATTCGAAAAAGAGTTTACCGATAAATGGATCAAGGGAAAGGAGAAGCTCCCCTCTCTTCTGACGATGCAGGTTCCCAATGATCATGGTGCAGGAAGCAGACCTGAGGATGGTTACTATTACCCCCATTCCTTCATGGCTGATAATGATCTTGCAGTAGGACGGATTTTGCATTTCCTTTCAAGAACCAAATACTGGAAAAATATGCTCGTGATCATTACCGAAGATGATCCGCAGGGTGGTGTCGATCATATCGATGCGCATCGCTCTATCCTGATGATGGAGGGGCCGTATGTGAAGCGGGGATATGTATCCCATACCCATGCCAATTTCGGGTCTATTCTGAAAACAATCTATAATATCCTGAATGTTAAGTGTGTCAATCAGTTTGATGTGACAGCTTCGCTGTTACAGGACTTCTTCACTTCAAAACCCGATTATACCCCATATACGCTCGAAAAAAATGATCCCCGGATATTCGATGCCGAAAAGGCAATGAAACGCTATAACCGGACCATCGACTGGCGTAAAATCGAAAAAGGGCCAGATATGGACGATGAAGATGACGCCAGGGAGGCTCATTATAAAAAACAGGCTGCAAAATGAAAATTATTAACACCAAATAAAAATTATGAAAAAATTCTTTAAGGCATTGGCCTACCTTCTACTTGGCTTTATTGTGGTTGTGATATTTTGGGTTCATTCCAATCTTAAAGACCGTAATCCGGGTTATAAGGCCGATCTGAAAATATTAAACACTGCACCAGCCCCTCTTAAGGCCGGGTTTGCGGCTTTCCCGATTACGCCGGAAGTTCCGGACCGCTGGGTTGACAAAAACAAGGATGCAGAATATCATCCCGAAGATGGCGATACATTTACAGACGGCAATGGAAACGGAGTCTTTGATGGTGTCTGGATTGCAGGATTCGGTAATTCAAGGGCAGCCAATGGCATTCATGACGATACATGGGCCAGGACAATGGTTGTTGATGATGGTAAGACACGACTTGCAATCGTAGTACTTGACGCGATTGGGTTTATGAATGACGATATTATTGATATTCGTGGGCGGATTCCATCTGAAGCCGGAGTTACCTATGCCATAATAACTTCAACTCATACGCACGAGAGCGCCGATTTATTGGGTCTCTGGGGCGATTCCCATTTTAGGAGCGGGATTAACAAAAAATACATGGAGTATGTAAAAACTCAGGTAGTCAAATCGATCGTAACTGCAGTAAAGGGTATCCGTCCGGCAAGACTGGAAATTTCGCAGGATCTTACTGGCGCACTCCCCTTTGCCATAGATACCCGCAAACCGGAGGTGTTCGACTCGGGTATGCGGATGATCAAGGTGGTTGACAAAGAGAATGGCGCCATCCTCGGATCGTTGGTTGAATGGGCTGACCATCCTGAAACCTTATGGAGTGATAATTTACTCATCTCTTCCGACTTCTGCCATTATGTTCGCCAGGGGGTTGAAAAAGGGCTTTTTAAAGGGGATAGCCTTGTAAAACCTGGGATTGGCGGCGTTTGTGTCTACATTAACGGCGCCGTAGGCGGTTTGATGACTACCCATCCACGACTTACAATCAAAGATCCTTTCACAGGTCAGGAATTTAAGGAACCTACTTTTGAAAAGGCTGAGGCGCAAGGCAAACAACTCGCCTTAGTGGCCCTGAATGCAATGGAAAAGCCGACAGATACAATAACTTCTGCCTCCATTTCATTGATTGTCAAGACACTTTTTTTACCCATCGACAATGTAATGTTTGAACTTGGAACAGCAACTGGTGTTCTGGATCGTGGGACTACCGGCTGGATGAAGATGCGTTCCGAGATCTCGGCCTTTAACATCGGGCCTCTCTCCTTTGCTAGCTTTCCCGGTGAGGTTTATCCCGAAATTCTGAATGGCGGTATTGAGGCTCCTGAAGGGCAGGATTTTAAAATTTCACCGGTTGAAGTTCCCTGTGTAAGGGATTTAATGCAGGGAAAATACAAGTTCGTGTTTGGCCTGGCCAACGATGAGATTGGTTATATCGTGCCGAAAAGCCAATGGGATGAAAAAGCACCATTTACCTATGGCCGGGATAGCGGTCCTTACGGTGAAGTAAATTCATTGGGATCAGAAACGGCACCATTGCTCCATAAAAATATCAGAGAGATTTTGGGGGAGTTGAATCAGAAATGATGTGCTAATGTGACAATTCGCCAATGTGACAATTCGCCAATGTGAGAATTCGATAATTCGGCAAGTGCAAGAAAATGAAAGAATGAGATGAGCCATGAGCGTTCCTCTCACACAGAAGCATGATTATCAATGGCGAGTTCCCCCGATGGATCGGGGCAAGCTATATGGCTATTAAAAAACAAAGTATAAACAGATGAAATCGAAAATTCTTAAACGTATATTATCTGGTTTTTTGTGGGTTCTTATAATCGTGGGTTCGCTCATGGTTACACCGCGGGTATGGTCGGCTTTAAATCCGGACAAACCCCCTGTTGGTTATCATTTTCTTCCACCAACTTATCTCGCAATTGGTGTTGGACTGGAACAAATGATTAACAGAAGACCGGCAGTTCCGTCAGATATCCAGGAATTTAAGAATATCGAATATAAGCGCATTAACGGAAAATCGTTACAACTCGATATTTATAAACCCAAAAATCTCAATCAAACTGCACCATTACTGGTTTTTATTCATGGCGGAGGCTGGCGAAGCGGTGACAGGTCCGATTATCTGGTTTACCTTATTGCATTTGCAAAGAAGGGGTATATGACAGCCACCGTTTCGTACCGGTTTTTGAAAGACGCCCCTTATCCCGCATGTGTTGAAGATATTACCGATGCGGTTCAATGGTTTTATAAAAACGGGGGAAACTATGGCTATGATCCCGACAGGATCGCGGTTATCGGTGGGTCAGCAGGAGCTCACCTGGCACTTCTGGCCGGGTATGGGTGGAAGAAAAATGTGAATTTAAAGGAAACTGTTGCTCAAATTGTGTCTAATCATCATATTAAGGCAGTGGTTGATATTTATGGTCCGACCGATTTCACGACCGAGTTTTCGAGAACAAATTCAACTGTAACAGGATTCCTGGCCAAATCGTATGCCGAGGCACCTGAACTTTATTTGGAAGCATCACCTATCCATTATTTGAATAAAAATAATCCTCCGACGATGATCTTACATGGTACCTCGGATCAGATTGTTCCGATCAGCCAGTCTGACCTTTTAAAGAAAAGGCTTGATAGCCTGGGGGTTCCAAATGTCTATTACAAAGTTCCGTTATGGCCACACACCATGGACATTATAAAACGTGTTAACACCTATTCTGAGGCCAGGATGACTGCATTTTTTGAAAAATATTTAAAATAAACAGGTCCCCAATGAAGATTCTCAAGCGTATTCTTTTTGGCTTATTGATAATCATCGCATTTGCTGCTTTGCTGTTGATTACTCCCAGGGTCTGGTCAGCCATGAACCCCGATAATCCGCCGATTGGTTATCATTTTAGCATACCAGGATACATGGCTTTAGGCGTTGGATTGGAAAGAATAATTGATAATAATCCTGTTATTACTTCTGATATTGAAGAGATTAAGGATGTTGAATACAAAAATATCAATGGAAAATCACTTCAGCTCGATATTTTCCGCCCTAAAAACAGTGTAAAGCCGCCTCCGTTGCTTGTCTTTATCCATGGCGGTTCATGGAGTCAGGGAAAAAGATCCGATTATCTGGTTTATACCGTTGCATTCGCAAAAAAGGGTTATATGACTGCATCGATATCCTACAGACTTTTAAAGGATGGATTTTATCCTGCCTGTGTGGAAGATGTTACTGATGCCGTGCAGTGGCTTTTTAAAAATGGCAACAATTATGGGTACGATCCCGACAGGATTGCATTAATCGGAGGTTCAGCAGGCGCCCATCTTGCCCTTCTGGCCGCTTATGGGTGGAAGAAACCAAATGTCAGCGGTGACACAACTACAATCGTGCAGGCGAACCATCGGATAAAAGCTGTTGTAGATATCTACGGTCCAATTGATTTTACTACTGATTATGCCAGGAATCAGCCCTTGATAACGCGGTTTCTGAATCATACCTATGAGGAGATGCCTGCTCTTTATAAGGAAGCCTCTCCAATCCAATACGTCAATAAAAACAATCCTCCCACAATGATCCTTCACGGCACCTCGGATGAGCTTGTTCCTGTGAGTCAGTCTGATCAGTTAAAAGCCAGGCTTGACAGTGCGGGGGTTCCAAATGTCTATTATAAGGTTCCGTTCTGGCCCCATGCAATGGATGTGGTTCAGCGGGTAAATGATTATTCCCAATTAAAGATGAATGATTTTTTCGACAGGTACCTTAAATAAAAACTTTCCTGAACAGAGATCAAATTAACTAAACGATATGCAAGAAAAGAAATGGTACCCGTGGTTAGTGGTAGGCTTATTATGGGTCGTTGCGCTACTTAATTATCTTGACCGGCAAATGCTTTCAACGATGAAGCCATCGATGATGATCGATATCGCAGAACTGGAAACAGCTGCGAATTTTGGCCGGTTAATGGCTATTTTCCTCTGGATTTATGCCCTTATGAGCCCTATCTCCGGGATTATTGCCGACCGGCTTAACCGGAAATGGATGATTGTGGGAAGTTTGTTTATTTGGTCGTCGGTTACCTTGTTGATGGGTTTTGCAAAAACCTTCGATCAGCTCTATATGTTGCGAGCATTGATGGGGGTTAGCGAGGCATTTTACATGCCGGCCGGGCTGGCGCTTATCGCAGATTATCACCAGGGGAAAACCCGTTCACTGGCAGTGGGATTGCACATGACAGGAATTTATCTTGGGCAGGCGTTAGGTGGCTTTGGCGCTACGATTGCCGGAAATTTCTCGTGGCAAACCACCTTTCACGTGTTTGGATTAATAGGTGTTCTTTATAGCGTTATACTTATGCTTTTCTTAAGGGAGAAAAAAGCCTATATCCTTACGAAGGATCTAACCCTTTCTTTGGCCAGGAAGTTCAAAGAGTTATTCAAAGGGATGGGTATTTTACTGGGCAACGTCTCTTTTTGGGTTATTTTATTCTATTTCTCCGCGCCCAGCTTACCCGGTTGGGCTACAAAAAGCTGGCTGCCTACCCTTTTTGCCAATAATCTGCATATTGATATGTCGCATGCAGGGCCACTTTCCACAATCACCATGGCGATGTCGTCACTGGTGGGGGTTCTGATTGGTGGGTTTGTCTCAGACCGGTGGATTCAGCGTAATATGCGTGGTCGGATATTTACAGGAGCCCTGGGTCTGACAATGACTATTCCGGCAGTATTGCTAATCGGATTTGGCCATAATTTTCTCCCTATAATGTTAGGTGCCTCTCTGTTTGGTTTAGGATTTGGTATCTTTGATGTTAACTGTATGCCTATCTTATGTCAGTTTGCCTCGCCACGTTATCGGGCTACAGGGTATGGGTTGATGAATCTTGCCGGGATCTCTACCGGCGCTTTAATAACCACCTTTCTGGGTAAATCTGCAGATTCGGGAAATCTCAGCCGCGATATTGCGCTGCTGGCTATCTTTGTAGTTGCCGCAGTTGTCCTTCAATTGACAATGCTTCATCCCACGACAGCCAATAAAACGGATGATTAGCTAATGTTGCTCCGTGGATTTCAGATATAATTGAACAATATTCTTGGATTTATCCTCTGATAATTCGTATCCTTGCAGATAGCTGATAGGCTGGCTCTTA
>Ga0118677_10005073_pt1 | contig 23399 bp, 19 predicted proteins | sample AliMusrvi5mmetaG_FD_86154 | JGI IMG/M metagenome (GOLD analysis project Ga0118677, IMG submission 86154)
GCCGTACCTTTCCTGATCTGGTACCCGGGAATTGAACCCGATAGCGTCACCCAATATGATGAGATAGCTGCCAGGGAAGGTGATTATGGCATTTTGGAGAGCCAGCAGTTTATTCAGGAGCTATTGAGGTCTCATAAGTAATTTTAAAATTTCGCGCTGTTAATCGGTAACGTTTCTTTCTTTAATCAGATTTGTCTCGAATCTTCTGGATACAAACCCGCAGGGTTTGATAAATCAAGGTTAAATTAATTAGAGAATTAAAAAGAGTTAGAGACTGTTTAAATTTTGTTTTAAGGTTCCGTTAGGAATCCAAGGTCGGTAGAAAAATTGAAAATATTTAGATCTTTTGTCCCGTACGGGACAATCCATTGCTCGTAAATCGACATTTCTACCATTAGGTTTTCCCTAACGGGAAATTTTAAACAGTTTCTTAGAATTTATAAAACTATTTTATCTGCTTGGTTTCAGAAGCCGCCAGTCCTACAAACGAATCGGCAGTGCCATAATATAAAAACCACTTTGTATGGAAGAAAACCAAACCCTCAGCAAAGGTTGTACCGGCAATGTATTGCCCCGACATCTCGTGTGGCAAGGTTGGTTTAAGAATATAATTGTCTGTCCGTTTTAGAACTTTTTCCATGTTGTTCAGATCAAAAAGCGCTTCACCAACGGAATAAGTCCCTTTGGATAAATCGCTTGTCGCATTTTCATCCAGTGCGTTTTTCCCGTTATAAAGAAGGAGGATTCCTTTCCCGGTGATCATGGCCGGAGGACCACATTCGGTTATCTTGCTGTCAAATTTACCCGCACGCGGAGAAATTAGCCTATTGAGCTCTCCCTTTTCATCAAGCAATGGATTCCAGTCCGACAGATTTTCTGACCAGGCTAAGTTGATAAACTTCTCTCCCCAGTACATCCAGTATTTACCGCTTATTTTTGCAACAATAGGTCTGCCATGGATCATTTGGCCACAATGGATCCTGATTTGGCAGGCTTGTTCAGAAATTTTCCCTGGTAAGCCAGTGCAAAAACGGGCCCTTTTTTCTGCCAGTGAAAAAGATCTTTGGAAATTTCGGTTGTAAGATTGGGCGTTTTATGATTCCATGATGTATAGGTAATTATATATTGACCATCTATGGTTTCCACGATTCTGGGGTCTTCACAACCACCAGGATAATCATATTTGTTAAACTATTCATTATCAGGATATAAAACCGGCTCTTTGAATTTCTTAAAATGAATGCCATCCACGCTAACTGCTAATCCGATCCGGGAAGTCCGTCCGGCATAAGCCGCTTTTGGATCATCTTCACAACGGTTGAAAAGGTATACTTTCCCATCCTTCACTATGGCTGCAGGATTAAAAACGTCAGCTTGCTGCCATTTTACCTTTTCTTTCCTGACCGGACAAAAGAATTCCAGCGTAGAGTCTGGTCCTGCAACCGGATTTTCATTGGTCTTTACAAATGTCCCCAGATCCCATTTCCCCTGAGCATCTAAAATAGAGGAAGTGGCTAGAAAGCGGATTGTAATTGCAAATCGTATCTTTAATGCTGGTTTATTGATTATTTTTTAATCCGGACCTCTCAAGTAGAGGATCGATCGATGGTTCCTGTCCCCTGAAAGCTTTATAAAGTTTCATAGGATGTTCCGTTCCCCCTTTCTCGAGGATGTTCTTACGGAATGAGGCAGCAGTGGCTTTATCGAAGATCCCATTGGTTTTAAACAATGAAAAGACATCAGCATCCAGTACTTCAGCCCATTTGTATCCGTAATATCCTGCAGCATAGCCTCCTGCAAATATGTGGGAGAAAGCTGTACTCAGACAACTTCCTTCAACAGGTGCGAATAACTCAGTCGGGGCAATTGCTGTCTGTTCGAATTCCACAATGTCACCATCCATAGGTTCTGTAATTGAGTGCCAGGCCATGTCGTTTATACCGAAACCAAGTTGTCGTTCACAGGCATATCCTGCCTGGAAATTCTCCGCATCAATAAGTTTTTGTACGAGTTCTGCCGGAATTTTTTCGCCTGTTTCATAGTGAATTGCAAACAGATCCAACCACTCCTTTTGAGTCGCCCAGTTCTCCATAAGTTGTGAAGGCAGTTCTACAAAATCTCTGTAAACATTGGTTCCTGACTGGCTTGGGTAAATGGTGTTTGCCAGCATTCCATGAAGTGCGTGACCAAATTCATGCAACAAGGTGGTTACCTCGTTAAATGTGAGTAATGAGGGTTTGGTGTCGGTCGGATTGGTGAAATTGCAAACGATGGTAATAATGGGACGGATTACTTTCCCGTTAACCTTACTTTCAGGCCTCAGATCATTCATCCAGGCACCGCCACTTTTCCCTTCACGGGGAAAGAAATCAAGATACAGCACTGAGAGAAAGGAACCGTCCTGATCGTAAACCTCGTAAGCTGTTGCGTCAGGATGATAAACGGGGATGTCTTTATTTTCCTGAAATGTAAGTCCATATAGTCGTGATGCCAGGTCAAAAACTCCGTTACGAACCTTTTCAAGCTGGAAATAGGGTTTTACCTGTTGTTCATCGAATCCGTAGCGGGCATTTTTTAATTTTTCGGAATAGTAACTCCAATCCCATCGCTGCAATGTTTTTTCAGATCCCAGACTTTTGGCAAACTCCACAACCTCTGCGAATTCCTTTTGGGCGGCAGGGCGTGAGGCTGCATGTAATTGTTGAAGGAAATCATTAACCAGTTGTGGATTCTCAGCCATTCGTTCAGCCAGCACATAATCGGCATGGGTTTTAAATCCGAGCAAGTTGGCCTTTTCCAGTTTAAGACTGACCATTTTTCGGATAATTTCCTCGTTATTTTTATCATTTTTATGAAATCCGCGGGAAGTATAGGCGCGATACATCTCTTCGCGAAATTTTTGACTGTCAGCATATTTCATGAAGCCAACAAAGCTGGGGCCATGAAGTGTAAATAACCACCCTTCTGTTTCTTTAGCTTTGGCCATCTGTGCGGCAGCCTCTATTTCAGACTCAGGTAATCCGGCAAGATCTGCTGGATCGGAAATCACTAGCTGGTAGGCATTGGTTTCTGCCAGAATATTTTCGCTGAACTGTAATGAAAGTTTTGATAATTCTGTGATAATCTCTGCATACCTTTTTTTAGTGTCTCCCTCGAGATTCGCACCGCTTCGGACGAATCCAAGGTATTTCTTCTCAAGCAAATACATCTCCTCATTGATCAACTCCAATTGATCTCGCTGCAGATATACTGCCTTTACCTTATTGAAAAAGTTCTCATTAAGAGAGATATAGTTGGAGAACTCCGAAAGTTTTGGGGATACTTCGCGAGTTATGGACTGAATGGTATCATTGGTCTCCGCTGAATTCAGGTTAAACAGAACACTGGTTACACGTTCCAGCTTTTCGCCGCATAATTCGAGTGCAACAATCGTATTTTGAAAGGTTGGCTGATCTGTATTATTGATTATTCTATCCACCTCATCTTTTGCCTCATTCAGGGAAGCATCAATCGCCGGGATAAAATGTTCGTTTTTTATTGCCTGGAAGGGGGGAGTCTGGTGAGGAGTTAACCACTCTGTTAAAAATGGATTTGTCTCTTGGATATCGTTTTTCGAATTTTCTACGGTCATCTTTGGAAAAATATGCGGTTATTAAGTTTTTATTTTAAAAGCCAGAGGTACATCTGGCTTATTAAACTCTTTATTTTACAGGCTTTTAGTCTCCTCGGAAATGGGGAAACCCATTAATTAATATGAACCTTGATTTTGACTGACAATCAAAAGCCTAACAGCCTAATTAACGCTTAATCCGACGTTTTGTTTTGTCTTTCATCACACTCCATCCGAATTTTCCAATTCGTTTTCCCAGGGAATAGTAGGAGCCGTGCGAATAGGCCATAATTCCGGAGGCAGCCAGGCTGAAGGCGCCCGTCTCCGGGTCGATATACCGGTCATCTGCAATGATGTTGACCACATCGGCTATAAACATGTCATGAGAGCCCAAAGACTTGATTTCTTTGACTTTGCATTCAATTGAGATAGGCGCTTCAAATACGATCGGGCATTTTACTACTGTGGCAAGGACAGGGGTTAGGGCACACTCTTTAAATTTGTCATAGTCGCGTCCCGATTTAACGCCACACCAGTCTGTAACTCTGGCCATGTCGGTTGTTGTCAGATTAATCACAAACTCCCCTGATTGCTTTATTATTTCATAAGAATATCTACCCGGTCTAACTGAAATATAACACATTGGAGGATCGGAACAAATCGTTCCCAACCAGGATACTGTTAACAGGTTTGTTTTTCCTGAAAGGTCACCGCAACTGATTAAAGCTGCAGGTAAAGGATAAACCATATTCCCTGGTTTCCAGTTTTGTTTTCCCATAATGTAAACCTTTTATCTCTGACTAGCTTTCAGAAAGATTAGGGAGATTGGTGCAGGTTACAAAGAATAAATCTATTTATTAGACCTTCTTTTTACGTTGCCTTCCTCCACCTTCATCCGAGGAATAGTAGGTATAGTTATAATTTTTCTTGTAGGAATATCTGTAATAAGTTTCGTAACGGCCATATTTTGAATAACTGTAACCGAACGCATTGAGTTTAATATCATTGACCAATAAAACCAAATGACTGATCAATTCCTTATCGGCATAATAATTGATCAGTTCAAGCTGATGTTTCCTTGATATCCCATACCGGAGTATAAAGATATTGAGGTCAGAGAGTTGCCCTGTAATGATACCATCAGTTACATACGATACCGGAGCATTATCCAGTATGACATAATCGTAAGTACTCTTCAGTTTATCCAACAATTCTTTCATTTCAGGTTTGCCTAACAATTCAGCAGGGTTTGGAGGGATAGGTCCTGAGGGCATCAGAAAGAGGTTCTTTACTGAAGTAGTTAGAATGATCTCCTCTAATTTGTCATGTCCAATGAGGTAAGTGCTCAACCCTTTTTCATTGCTCAGATCAAAAGCATGATGAAGTTTTGGTTTACGAAGGTCCACGCCGATGATAAGAACTTTTTTATCATTCATTGCCAGAATGGACGCAAGGTTTAAAGACACAAATGTTTTTCCTTCACCTGGATGGGTCGATTGAACAGAGATCACGTTTCCTTGGGTCTCATTAAGCATATATTGAAGATTCGTCCTGAAGGTTCTAAAAGCTTCAGAAATCACAGATTTTGGATTCTCGCTGACAATCAATGTGTTGCCAGAAAGATCGTGCATGATATTTCCGATGACTGGAATTCTGGTATTATTTTCAATATCTTCCTGTGTTCGTATTTTAGAATCAAAGACTTTTATCAATGCGATAATTACAAGTGGAAGCCCAATACCCAAAATTAGTCCGATCAATAAAATCAGGCTGTGAGGTAGGCCGATAGGAACAGCTGCATCAGGTCTGGCAACATCTATAATCTGGACATCGGGTACCGTTGATGCCAGGGTAATATTTGTTTCTGCCCTCTTTTTTAGCAGGAAGGTATATAATTCATTCGTAACATTAAATTGGCGCTGAATATCAATCATCTGCTGCTCTTTTTGTGGCAGCTTATTTAATTCTAAGGTTATACTTGTCTGCCTGTCTTTAAGGCTGTTGATTGAGTTTGTGGCATTAGTGATGAGGTTCCTGAGGTTTTCAGCTAACTGGCTACGGGTTTGAGCCAGTTCCTTGTCGATGAGTGCCAGGGCGGGATTATTTTCTTTGGTACTGAATGCTACAACCTGCCTGCGGTTGTAAAGTTCACCTAAACTCACAACAAGCGCATTTAAAGAAGCATCTTCAATACCCACAACAGAAGGAGAAACCAGTTGTTTTTGATTCCCGGGTTCATTCAGATAGGCCAAAATATTGCGAAAATAATCTAGTTGCATTTGACTTTGTGCCTTTTGAGATTCGATATCCTTAAGGTTGTTCATTACCAGTGTTCCTTCTGCATCGAGGTCGATCACATTATTTTTTGCCCGGAAATCTGTATATCGGGATCCGGCATTAGTCATTGAATCTGAAATGCCAGTAAGCTGGTTGTTGATAAAGTCAAGTGTCCTTTTTTGTCCTTCATTTTGGATATTCATTTTATTTCCAATGTAAACTTTTAAAAGTTCATTTAGAAACTCCCCATCTTTTACAGGTTCGTCTCCGGATATCGAACACTGGATAATATCACTTAATTTGGTTTTTAGGATTACTTTTAATTTCTTCTGATAATCAAGTGTATTCTGATTTAAGTCATTAAAAACAAACCGGTACTGGCCATCAGGAATGGAATCTACATTTGGTTTTTTAACCAGTGTGAAACTAAAATATGGGTTGGAAAATGGTATACCGTAGGTTCCTTTTCCCTCATATTTAATATCCGTGAGGTTGTTATTAATTTTTACTTTGCCGTTTATCGATAAATTAAAGCCATGGTTGGAAACAGGGGTAATCGTAATTGGAACACCTCCAAGATTTACAAAATTAGGAGATTCCTTAACGATGAACGGTTCTTGTTTGTAAATCCCGTCCCAGATAAATAATTTCTTTTCATACCAGTTTGTTCGCCAGTTCAGATTATAAAGGGTCTGGTTGATTAGCGAATAGGAACTTATGATCTCAATCTGGTTATATATATTGTTCTGCGGCTGATCTACAACACCCTGAAATAAATTTTTCATATCTACTCCTACGCCGGTTGATTTTTCAGGAATCATGATCATGGTCGTAACCGTAAACATGGATTTGGTTAATTTGGTGTACAGGTAGGCACTTGTCAGACCTAAGACACCAAAAAGTAAAAACCATTGCCATTGCCTTACGATCAGGTAGAGAACACTTTTAAAGTCAAATCCTTCTTCCGTTCCTCTTTCTTCATTATCTTTTAATGGACTCATTCTTTAATTTATTAATCGATTTTTTAGGTTTTATGCAGTTTATTTTTGGACTTGAATCTGACTTTTACAACACTTTGGCAACTATTAAGATCGAAATAAGAGAAACCAGGGCTGATGCAGAAGTGAGAATCAGGGACACAGCCTGACTATTTAACTGGACGTTTTTATGTTTGTCAGGTTCGACGATAATGTAATCATTGGGATGCAGGTAAAAGGCCTCTGAGGTATAAATATCCCTGGATGTAAGGTCGAGGCTATATGTTTTATTCCCTTCAGAGGATGGACGAATAACAAGAACTTTTTTTATCGTTGCAAAATCGGTATTTCCTCCTGACATCGCCAAGGCTTCGATCAGATTTATGGAATTGTTGTAATTATAATAGACACCTGGCATTTTAACTTCCCCCATAACAGTAATCTTAAAATTCAGAAGTTTTACTTTGACAATTGCTTCTTTCAGCGTTTCATCTGCCTTTTTCTGGATAATCTGTTCTGCAGCGCTTTGAGTTCCCCCGGCAACTTTAACGTTTCCAAACATGGGGAGTTTTACTTCTCCATTCTTGTCTATCTCAAATCCATATAAATAGGCTCCACTGGGGGTCGTAAATTTGAGGTACGATTGCCCTGACATCTGACTACTTTCCATGGTAGATTCAGGATTATAGAGCATATTAACTTCACTATTGGTCGATTTAATACTCACATATAAAATATCTCCGGTCTCTAAGATATGATCAGTAACCTGATTGGGAAGACCTTTAATAATATCGTTTGGTGCAACATCCTTTAAATAGGTTAGCTCTTTACTGCTGCGGCAAGAGAACATCGCTATCAATGAAATCAGGAATAGGAATTTAAAACTATCTTTCATTTGAATTATTTTTTGAAGCGTAAAATAAAAACCAGAATATATATATTACTCTTTAATCAAGACTTAAATTCAATTGTTACCTTTTACCAATTAAATATGTCTTTAATAACCTGGTTGCAAATATAGTAAAATGTATCTTCTTATTTGTTTGATGTAAGATAACTTAACAGGTGTATCCATTTTTCATACAAGTGTACCTAATTATTTAACATTAGTCTAACAAATGTAATCCGGAAGAGTAAGATTGTGCTAATTTCTATGGGTATTAAGCTAGTTTAACTGATTAAATAATTTTCTAAAGCCTACCTGATTTAAAATGATCTCTCTCAATTGACTGATCTGAACCCGTTCCTGGAGCATGGTATCCCGATAGCGGATGGTAACTGTATTGTCGCCTGCGGTCTCATGGTCAACTGTCACACAGAAAGGGGTCCCAATGGCATCCTGACGACGGTAACGTTTACCAATAGAATCTTTTTCGTCGTACTGGCAATTGAAATCAAATTTCAATTCCTCGATGATCTCACGTGCTTTTTCAGGGAGACCATCTTTTTTGATCAATGGCATTACAGCAAGTTTAACCGGTGCAAGGGGTGCCGGCAATCTCAATACAACCCGTGTATCTTTTTGACCGTTGGCATCTTCAACAACCTCTTCGTGATAGGATGCCGAGATAATCTGCAGAAACATCCGGTCAACACCAATCGAAGTTTCGACCACGAAGGGAACGTAGGATTCATTTAATTCAGGATCAAAGTATTGAATCTTTTTACCTGAAAATTTCTGGTGTTGTGAAAGATCATAATCGGTTCGTGAATGAATCCCTTCAACCTCCTTAAATCCAAATGGAAATTTGTATTCGATATCTACAGCAGCATTGGCATAATGGGCCAGTTTTTCATGCACATGAAAACGATAGTTCTCATTTCCAAATCCAAGGGCCTGGTGCCATTTAATCCGCAATACCTTCCATTTCTCAAACCAATCGAGTTCAGTCCCCGGCCGGACGAAGAACTGAAGTTCCATCTGTTCAAACTCGCGCATTCTGAAAATGAACTGCCGGGCAACAATCTCATTCCGAAAGGCTTTACCAATTTGAGCAATACCAAAAGGTATTTTCATTCTTCCCGATTTCTGGACATTCAAGTAATTGACAAAAATTCCCTGAGCTGTTTCGGGACGGAGATAAATCTTTAAAGCTCCATCAGCCGTTGAACCCATATCGGTAGAGAACATCAGGTTAAACTGGCGTACATCTGTCCAGTTTCGTGTGCCGGATATCGGGCAGACAATCCCGTTATCCTCGATAATCTGTTTCAGTTCAACAAGATCCGAATTGTTAAGCGCTTCGGCAAAACGGTTATGAAGTTCATCCCATTTAGTTTGGGACTCCAATACCCTGGCATTGGTTGCCCGAAACTGACCTTCATCAAAACTTTCACCAAAACGGTTTCTTGCCTTGTCGACCTCTTTTTCAATTTTCCCTTCGATTTTTGCTAGTTCCTCCTCGATCAAAACATCTGCGCGGTATCTCTTTTTCGAATCGCGGTTATCAATCAAGGGGTCATTAAAAGCATCGACATGACCTGATGCTTTCCAAATGGTAGGATGCATAAAAATTGCGGAATCTATTCCCACAATATTTTCATGAAGCAAAACCATCGAATCCCACCAATATTTTTTAATATTGTTCTTCAATTCAACTCCGTACTGTCCGTAATCGTAAACCGCTCCGAGTCCGTCGTAGATTTCGCTCGATGGAAACACGTAGCCATATTCTTTACAATGTGCAATCAATTTTTTAAACAAATCTTCCTGAGCCATATGAGTGGTTTTCAGAGCCAAAGGTTGCTCTAATTATTAAGTAATTATAAATTAAATATTTAGTGGAGATTATTTTTTATCATCGAGCTCTTCGAATTCGATATAATCGCCTTCTTTCCGTCCAAATTGTTTCGGCTTTTTATTCGAATAATCGATAGTCATGTCCCCCTTTCGTACAGTACGGCCTTCACTTGATGCCGATTTGTTCTGCATGTCCTGATAGATCTTGTTGGCAGCATTATCAACAATTCGTGGTGCAAGAAACCGGATTAAATATTTAAATCCGTAAAAGACTATCAGGATGAACATCAACAGTTCGAAAAACGACGGAAGATAAAGCAGAATATAAAGTTCCATTTTTGTTGATTTTGATAATCAGGGCAAAATTAGAAATTTTTTCAAACTTATCCTCTACGAAAGGGTGTTCCAATTCGGATAAAAAAAGATCACCTTTAATTCATCTGATAATTATTCAAAAAACCATCTGAAGTACCTGTAACAATATTAAACGACCGGATTTCATTTCCGGAAAATCCAAGGGTAAACGCGGAGTTTCCTTCAATTGGAAAACCAGTGTAGTCGGTGCCATCACTATTCAAAAGATAGATCTTATTTTCAAATGTATCAGTAATTCCGATTTTTCGGCTTTTATCCGGGAGTATTAGTATTTGGGGTGGCAGGCCGATGGGATGATTAAATTTCCGCGAAAATAGTTTTCTGATGTTCTGATCACAAACCACAAGGGAATCGTCATTCAAAATAAGATATTCCAGATGATTATCAAAATTTGTATCCTCACAGATAAAGAAATGATTGGCTGAAAATTTTCCTATTGATGATTTCTTCACAGAACCGTCAAAGCCGATCGAAATGATTTTCCCGTTTACGTCGGTAGAAATAAGCCTTGCATGGTTTTTCCCCGATTTTGGTTGTAGAGTAAAGCTGTTTTTCGAAAAGGTAAGATCCCCTTTTATCGTTATAACGGTTTTCCCTTTCCGGTCAAGGATATATCCCTTGTTCTTGTCTTTAAAAACCAGATAATCTTTATTTTCCACACGGAAGAACTGAACTGGCTCCAACACATTGTGTTCTGTTTTAGGAGGTGCCCAGCCCGTTACAATTTTTCCTTTTTTATCGAAAACATAGACTTTATGATCTTTACAAGCGATAAAAAAGCGGTAATCTTTCGTGTGATCATAGTCGGCCACTGAAACACCATTTGTTGCTGCCGAACGAAGGATAACCGGGAAGTGCGATATGCTATTCCCTTTATGATCAATCATATGTAATGCATCGGCTGTGCTGAAAAAGTATTGTAATTTTCCATCCCTGAAGCAGTCAAGTTGAAATATCTTACTTTTTATCGGCCCCTTAAGTTTGATTTTCCATAAAATTCGTCCTTCGCGGGTCATCAGGATCAGATTTGATGCTTCATCCTGAACAATTATTTCCTGACGTGATTTATCACCGGGGTTAATTACGAAATAAGGGCCGTTGATAATCCTGCTTCCCAGATGTCTTCTCCAGAGAACTGAAGTAGGGCTTTGATGCACTATTGGATTGTATTTCAGACGGGCCATATTGTAAATCATCCCATTCTCATTCCCGATTTGCCACCCTGCTGACTCGATTTTTAGCAATGTTGCCTGATTTTTAGCGAGGTTTTGAAAGATATTCGAGTTAAGCGTCTCTTTGAAAAAGTTGAAAGACCGTCCAGGTTTACTCCAAAGGAATACATTCAATCGGTCAGAAAGCCCCGAAGTGAAATTTAAATATGCCGGGTCATTCCAAAGGGTTTCCTGGAATACATTAGACCTTAGGAATCTTCCCAGAGACTCGACGGAAGTACTCATAATCAGGTAATTATCGAAGATCGTATAATAATTTGTGGTTACATCAGCAAAAACCTCTCCAAAAACCTGTTTGCCAAAATCGGTGACTTTTGACTGATAAATTTTAAAAGTTGTCTCTTCGTCAATCTGATAAAGGGTGAAATTTTTGGGTTTTTCGCGTTTTCTGTGCACCGGCATTAAAGTTGCCAAAGGACTAAGTGCTTCCTCTATCTGACTTCCGCTTTTGACTCTCATCACAAAGTATTTATTTTCTTCAGGGAACTCTGGTTCTGACCTTGTAAAAACAATCGATGCACCACCGTCCATATTCTCCTCCACAACCTTCTGCAATTTAACATCATACATTGAATCGATCTCGAAAAGAGATTTTTTGTAATCCATCAACTTCAGATTACCTTCCAGCAGTTTTTCATAATCTCGGAAAAACCGGGAGTTATCGCTAATCACGTAGCCCAGAAAAAAGGACGATTCTGCTGGAAAAACACGGGTCAGGTTAAATGAATCTGGTTTTTGCTGATGGAAGAGCTCTAATTGATCCTTCAATGAATCTCCGATAGAGCTGAATCCATTGAGAATCAGCTCATCTGATTTTTGAGTCAGATCGATTTCGGACCATTCGGCCCACCGTGCAGAATTTTTTATTCGGTCCCAAAAAGCTTCAGAAAAGAGGTTTCGGGTTAGTTGGATCGGCCTCTGGTGGTTCAGGTAGATATTCATGTCGATATTTCCTGTTGCACTTTTGTTCGCTTTTTCAAAGAGTGCATTTCCTTTGGCTGTTTTATTTTCAAGCTGATTAATCGCAGATGTGACCATGTTTTGACTAGTGCTGCCCATGAACAATCCCTGATAAACAGTGGTAAAGTAAAGGTATGGAATACCTGCTTCTTTCCAGGAATAGCATGAAAGTTCAGCAGATACAGATTTTATTTTTTTCATCGATATTCCATTTCTCGAAAAATATTTTCCGGACAGATCTGTCAGGGCCCTTTTTTCGGTCAAACTGGATAATTCGATCAGCGAAAGCCACTGAATATGATCATCTTCCTCTTGCAAAACAATAGTTAAATCCTTGTCTGCAAATAGCTTGTTTTGCTTGATATTTAAATTTAAAAGTGAATCGGTGAGATTCAGTTTCCGGCACAAGTCAGAAATAACAGGAAATCCGGAAAAAGCTTTCCAGAACGGATTATCGAGTGATTTGGGAGTATAATTGCGAAGATGGTGAATCCGAATGATAACCGAGGCATTTTCGGGAATTGCCTTGAAAGCTGAAGTCCCAAAGTATTTGGATTCATGTATAAATAGGTACCATCCTGTAAATAATCCTGCAATGAGCAGGATGGTAATTCCAATCAATATTTTTTTACCCATTCGGCTTCTTAACGTTAGATTTCAGAAACAATGGTAAATATAGCTTTTATTGAGATTTAACCTGCGAAGCGTCCACAAGTTTATAAATTTTGTCTGACCGCCTTAGTTTTGCCCCGATCATAATTGAGCACAGATCTCCTTTATTTGCTTCATTAACTGCTAGTAAGCCCACTCTTATTTCCTCAACTTTGGTTTCGATTACCCCGGTACTTGGACCGTTTACAATGATTTCATCACCGGTTTTTAAACTACCTGTCTCCAGTTTTATCTCTGCCACTCCGAGGTTGGAAAAATAGTTCGTGACCTTCCCGGTGTATATCTTCCTTTTTGTGGCCAGAGATCCATAATTACTGCTCCATTCTCCAAGTTTCTGCCCCAGGTAATAACCATCCCAGAAGCCACGATTAAATACTGTGCAGAGTCTGCCATCCCATCCGGAGACTTTTTCCTTTGTAAATGTTCCATCAAACCAGGCATCAACCGCCTCATGGTAGCACTCCACAACCGTTTTAACATATTCAGGACTTCTTGCCCGTCCCTCAATTTTGAGGACGGTCACCCCGGAGTCAAGAATTTTATTCAGAAAGTGAATCGTTTTTAAATCTTTAGGTGACATTATATATTCATTATCTACCTCCAGCTCGCGTCCGGTCTCTTTGTCTGTTACTATATAGGCCCTTCTGCAGGCTTGCATACATGCCCCCCGATTGGCTGAAGAGTGGGTTTCGTGAAGCGACAGGTAACATTTGCCTGAGGTTGCCATACAAAGTGCCCCATGAACAAACATCTCAAGCCGGATCAGGTTACCGGATGGACCCTTCAGCTGATTTTCGATGATTTTTTGATAGATATTTTGGACTCTTCCCAGGTTCATCTCTCTGGCAAGCACCATCACATCGGCAAATTGTGCATAAAACTTTACAGATTCATAATTGGTGATATTCAACTGGGTAGAGATGTGAACTTCAATACCCAGCTCACGGCATTGCTGAATTACAGACATATCTGCAGCTATCACAGCCGAAATGCCGGCATCCCGGGCTGCAGTTAAAACAGCCTTGAGTGTTGAGAACTCTTCATCAAAAACCTCCACATTGACAGTAAGATAAGTTTTTACCCCCGCAATGCGGCATCTGCCGGCTATCTCTTTTAGGTCATCAAGGGTGAAATTGTTAGCTGAGCGAGCCCGCATATTCAGGTGTTCTACCCCGAAGTAGACTGATCCGGCACCTGCATGTATCGCCGCCATTAAAGCTTCATAGGAACCTACCGGGGCCATTATTTCAATTTCGTCTCTGTTCATATTCATAATTAATACAGACAAAGGTACAATTTAGAACCTATCATGCAAGAATACAATTTGATTATGTATATTTGGCATCCATGGAATAATTCAGGTAAAATTGTATAAGATGTTTAATATGAAATGTTTACTTCTAATTCTGGTAGTTCTTAACTTTGCTTTCACCAACGATCCGGAAAAAAAGGTGACGAAATATTACGATGAAAAATACCGGCCACAATACCACTTTTCGCCCGAAAAAAACTGGATGAATGACCCTAACGGACTTGTGTTTTACGGAGGGGAATACCACCTTTTCTATCAGTATAATCCTGGTGGGCTGGAATGGGGATTTATGCACTGGGGTCATGCTGTCAGTAAAGATTTGATTCACTGGGAACATCTCCCGATCGCAATCGGGCCAGATGATGATTCCAAAGATAAAAGTCATGCTACAGCCTATTCAGGTTGCGCGATTGTCGATGAAAATAATACCGCAGGTTTGCAGAAAGGAAATGAGAAGACTCTGCTTATTTTTTATACCAGTTGGGAATGCGGACAAAGACTGGCCTACAGTAATGACAAGGGACGAACATGGAATAAATATGCTAAAAATCCGTTAATTCCATTTGAAAAAGATGATGCCCGTGATCCGAAAGTCTTTTTTCATCGTCCATCGGGTAACTGGGTAATGGTTCTTTACCGAAGACCAGGTAATGATGAGAAGAAGCAGGGTATTTCGATTTACACTTCAAAGGATTTGATTAATTGGGAATTACAGAGCCATGTGGTTGGATTTTATGAATGCCCCGATTTTTTTGAATTACCGTTGGATGGGAATAAAGAGCATTCAAAATGGGTCATGTTGGGAGCCAGCGGAGATTATCGGGTGGGTTCCTTTGATGGAAAAACGTTCAACCCCGAGACTGGTATGAAAATACTCGATCATGGGAAGAACTTTTATGCGTCTCAGACCTGGTCAAATTTTCCTGACGGGAAACTGGTTCAACTTGCCTGGATGCGGGGTGGGGAATTTCCCGAAATGCCATTTAATGGACAAATGACCTTCCCCTGCGAACTCTCTTTGCGTACTACCAAATCTGGACCGACGGTTTGCAAAAAACCGATTGATGCTATTTCAGCGTTACATGAAAAAAGTTTAACAAAGAAAAATAAAAATATTATTCCTGGATTAAGGGGAAATTTGGTGGGTGGTATTTCTGGCGAAGCGATTCATATCAAGGCAAAAATAAATCCAAAAAATTCTGACGGATTTGGATTTATAGTTAGAAATGGGAAAAAAGAGGAGGGGACTGAGATTCGTTATGATGTAAATAAAAAAACACTCGAGTGTATGGGCGGACATGCTATTGTTGAACCCATTAATGGAATTATTAAGCTTGAGATACTTATTGACCGCTCATCAATCGAGATCTTTGCCAATGACGGGGAAGTGGTTTTGAGCAGCTGTTTTACCCCTGAAGAAAAGGATAAGATTTTGACATTCTGGATTCAGGGAGGGGAAGTAATGGTAGATGATATGGAGGCCTATGAACTAAAAACAGCATGGAGGTCCAAATAACCATGTAGGAAAATGAATATTTCATTTTTATTTAATAGACACCACTTATATGAAGATATAGTTTTAACTGCAAGCCTGAAAAGTATACATAATTCACCATTTGGATAAAGCCAAAACATTCGCGAGAGAAATTGGTTATATTTCAGTGACCCGATTTGGTAAAAAGAAATGCGTTACTACGGTGGTAAAAAAAAAGAAATATTAAATGAGTTGTCAATGAATTGCAATGAATCGAATAACGAATATTCACCAGTGTTGTCTGTCAAAAGCAGATTTTGAATTTATGGATAGAGTCTTATCCTTACATTTGCAGCGCGAAACAGTAGAAATTTTTGATCCCTTAAATGGCTGATTTTAATTATAATTTGCTCAATCATATTGATTTTCCCGATGACCTGAGAAAACTTAAGGAGTCAGAACTTCCAATGATTTGTTCCGAATTGAGGGAATTTATTATCCGAGAGGCGGCATCGAATCCCGGTCATCTGGGTGCCAGTCTGGGGGTTGTTGATCTTACTGTAGCCCTTCATTATGCCTATAATACCCCCTATGATCAGTTAATATGGGATGTTGGGCATCAGGCATATAGTCATAAGATACTTACAGGTCGTCGGAAGATCTTTTCAACCAACAGGTTATTCAAAGGAATCAGCGGATTTCCAAAAATGTCAGAAAGTGAGTATGATGCATTTGGTGTGGGGCATTCCTCCACTTCGATATCTGCAGCACTTGGAATCGCCGTTGCATCGGGTCTGAAAGGAGAAACAGACCGAAAAGTAATTGCGGTAATCGGGGATGGTTCGATGACAGGTGGTATGGCTTTTGAAGGGTTAAACAATGCCGGAGCTTCAAATGCAAACGTGCTGGTCATTCTGAACGATAATAATATGTCAATCGATCCAAATGTAGGGGGAATCAGCAAATATTTTGTTCAGATGCAAACCTCACCTGCCTACAATAGTCTGAAAACGAAGATTTGGAAAGCCCTGGGCAAGTTTAAATGGATTGGACCCCTGGCTAGAAGAATGCTTCAGCAACAACAACAGGTGCTTAAATCGGTCGTTTTTCGCCAAAGTAACTTATTCGAATCCTTTGGACTCAGATATTTTGGTCCAGTTGATGGACATGATGTTGTCGGTTTAGTGCACATATTTAATGATTTAAAGGCCATCCCCGGCCCAAAAATCCTACATGTTGTCACCAAAAAAGGAAAGGGTTTTACCCCTGCGGAAAATGATGCGACCAAATGGCACGCTGCACCTGGGAAATTTGATATCAATACCGGCGAGGTTTTTACAACCAATTCTGATGTCCCGGAATCCCCTAAATTTCAATATGTTTTTGGTAAGACGATTATCGAATTAGCCGAAACGAATGAAAAAATTGTCGGAATAACTCCTGCAATGCCATCGGGATGTTCGCTGAATATGATGATGAAGGTTTATCCTCAGCGCACCTTTGATGTTGGAATAGCCGAACCACATGCTGTCACATTTGCTGCCGGGCTCGCAGTGGGGGGAATGTTGCCTTTTGTCAATATCTACTCCTCATTTATTCAGCGTTCGTACGACCAGATCATACATGACGTAGCTCTCCAGAACCTCAATGTTGTCTTTTGTCTGGACCGTGCAGGTCTTGTGGGTGCTGATGGTCCGACCCATCACGGAATATTTGACCTGGCCTTTATGCGTAATATCCCAAATATGACAGTTTCAGCCCCAATGGACCAGGTTGAGCTGCGAAATATGATGTATACCGCTCAGCTTCCGGGGAAGGGCCCATTCAGTATTCGTTATCCACGTGGGAATGGTACAGTAATTGAATGGAAAAAGGATTTTCAGGAAATTCCGGTTGGAAAGGGACGGAAACTAAATGAGGGCAATGACCTGGCGATTCTTTCGATTGGATATGCGGGGAATTTTGTAGTTGAAGCTTTGGAAAAACTTAAGTCTGAAGGAATTAAATGCTCCCATTACGATATGCGTTTTGTTTCACCTCTTGACCATGAAATACTGGACAAAGTTGCTGCCAGGTTTGAGAGAATCATAACTGTTGAGGATGGAGTAATTGATGGAGGTTTTGGAAGTGCAATAGCCGAATATTTTGCCTCATCGGATAAAAAACCATCCATTTTAAGGTTGGGAGTACCAGACCGGTTTGTTGAACATGGTACCCAGGAGGAGTTATACCGGGAATGTGGATTCGATTCGGATGGAATTATCCGTACTGTTCACGAATTGATCCGGCATTGAGCAGAATTGGGGCTTTAAAGAGCATCAGGAAATGAGTAAGTACCCGAAAATAAAATTGTAAAATCGAATGTTTTGATCGGAAAATGGATCATAAAATATTATTGGGTTGTATGAGAAATTTTTATATTTTTGCAAGTCTTAAAATGAGGGGAACGTTATGAACTACCTTTCACAATATACGATTTCGTTTTCAGGTCTTAAAGAGGGCATTCATTTGTTTGATTTTTCTGCAGATAATCGCTTTTTTGACGAATTTGAGGAGAGTGAAATAAAAAAGGGAGACATAAAGATCCAGGTTAAACTTGAGAAACGATCAACATATCTGAGGTTAACTTTTAAACTGAATGGCGAAGTTGAATTGATTTGTGACCGTTGTCTGGAAAACTACTTACAATCGATTGAAAGCAGTAGTCAGATGTTGGTTAAGTTTAGCGAAACTGAAACTGACGATGGAGATGAAGTGATTTATATCCATCCGGGCGCACATCAGGTTGAGATCAGCAAACTGATTTATGAATTCATCGTTTTGAGTATTCCAATCAGGCATATTCATCCGGAGGATCAGAATGGTGAAAGCCTTTGTGAACCTGAAATGCTTCATAAATTAGAAGAATACAGAGCTATCGATTTACCGGAGGTTAATCCGATAGACCCTAGATGGAACGATTTAAAAAAGATTATTGATAAATAAAATAAAGATTATTGAAAAATGGCACATCCTAAGCACAAACATTCGAAAACAAGAAGAGATAAACGCAGAACACATGACAAAGCTGTTCCTGCAACATTGGCAACTTGCTCCAATTGTGGCGCAACAGTAAAATTCCACACTGTTTGTCAGGAATGTGGTTATTACAGGGGAAAACTGGCAATCGAAAAGATCGCGGCTGTTTAATATATTGAGCCCGGATTTCAAAATACTATTGATTATCAATTAAGTAATGGAAACTGGATTTCAAACATTTTCAGCCCTCATATGAATGTTGAAGGATGTTTTCGGGTGATTTTAATTTCATTTCCGCTTAAAAACGTTAATAAATGGCCAAGCCAGTTTTCAATGAGGTAAAAGCGCTGAATTCAATTGCGCATGACACGAAAATTATTGGAAATATTGAGTCGGAGGGAGATATTCGTCTGGATGGTGTTCTCGATGGAATTATTAATTGTAAAGGTCGGGTGGTTATTGGACCTGAGGCGCGGATTAAGGGTGAAATTCATTCAGCTACAGCCGAAATCTCCGGTATTGTCGAAGGTGAAATTACAGTTACTGATCTTTTGTCTTTAAAATCCACAGCTATTATTTCAGGTGATTTGATCATGGGTCGGTTCTCGGTAGAACCGGGAGCCCGTTTTTCCGGTATTTGCAAAATGAATGCAGGCGAAAAATCGCACCTTGATTTAGAATTCACCGGCAAAAAAAAGGAGTTAAGCTAATAACCACGCTCTGTTCAGGAAAAGAGCCGGAAGGAAAATAAACCCTTCCGGCTCTTTTTGTGAACAGGTTTTCTTTTTAATGTTTAATTTTCGTAAATTAACAGGGTGAATGGAGAGAGTATTTATTATACATCCTCCGCACAAAGAAGCAATAAGATTGGTATGGAGGCATCAGCTATTAATTGTTAAATATTCAATATGCTTAAAATGAGTAGCCTAGACAGTTTTGTAACCTATTTTGAATCAGCTTTTCAAAAAGAAATAAAGAAAATAACCCTCACTGTTCCGCATAAGCTTTATGAGCCTGTGGCCTATTCACTCAGTATTGGTGGTAAACGGCTAAGACCGGCTTTGATGCTTCATGCAGCCTCTCTCTTTGACGGTTCACCTGACAAGGTTTTGCCTGCAGCAATGGCGATCGAGATTTTCCATAATTTCACTCTTCTTCACGATGATATTATGGATCAGGCTGATCTTAGAAGAGGTTTACCTACTGTTCACAGGAAATATAGCGATAACGTGGCTATTCTGAGCGGAGATGCCATGTCTATTCTGGCTTTTAGGTACTTTGCCCAACTAAAGAGCGACAAATTGCAGGAATTGTTTACCCTGTTTTCAACAACAGCAATCGAAGTATGTGAAGGCCAACAGCTGGATATGGATTTTGAGACAAGAGAATTGGTTACTGTTACTGAATACCTCGAAATGATCAGGCTTAAAACTGCAGTACTTATTGCAGGCAGCCTCAGGATTGGAGCGCTACTGGCTAATGCAGATCTGACAGATTCAGATCTTCTTTATGAGTATGGTATCAATGTGGGTCTGGCTTTCCAATTGCAGGATGACTGGCTTGACGTATATGGTGATCCGGATATATTCGGAAAAAAACAGGGAGGAGATATCTGCGCCAATAAAAAAACCTATCTGTTACTTAAGGCCGCAGAAGCTTGCAATGCACCTGCACTTCTTGAATTAAATCGTTGGCTGGCGAAATCTGATTTTGATCCAAAGCAGAAAATTGCTGTGATTACAGCCATCTACGATAAAACAGGGGTAAGTGAAGCAACACGTAATCTGATGGAGAATTATCACGACAAGGCTTTGATGGCGTTAAGCAAAATGACTATTCCTTCAGCAAGCAAACAGACCCTTATTTCATTCGCCGGCGAAGCGATGATGCGCGTTAAATAACGCTACCTTTGTATCGTTTTAAAACAAATAATTACGAATGAAAGTTATTGATATTATTCAGCATTCAGCGAAAACAGTCTTCTCTTTTGAATTGCTTCCTCCACTGAAAGGGCAGAAATCGGATAAGTTATATCGAACCATAGATGAGTTAATTGAATATAATCCTCAGTATATCAACATAACGACCCATCGCGATGAGGTTGAATTCCGTGAGTTTCCAGGGGGGCTCGTGGAGAAGAGAATCGTTCGAAAGCGTCCGGGTACAGTGGCCATTGCTGCTGCTATCCAGCATGTCTATAACATCCCCGTTGTTCCCCATGTGGTCTGCGGCGGATTTACGAAGGAAGAGACAGAAAATATATTGTTGGACCTTAATTTCCTGGGGATAAATAATGTACTGGCGCTCAGGGGTGATGGTCTTAAATCACAAAGTACTTTTTCCCCTGAACCAGGAGGACATTCCCATGCCAGTGAGCTGGTTGAGCAAATCGTCAATCTTAAAACAGGGAAGTACCTTGATCCTGAAATTAAAAATACGGCATCGCTCGACTTTTGTATTGGTGTGGCCGGTTACCCCGAAAAACATTTAGAAGCTTCCAATTTAGATATCGATTTACTAAACCTTAAGAAAAAGGTGGATGCCGGTGCCGATTATATTGTAACACAGATGTTTTTCGATAATCAGAAATATTATGATTTCGTTGATCGCTGCAGGGCAGCAGGAATTACTGTTCCGATTATTCCGGGTATTAAACCATTGGCGATGATGAACCAAATCACGGTACTGCCAAAGCTCTTCAGCATCGATATTCCCGAAGTGTTCGCGAGTGAAGTACGCAAATGCAAAACCAATGATGAAGCCAGGGAAGTGGGCACCGAGTGGGCTATTATGCAATCCCGCGATTTGATTGCACATCAGGTTCCCTGCCTTCATATTTATACTTACGGTATCTCGGACAATACCAGGCAAATTGCCAAAGCAGTGATTTGAATGATTCGGAAAGCTGAAGAACCTTTAAAAAACAGACAATCATGATATTAAAAATAGGAGATAAAGTCAGATTTCTTAACGAAGTCGGTGGGGGTCGAATTACATCTGTGGTCAATAAGGATATGGTCAATGTGGAAACTGATGATGGATTTGAAGTTCCTACCATGATTAATAACCTGATTGTTGTGAATGCTCCGGATTTGTATGAAAGTAGTAAATCCCGCAATACGATTGTTCAACCAGATACAGAACCACCAAAAGAGAAAAAAACTGCAAAGCCGGAAGAACCCTGGTTTTCGGATAAGAATCAGGTTGCAGGGAAAGAAGAGCCACAATTCCTTTTTGTGCTGGTTCCTGAGGTTCCTTCTAATCCGCCAACCGGAAATATCTCGATGTATCTGGTGAATAATTGCAATGACACACTTCTCTTCCGATTTACACAAAAATCTAAATACAATTACGAAACGGTGGTAGCCGGCTCAACCAGTCCTAATTCAAAGGTGTATCTGGGAATGATTAAGCCCGAGATGATAGCCAATTTGCCTGTTTATTGTTTTCAATGGCTTAATTTCAGGAAGCGTTCCAAAGAACTCGAATCATTCCGGCAAAAGGAGATTACCCTTTCGGCTGTTAAATTTTACAAACTGAATTCCTTTACGGTTACCCGGTTTTTTAAGGTGCCGGCAATGGTCATTCAACTTCAGGAAAATCCACTTAAAGCCGAATTGGAGAAGTTATCGGAGCACGATTTTCAGCAGGCTATTGAACAGAAGGAGCCGAAAAAGAGGGAACAGGCAATTGCACTTCCTGATCCGGAAATGGTTGAAATTGATCTTCATATTCATGAACTACTCGACAATTACAATAATCTGACCAATACAGAGATGCTGACTGTCCAAATGAATAAATTTCACCAGGAACTTGCGAATGCAATCAATTCCGGAGTCAAAAAGATTGTGTTTATTCATGGAGTTGGAAACGGGACCCTCAAAAATGAACTGCGGCGCGAATTACAACGAAAATATTCCAAATATACCATGCAGGATGCCTCTTTTCGGGAATATGGATACGGAGCAACGATGGTGATATTGAGGAAATAGCGTTTATGGGGTGTTGAAAGTGGCAAGTAACAAATGTAAAATTAGCTGCGGATAATTTACGGCTGGTTCCTGGATCATTACACCAGGCAAATGGCTAGGCAGGCTTTACTTGATTATTCTTTCTTTTTTTTCACTGATTCATTGTTCAATTTTTTCATTCGCCCTTTCATCCTCCTGCTTTTTTTGACTTGTAGCCCTCCGCAACCAGGAGATCTATAATTCTGTCGCGAAAATCACCCTGAATCAGGATTTCGCCATCCTTAACCGATCCGCCCACTCCACATTTTGACTTCAACTTTTTCCCCAGCTCTTTAAGATCCTCCTCCGATCCGATAAAACCGGAAATCAGGGTTACCTGTTTACCGGCACGTTGCTTTTTATCGAGAAACACCTTCAGATTTTGTTTGTCTGGACTGATCGTTTCCAGATCCTGATTTTCTGTATTATAGTTGTAGGCAAAGTCGTTGGAAGTAGAATAAACAATCCCCTCGCGGGATTTTCTGTTTTGTTGATTCGTCATTTTTATTTTTTTAAAGATTTAATATTTAGTCACTCTATAAATGTTATATCCGGAAATTCACCTTGTCTTCCAGATTTTGGGATTTAAAAATAGTTTTATTTCACGAAAAAATTATCGTTAAAAAACAAAGGTGAAAGTATTTGTAAAATATAATGAATCTAATTTAGCTGTTGTTTTAACTTCAATTCATTAATTTTTGCAATTTTGCCACTCATTGAATTGCAGTTCACGACATAATAG
>Ga0118677_10005074_pt1 | contig 23399 bp, 22 predicted proteins | sample AliMusrvi5mmetaG_FD_86154 | JGI IMG/M metagenome (GOLD analysis project Ga0118677, IMG submission 86154)
ACCGAAACCGGCGTGGTGCGGTGGCGGCAAACCGCGCAACAAAAGGAGAATCGCCGCAGGTACTCATCGCCAAGGGCGCATTTCGCGCCGCGCGGCTTGCGCGGATAATGCGCCTGGTGCAAAGTCCCCTGGCAATCATGGCAGCCTTGGGCCTTCGCCACGGCGGCAAGGTCGATGTCGATGAGAAGGAGTAATGCAAAAAACTCGGCGGACTGAAGGATGATCTGGCACACTGTGGGGGTCTCCGTTATTGGTTTAGTGGAGACTCCTCCAAAGGGGGCTTGCAGTCAAGCTCTCTGAGGGGGATCAACCTCAAACCCTCAGTCTATTTGATCAAATAGGCCGGATAACCCATCAAAAAAAGTGCTCATGCTCAATGAGGAATGAGGCGCATCAATCGCTATGAGTGCGGCAACCTCCGAAATGTCCCAAACCGCGATTGATGGGCTTCGCAGGCTCAGCCCATCCTACGGCCCTGATGCGGGTCGGGATTTGTAATCCCGACCCGAACGTTATGTCCACAGACCACAGTCCTGCCGTTGCACAAAACGTTACGGACGGGATTACAAATCCCGTCCGGCGGAGTGTAGGGCGGATACAGGGATGTGATCCGCCGAATGTTGGCGACCGATCTATAACATTCGGCGGAACCCGTCCATGGTTCCGCCCTAGGGACCTGACGCGGGTCGGGATTTGTAATCCCGACCCGAACGTTATGTCCACAGGCCACAGTCTTGCCGCTGCACAAAAGTTACGAGTTGTAGGGCGGATACAGGGATGTGATCCGCCGAATGCTGACGACCGATCCATAGCATTCGGCGGAACCCGTCCATGGTTCCGCCCTACGGACCTTGTTGTTATAGTCAAGCGTTGGAGACCCGTCATTTCGGCAGGGATGCCGAAAACCAGGCCATGGACGGTAACCAGCCCATAGAATGTGCATGAGGAACGAGGCGCATCAATCGCGATGGGTGCGGCAACCCCGCCGATGTGCCAAGCCGCGAATGATGGGCTTCGCAGGCTCAGCCCATCCTACGGCCCTGACGACCGATCCATAGCATTCGGCGGAACCCGTCCATGGTTCCGCCCTACGGCCCTGGAATGACGGAGTAGCCAACGCACCTTCCTAATCAGGAAGAGTTATGCCGGGTGCGTCTGTTTGTGTTGCACCCGACATTCCGTTTGTCGGGCAACGGTGGATATATTGCCCGACCTTATGGCTATGTTTTAAGATATTGCAGACATGGAAGACTGGGCGTGAAACTTTTTACGGAAAGCACCTAAACCTAATATGCCAGATGCAACCATCCAGATTGCAGACGGAACCGGTGTTGGAGTAGGTGTCGGGCCATTATTTAGCGTAAGCGGCTCAATAAGCGTGGCCTCCAATACAGTGTTACCGTCAATCAAAGCGAAACTGAACAGATTATTGCTGATCTGAAAAAGCTTATCCGGGTCGCTTGCAATACCGCTGCTGAACGGCGAGATGTTTAATCCGCTGAATAAGCCAAGAGCGGCCTGATCAATAAAGGTTTGTTCCTTAAAACCAGATGCCAATGTTATCCCGCCAGAGCCGATGATGAAATCAAAAGTGTCGCCGATCTTTGGAGTATAGCCAAACTGGCTAAACAACTCCGGTTGCAAGACAATTTGCAAACTACCGTCCAGGGTCACCGCTTTACCAACAAACAACTGGCTATAATCACCTCCGGTATTGCTAAAATTCTGGCTGGCACCGGTATTCCCGTCGACATACAAACGGGTGTTGCCGGTTGCGGTCTGCGTATAGTTTCCTGTGACCTGAAGGCTGGCGTCTACCGCATAGGTACCCTGCACTTGAACTATAGGTGCTTCAATAGTGATGATAGGCGCGTTTGGAACAAAACTAACAGGCTGTGGCAGAACTGGTGCTGCTGTTGGGTTTGTTGGGGTTGTGGCTGGTTGTGGGATAAACGCCACCACAGTTGATGCACCGATCACGACAGGGTTAGAGTAAACAACCGGTGCTGGGGCGGTACCGGCGGCGGCGGAAGGGGCGGGTGGTGCTATGACCTGGATATAGCCGCCTTGAACTTGCGGTAGCGCAACAATAGGTATCCGCACCAAACCGGCATTGATTACATTACCCTCAATGATACCGTTGCCGGAAAATACCGCGCCCTGTAAAACATTCAGAGTACCATTGCCGTTGTTTAAATTGAGCGTGTCATTAACCCCCAAAGTGTAGGAACTACCTGCTAAAACATCCAAGCCTTTTAGGTTCACGGTTTGAGGTGTACTGGTATCTATTGATTGCACACCGGTAACGTAAGCCACATTGCTTGGTGTGGCGGTCGAATAATTAACGCTGCTTGGCGTATAGTTGGAAACCAGTTCGATTTGATTACCCGTTCCGCCATGATAAGTAAGATTAAAATTGACTCCGTTGACGGCTACCGAAGCGCCTTCGGCCAGACCGTTGAAAGTTCCGCTGATGCTGCCTTGCACATTAACGAGGTCGAAAAATTCACCGGTATGCGTGGTCAATCCAGTAATTCCCTGTAAATCCAAGCTGGCGCCCGCTAGATTAAGATTGCCATTCACTTGTAAAGCGTTAGCCGAACTCTTGCCAACGTCAGCCAAATTAAAATCCAGATTGCCGCCTGTTAAGGAAACATTGCTGGTCTTAATGGTAGCGCCTTCAAGGGTATAATTGCCACCGCTAAAAGTTAGATTACCTGCCCCTGCAAAGTTACCGCTACTCACGCCGCCTCCCGCCAGCAGCAGATTGCCTGCATTGTCATTAACAATACCGTTGCTGGTATTGTTGAAAACAGCATTAATCGCTGTGGTGCCATTGCCGGTTATGTTGAGTGTGCCGTTATTGACAAATGTGCCGCTTGCTGCGTTAAGTGAAGCGTTATTTGCCAAATTAAAGGTGCCGTTGTTAGCCATGACACTGTTGTTGGCAAGACTGATGGTGCCGTTGTCGGTGAAGCTGCCGTTATTGGTGATCGTGCCGGATGTGTTCAGACTCTGACCGTTCGCAACCTGTAAGCTGCCTGCTGCAAGCGCCAAGTCCTTGTAAGTGCCGCCGCCTGTGAGGCTGGCACTGCCGGTGCCTGTGATGGTGCCGCCGCTGATCGTTCCGCCCGCCAGATGGAGGGAGGAACCGTCCGCCACCTGGATTTGCCCTGTGCTGTTGTTGAAACCAACAGTAGAGTTGCTGTCGTTGACCGAAACATTCATGCCGCCCGCAGCATTAGCCAATACGGTACCCTGGTTCACCACCTTAAGCTGGTTGCTATAGGCACCTAGATTGCCGCCGCCCTCAACCGTATAGCCGTTGCCGATAGTCAGGGTTCTGACTGCGCCGGGATTGCTGTCAATATAGTTGTTGGCGCTGTTGCTCACCACCGTCTTGCCGGTACCGGTCAGCGTGGTGTCGCTGGTTAATAACAGCGTAGTAGTGGCGTTCGAGGCGTTCAGCGACATCGTGCCGTTGTTGGTGATTAAACCACCATTAACATTTAATGATGTGCCGTTAAGCAGACTCAAGCTATCCCCAGCATTAATATTAAGTGTGCCGATTGATGCGCTGGTGTCGAGGTTAACTGCTGAATTGATTGAATTACCGCCATCAATAAAGACGTTGCTTGCAGCGGCATTTGGAAAACCTGAAACACTCCAATTGGAATTCGACCAATTACCGTTGCCTCCCAGCCAAGTATAATTGGCCGCCTGCGCGGCAGGTGCTGCGCCCAACAATAATGCAGAGAACATCAGTTTAGCTTGCATGCGTAAATTATTGTTGGATAGTCCGTACAGTTGGGTACGGATTGCCCTGGCGATGGAGGAAACTTTAATCGACAGCTGATCGCCTATCAAGGCAGAATCTATCGGTCTTTTGTTAAATCTGGAACGCATAAATAAATCTCTTTAGTTGTCTTGAATAAATTTAGGACTCATCACCTATCAAAACGCGCTTTGCTCATAATGTCTCATGCGTAGTGTGTGTTTACGCCAATCGTCTTGATGCGAATCTTGCTGGTGTCTGAAATTTACGCGAGTTTTTCAGTCATTGCCACCCACATATGTGGGCATGTGGACACTGGCAGCAATGCCATCTGTGTTGGAACCGTGTATTTTCGTACGCACACACTGGTTATTCTTGACCTATGGGTTTTGGGTGCAATTAAAAGTGATGCGGGAGTGCAAGGCTTGCCTTGCGATGGCGCGAACAAGCAAGGCAAGCCTTGCACTCCAAGCGTATTTTCAAACGCCGGACGATTCGTATGCATCACTTTTAATCGCACCCATGGGTTTTACTGGGTTAATCGTATTCCAATCCATCCTGCCCTGGGTGCACCAGGTGAGACAAAACGATCCGTCTCATGTCCCGCGCCTAATGCCAGATCGGCATTGCCGTAATAACCCGAGGTGTTGTAATGGTTGTTAAAAACATTATCGAGTTTTCCGAAAAAGGAAAAATATTGAGTGATCTTGTATTCAGCGGTGGCATTAAATAACCAGTATCCTGATAATTTTTCGCTGGTATTGGCTTCATCCCCTTTCAGATAAACACTGCCACTGTACAAGCCATTAAAGCCTAAAGATAGTTCTCGCCATAAGTCTACAGCTATCGACGCTTTAAAAATATGCTCTGGAATTCCTGGAATTCTACTGCCTGGGTTAACGGGTATGATTTGCTGATGGTTTTGATCCAGTGGATTAATAATGCCAAACTGATCCATAAAGGTGGCATTTAACCAGGTGTAATTAGCTGAAAAGTGCCAATCGTCTATCGGACTGAACAGATTATTAAAGCTGGCGGTACTGGCGGCTTCGATACCGTACCGTCTGGTTTTACCAACGTTGTTGAAATAACCCTGACCATTGATACTTCCATCATGTTGAAAAATAATATCGTTATTATTGATAGTATGAAAATAACCTAGGCTCCATGTCGTATTGCTATTTTTCCAAAGGTACTTATCAATATTTCCTCTCAAACCACCTTCCCAGGTTTTAGCCACAACCTGCTTCAAAGGTGGATCGGAACTAAACGCATTGGGTATTCTACAGGGCTTGCTCGGATCGGCACAACTGAGTTCCATTGGTGTCGGTGCGCGGGTTGCTTCACTGTAACTACTGTATATCCAAAGGTTATCGCGTAATTGATAAGTCAGCCCAAGCGATGGATTAAAGCGTCCAAAGTTATGTTTTCCGCTTAAGTTATCTGTTCCTTCTAATGGCACATACTGATTTTCAAGTTTTAAATTCTGATTGTTGTAACGCCCGGCGATGGTAGCCGTCAATTTTTCCGTGACAGAAAAACTATCGGTTAAATAAACGCCTATGGTTTCGATAACGGTATTTAAACGTATTTTGTATTGATCGTCATAAATACCCGTAGGGATACTGCCTCTGTCCAGTGTTAAAGAGGTCAGTTCGGTATCCGAACTGGTTTGAGCTATTGAATAATCATAATTTGCACCTGTTGTCAGTGTGTTTCGATGTTTAAACAGGTCTTGCTGAAATACCGATTGCAAAGTACCACCAAGGCTGTGCATATAAGCAGTGCTACTGGTAATCGTTGCACCGTCAACATTTGGACTGGCTTGCACCAGATTATAATGGGTATCGACTACTACATTACCGTTACTATTACATAACAATGAATTCGGATCGCTATCATTACAAGCACTATAAGGGCTACCATCGACACTGGAATATTTAATACGATTCTGCCGAAAATAAACATTCCCGCCGACCTCAAGGACTTTGGTCAGTTCATAAGTGCCTGCCAGTTCAGAGAAGAACATACGGGTAATCTCCTGTGCTGGCTGGGTAAATACCGCTCTTTGGTTTTGTGCTTGCAAGCCAATTGGAAGCGCACCATTACCCGCTAGATTGTTATCATTGGCTGCTATTGTTAAATCCAAAGACCCTTTAATATTTTTCCAGCTTAAGGTACCCAAAACCTGTTTAGCATCCGAGGGCGAAAAATTACGCCAGCCATTTTCAGAAAAATTATGTAAATCTAAAAAATAGCCAAAAGTTCCATTATTACCGCCACTCGTTAATTCTTCGGATTGTCTGTTCCAGGAACCTCCATAAATTTCCAGTTCATGTTTGGGCGCGGTAAATCCAGTTTTGGTTTTGATAGAAATGGCTCCGCCGAGACTATTTAAGCCATAAACAGGGTTTGAACCAGGATACAATTCCATTGAAGCGATTGCACCTTTAGATAATAGATCCCAATTAACCAAATCACCAAACGGCTCATTAAACCTGACACCGTTAACGTAAGTTGACAAGCCTTGAGGTAAACCTAATACCGGTGATGCCACAAAACCGCGATAATAAACATCAGGTTGTAAAGGATTGCTCTGGGTATCGTTAATATTTACACTGCCCATATAACGATTCATGTATTCTGCTAACGACAGGCTTTGGGCTTCTTGCAGTTGTTCTGATGAAACTGATTGAATAACGGCAGGTATTTTATCAACTGAAACACTGCCAACTGAAAGCGGTGAATTACCCTCAACTACTATGGTGGGTAACACTTCAACATCGGCATTGGACGTTGTTTTGTTTGTTATCGAAGCTTGTTCTTGGGCAAGCCCTGTTGTCAGGAATGTGATGCCATACAATGCAAAAGTAGAATAAAGAATATTTTTAATGGTCATCACACAACAAAACCTGCCTGATTGCTAAAGAACTATCCTGCTTGTGTTTAATTCTGATTGCGCCCAAGCAGATTAATTTCTGCAAGCAAATGTTCAGATTCTATAGGCTTAAGTAACACCCTGTTATTCTTGAATTCCTTATCAAGAAGAACTGTCTCTCCTGTTATTATCAAAATTGGCGGCTCATAGCCGAATGTTGATTTTATCAAAGTGATTACATCTAAAGCTGTTTGCTCATCAGGTAAGCTATGGTCAGTAATGACAACATCGGGGTCACGTTCTAAAGTTGGCAACAAAATTTCTAAAGCCACAACAGAACTAACTGCTTCGTATTTTGCACCGTGTTCTTTTAGTATTGCAATAATCGACTGATTCACTGATATATCATTTTCAATCAGAAGCACATAAAGCCCTTTCAAGGAACGCTCTTGATTCACTAATTGTATAGGTTCTTCAAAATCTAATTCATCACCCTTTGGTAATAACAGGGTAATTCGCGTTCCTAAGCCTAGTTTAGAACGCAGTTTTTTTATGGCATGATGCTCTAATAAGTTTATTGTCGTTTTAACGATAGACAACCCTAAGCCTTGACCTTTATCCCTGTTTCTCTCAGGATTATCAAGCTGACAAAATGCTTTAAAGATGTTTTCCTGCTCATTTAATGGAATCCCTTTGCCGTTGTCGATAACATCAACACGGATGGTTTTAGTAAGGCTCACAATAGCAATGATAACAAGTGGCTTTGGCTTGCTATAATCAGCATATTTAACACCATTGGTGAGTAAATTAGTCAGGATACGCTTCAAATGATGTCGATCACTTCTTACTATAGCTTTTGAACTATTACTTTTTGCAATGCCTAAGCTGACATGTTTATTATTTGCATCTAGCTCATTTTGCTTAACCACCTCTTCTGCAAGCACTCTAATATCAAAGTCTGTATATTTTATTTTAATAATACCTGATTCTAGTTCAGATAAATCCAGTATATCCTTAACATCGGCACACATGGCTTTATCAGCTTTTATTGCTTGTTTAAGGTATTCCAGAGTATGACATGTTTTACCTTTTGAAAGAGCTATTAAACTGGCATTTAAAAAGTTACCGATTGGTTGCATAACGTTTCTCAAATCATGGGCGGCAGCGGCAATAAATCTGGATTTATCCCGATTTTGTTGTTCTGCCAGTAATCGGGATTGTTCTTTTAATGATATTATTTCAGATGCCTTTAATTCTGTCTGTTCACGGGCGTTTTTTAATTGTGTTTCATTGCTGAATATTTGTCGTGCGACATGCTCCTGATTCACAGAAATAAAACAACCAATGATGGAAAAAATACTCAAAAAAACCATCGGAGATTCATCGTGTTCTCTAAAAGGGTTTTTTACAAGATTCGATAATGCAAAGCTGTTGCTCGCGTCATCAAATGTATACCAACTCGCCAGCAACAGGATAATAACCAGAATAATGGTTGGTTTTGCCAGCATTCTTGAAAAGCCAAACAAAAAAAGCAGGGAAAGTAACATCCCATCGTAGCAAAAAAGGTAATAATCCGGGAAAGGGATTTGATAGGTCAACGCCAGAAGCATGAAGTAAATGGAAAATGATAAACAATAAATATAAAAACAGACACAATGTTCATTACTTTTAGCCGCCGGATGAAATAAAAAACCTGCTGATAGTGTCATCGCAATGGTTCCAATCAAACGTGACGGGAAAATCTTTAGCTTGGCAATCTCATTAAAAGCCTCATTATTTAAAGCATCAATTATATCGATACCAAAATAATATAGATTGGTGCATACAGCTATTACCACGGCTATTCGTCTCTGGGTAATCATTCGTTCGCTGTAGTCACGCAAAAAACAGCGTTCTGTTTCCGCATCAAACGGTTTTGGTGGAAATATATCTGTCAAAAACTGGGTAAAAAGATTCATCTTTACAGAAATATAAAAGTGGCTGATATAAATTCTAAATTATGGAATAACTAACAATTATTAGGTGTAGGTACTATAATCTTTAACTGTGAAACTTCATATATTATTTCACCACGGCGTGTTACATTGAACGCTTTCAATAGCGGAGGCAGGTAGTTTCTACGAACCGTTGTCTCTTTCACGCCCATGCAATCTGCTATATCCTGATTCGAGAATCCCTTACAAATATAAAAAAGTGCTTCACGCAATTTGCCATCATTGTTCAGTATGGCGTTGATTGCTTCTCTTTCTTCCAATTCTCTTGCACTAAAAAATTGTGTTGAATTGCAATGAATAAAATCGGGTCTGAATATTTGACCTTTCAACACTGACTCAAACGCATCTTGAAATGTATATTCACCACCCATTGCTTTTGGAATATAGCCCATAGCTCCATTATCAAAACAGAGCTTCACTAATTCTTCGGTTAAATAACCATCGCCTTCACCACCTGACGTTATAATAGTACGCGTACACAGTTTATTCTCTCGAATATACAAAAGAATATCCATGCTCGTTTTCTTTCTGACTCTGTCTAAATAAAAATCCAATAATGCAAAATCAATTCTTTCCCTAGAAAGTATTTCGATAGCGTCTTCATAACGGGTGGCTTTATAAATAGTTGCCGTTGGTGCGGATTCCTGTATTAAAGCTCCAAGGCTATCCAAAATAAATTCCCAATCTTCAAGCACCAGAATCTGTAATTGATTATCTATGTTCATAGTCACTATCGCCTTGCCATAATAGGATCGCTTGTAATCGCCGCGCAACAGATCGGCGACTGACCAGATGAAACTGGCGGTGGAGGTAAAATTTCACATGACTCACTATTGGACAGTTTGCTCAAAGTGTTTAGTTTGTGAAAGTGAAAGCCTATCTCTTGATTTTGGCGGATTTTCGTGGCTTTTGCACCCATCAACATTGGACAAAATGATCTAACCGATAAAAAGCTTGGTAGGTGCGGCTGATTCCCGCGAGTCGGGCTGTCCTGCCCTCGTCCCAAAAGCCCCCGGAGTCCATCCGGGGCCGCGCTCCCAGCGCGGAAAGGTGTGAAATCCATTTTTTTCGCTTAAATGCGAATTAAGCGCTACGCGGTAAGACATTCCGCACGAACATTGCGGCTGCCAGCCGTCCGAAGACGTGCACCATAAGTCCTTGGTAGGAGCGCACCTTGCTGGCAATCTCGATGCCGGTTTTTTCCTCGATCCAGTTGAACATGGATTCGACGGGTTGGCGAACCCGCGAGACGGCGCGTGAGAGCCAGATGTCGGCGGTATCGAGGGGTTCTTGGCCTCTCTGCCTTTTGACCGGGGTCATCGCGGTGAAAGGAAGCCCGTCCACCCGCTTGAGGTAGTCATACGCCTTGTCGGCGTAGACTTCCAGGTAGGGTAGCTCGGAGGCAATCATCTCAAGTGCCGGGCCGTCATTCACCCCCGCTGGTGTCAGGCCGATGAAGCGCGGACTCGGCAGTGTGCCGGGCTGCCGGTCGCCGATCAGGTGGATCTTCACGCCGTAATAGTAGAGGTTCTTGGTCGGGCAATAGCCGCTGCCGGCCAATTCGGGGGCGACCTTGGCTTTGTAGCGGCGGCTTTGCTGGGCCATGATCACGGGCATGGAATCGACCAGTCCAGCCATGGATGCCTCCTCGCCCGTCTCGCAGAACCTCTCCAACAGGGACGGGAAGCAGTCCGCAATCCGGTTCAGGCGCTGCACATAGGCCCCGTAGCCTGGCAGCTGGGGAAACCAATCGCGCCAATAGCGTCGGGCATGCGTATGGATATCCTTGATCTGCCGTTTATTTTCCACGACGACAGCGAACAGGTAGAGGGTGACGACTTCCTCGTCGGTGAAGGTCAGGTCGGCGTAAGGCGCATAGCGTTGGGCTTGTACCCAGCCCCCTTCTTGCCAATGTTTGCAAACTTCAAGGTAGAGTGTTATCAATTGTAGTTGCCAGTCCATCGTCGTTCTCGGTCAGGTTGTTGGGGAATAACCTCCAATGATACTACTGTGGGCTGGCATCCCCTTCAGCTAGCTCTGAATTGGCATTTAAGCGAAAATATTAGGGCGGCGGTGGCAATCTGTTGTTGATATAGAAGTCATACCAGCGATTGCCGCAACGGCAAGTGGGTATTATGGCGTAAAATACAGCAATGGGATTGCTGGAATACGAATTTTTACGTTGATTGCCAAAACCACATTGAATGCCACAGTTCATTAGCCCAATCATGCAGACATTTTTAAACAGGCCGGTTTTCTCCGTCATTGGCTTTGGCTTGGCCGACTCTGGCCGAAGGATGCGGTTTGCCAAGCCGTTCCCGCTGGAAAATATCATAGCCTATGACAATGCGAGGGCCTTGTTCGCCAGCATGGATAAAGAAGCCGGATGACCCCGATGATTGGAGCTAACCGAATGTTTCGCGTCCGTTTGACGTTCGTCATCATGGTATCGTTCAGCTTTGTGCTGTTTCTCGGCATGACGCTCTATTGGGGTTCCAGCCAAGTCGCCCTGTATTCCCACCGCAGCCAAGCGGCGTATGAGGCGTTCGACTATTATCAACGCCTGTCCCACAAAGCCTACCGCCACTTCAAACAACGCATGGACCGGCTGATCACCGACAGCCCCACGGCGGAAGTCGGCGTGGAACTGTCGAAACAGCGCCTTGATGAAGCCATCGAAGCCTTGCGCAACAATGCCGTCAAGGAAACCGATGCCGAAACCTTGCCCAAGCCCGCCGAACTGGAACGGGTCGCCCGCATCACCGCGTTCTTGGAAGCCAGCGAGTACCGCTTTGACGAACTCGAACGGCTACGCCAGCAGGGCCACCGCGAACAGGCCGTGCAAGCCCTGGGGAAATACTCTGAAGAGGAAATCGACGGGAAATTCCAGCCGCTCGTTGACACCGCCATTGGCAGCGAACGCGAACACGCCAGACTGGCCAAGGAAGAACTGGAAGCCTTGGTGGGACGCTTGCGCTGGATCGCCATCCTGGCCTCGGTGCTGGGTGGGCTGTTCAGCATTATCTCAGTCACCGTGCTGGTGCGCGGGGTCAAAAAACCCATCGAAACCCTGCTGCAAGGCACCGACGAAATCGCCACCGGCAACCTGGCCCACCGCATCGCACTCGACACCCGTGACGAATTTGGCTACTTGGCTGTCCACCTCAATCAAATGGCGGAGAAACTGGAAATCCAGCAGAGAAAACTGCGCGAGGGACGCGCCGTGCTGGAAAGGAAAGTCGCCGAGCGCACCCATGAACTGCACCAACTGAACGCCGAACTCCAGCGCATGGACGAGGCGCGGCGGGAATTCCTCACCGATGTCAGCCACGAATTGCGCACTCCCATTACCGTCATCCGGGGCGAGGCCGAAGTGACCTTGCGCGGCAGCGACCGCGACATTGGCGAATACAAAGAAGTCTTGCGGCGCATCGTCGAAATGTCCATGCAGTTGGGCAAATACGTCGCCGACCTGCTGTTCCTCGCCCGCGCCGACACCCCCAAAAATGCCAGCTTGCAATATGAGTGGGAACAGGTGGATTTGGCCGGGCTGGTGTCCAGCGCCGTCGAAGACATCCGCATGATGGCACAAGAACACTCCATTCAAGTCACGCTGGACGCGCCCAGCACACCCTTATGGGTGCGCGGCGACCAACAACGCTTACGGCAAGTGCTGCTCATCCTCGGCGACAATGCCTGCCACTATTCCAACCCGGACAGCCAGATTGAAATAAAACCGGTCAGATTAAAAGTTTTCCATAAACCCACAGACACACCGAATCCTCCCCCTGCTTAAGAGTCATATGCGCATGAATGAACACCCATCCAATTCCAGCACCTTTCAAGAGCAAATGTACTACAAGCGCGTATTATTGATTGAAGATGACAATCGGATTGCCAATTTCATCCAGCGGGGTTTGAAAGCCGAAGGCTACGCCGTCGAAGTGGCGGTCACCGGGCAGGAAGGCCTCCTGTTGGCGACCGAAGGCCAGTTTCAAACCATCATCCTGGATTTGGGCTTACCCGATATCGACGGGCAGAAAATCTGCGAATACCTACGAGCCAAGCGCATCGACACCCCCATCCTGATGTTGACCGCACGGGAAGGGATTAATGACAAAATCACCGGCTTACGGGGCGGGGCGGACGACTACATGACCAAGCCGTTTGTGTTCGAGGAACTGCTCGCCCGGATTGAGGCACTGATGCGCCGGGGCAGGGCCGCAGGCAACGCCGAACCCAAAACGTTTCAACTCGCCGACCTCATGCTGGATCTGGAAACCCACGAAGTCAAACGCGGCGGGTCGCTGATCGAACTCACCCCGAAGGAGTTTGCCTTATTGGAGTTTTTCCTGCGCAGGCAGGGCAAAGTCCTCAGCCGCGCCCGGATTCTGGAACAGGTGTGGGGTTACAACGCCGATCCACAAGCCAATGTCGTCGATGTCCACATCGGCCAGCTTAGGCGTAAGATTGATGAAGGCCATGCGATAAAACTCCTAAAGACGGTACGGGGGTTTGGCTATAAATTAGACGAATCATGATGCCAATAAACCGATGGTGACAGTATGATATTGACCCGGCATGAAGTATCCAGGCAAATTGCGGCGACACTTCCAGATGAACTATAAGAAATGCGGCGGCGCTTGAAAGCCGTTGTGGCAAGGCCTGCATGGCCCAAAGTGATATTAGTGTTTTTTGCAAAAGAAACCTGGCTCCCGTACACTGGATGGCCGGTTAGGCAAGGAGAGAGTCTTATCACTCCATCCCAAGGTTTTAGACTGGTAGGGGCATCGCACAACATCTCGGCGGCATGGCGGCTATGCGGATATTCCTGATAGGCGCGGCCTGCGTCGGCAAGACCACCATCGGTCGAAGGCTGGCCGGGCGACTGAACGTCGCGTTCTTCGATCTGGACGAAGAGGTGGAGGAGTTCTTTGGCATCAGCATCGAGAGATTGCAGAAGAAATTTCTGACGATGCCCACTTACCGCGAGGAAGCCGCCAAAGTCCTGCTTCGAACTCTGGAACGACCGGACAGCCGTGACAGCGTGATTGCGCTGCCGCCGAGCGGCTTGATGGGCGGGTACTGGCGAGTGATGAAAAAGCCACAGGCATCATCATTGTTCTCGGTGACAAGCCGGAAATCATATTGGAAAGGATCATGTTCTTCGACATCGACTCCAAGCCGGTTGACCAAGAACTGACACCCCGCGAGAAACGATGGTACCTCAGCGAGATGAAAAAGGACCTCGCCTATTTCGGCAAAACCTACGGCCGCGCCCACATGAAAGTCGATATCGCGGGTTTGGATGTGGACGGTGCCGTCAACGCAGTCAAAGCCGCCGCCGAGCCTTTTCGGGAAGATGCCGGTATATGATGCCTTCGGTTTTCCCCAAGCAGGGCGTGACAAGGGGGACGCTTATCAATGAAGAAAATGATCAAAGAACCAACCGGCCATGCGAATGAATCTTCCGCCTGTCGGCGCAATCAATCGAACATGAGATATTAAGTGTTTAACGTCCCATCCATGCCAGAAATAACTGGCTCTGATGATTCGGAAGTGCTCGCGGAAACCCGGCGGGAGTGTGATTATTTGCGCTCTGAGAACGCCAGGCTCCATGCCTTGCTTGCAGAACACGGGATTGTTGCCTCCCCTCTGGCCTCGGCATTCGCCGTGGCCGCACCTTCCAAAGCCGAAGTTGCGGTTGCAACACACCCAGTTGATACAGCCGCATCCGTTTCGTTAAACCCTTCGGAAAAGATTGCGCTATTCCGCCGCCTATTCCGTGGCCGCACCGATGTCTACCCGGTGCGATGGGAAAGCAAGGCGGGCAAATCCGGTTACGCCCCGGCCTGCGGGAACGAATGGCGGGCAGGTGTCTGTGACAAACCAAGGATCAAATGCGCGGATTGCGGCAACCGCTTGCTGCTTCCTGTGACCGACCACGTCATTTACCAACATCTGGCGGGAAAACTCACCGTCGGTGTCTATCCGCTGTTGGGGGACGAAAGCTGCCACTTTCTGGCGGTCGATTTCGACGAGGCGGATTGGCGGGACGATGCCAAGGCTTTCATGCAGTCCTGCCGTGAATTGGGAGTTCCCGCCGCACTGGAAATCTCCCGGTCGGGGCAAGGTGCGCATGTGTGGATATTCTTCTCATCATCCGTCCCTGCCCGTGATGCCCGGTGCTTGGGGGCTGCTCTCATCTCCCACACCTGCGCACGGACCCGGCAACTGAAACTGAACTCCTATGACCGGCTGTTCCCCAATCAAGATACCATGCCGAAAGGCGGCTTCGGCAACCTGATCGCCTTGCCGTTGCAGAAAACGCCACGGGAGAAAGGGTTTAGCGTGTTTGTGGACGACGATTTGCTACCCTATCCAGACCAATGGGCATTTCTAAAATCAATTCAACCACTCTCACCCAATCTGCTTGAATCGACCATCCAGCAGGCATCGGGCGGTGCGCATCCGCTCGATGTGGCGTTTGTCATGGAAGAGGACGAAAAGGAACCTTGGAATCGGGCCAAGCCACTCCAAAAGAAAATCCAGGGGAATCTGCCCGAGCAATTAACCATCACCCTTGCCAACCAGCTATTCTTCGCCAAAGACGAACTGCCGCAACCGCTGGCCAATCGGCTGATACGACTGGCGGCGTTCCAGAATCCCGAGTTCTACAGTAAGCAAGCCATGCGGATGCCCGTTTGGAACATCCCCAGGGTGATCGGTTGCGCGGAGAATTATGCGCAACACATCGCACTGCCACGCGGTTGCCTTGATGCCATCATGGAATTGCTGAAAGAAAACCACATCGGACATTCTTTTCAAGAAAAGCGCTTTTTTGGGAATCCGATTGATGCGGCTTTCACTGGAACCCTGCGGCCCGACCAAGTAACCGCAGTGGACAGTATGACAGTCCATGACATTGGCATTCTGTGCGCACCCACCGCCTTCGGGAAAACCGTCGCAGCCGCCGCGATCATCGCCAAACGCAACGTCAATACCTTGATCCTGGTGCATCGGAGCGATCTGGTCAAACAATGGCAGGAGCGATTGGAAGCCTTCCTGGATTTGAAATCCTGCGAGATCGGAACAATCGGGGCCGGAAAATCCAAACCCAAAGGCCAGATCGACATCGCGACCATGCAATCCTTGTCCAGGAAGGGGGAAGTCAACCCGCTGATTGAAAACTATGGCCACATCGTCATCGACGAATGCCATCACCTCTCGGCCATCTCCTTCGAAGCCATCATGAAAAGCGCAAAGGCCCGCTACGTGCTCGGGTTGACGGCCACACCGATCCGTAGAGACGGCAAGCATCCAATCCTATTCATGCAATGTGGCCCCATCCGCTTCCAAGCGGGACGCAAAGAAAGCCTGCCAATCATCCAAGAAGTCCATCCCCGGTTCCTTGATACCCGGATTGATTTGCCGGTGACCGCCGGAATTCAGGATGTCTTCAAGCAACTGATTCAAGACTCTCATCGGAATGCGATGATCGTGGCCGATGTCATTGCTGCCTATGCCGAGGGGCGAAAAATCATTGTCCTTACCGGGCGGACGGAACATCTGCAACGCTTGGAATTAGAGTTGACCGGGAAAATCGACCATTTGTTTGTCCTACAGGGGCGCCTGTCGAAAATGCGGCGGGCGGAAGTCTTGCAAAACATGGAAGCCTTGGGCGACTCCGAGCCGCGTGTGCTTTTGGCGAACGCATCGTTGGTTGGCGAAGGCTTCGACCATCCGCCGCTGAACACACTGGTTTTGGCTATGCCCGTTTCCTGGGGGGGCAGCGTAAAGCAATATGCCGGTCGGATACACCGCCACCATACGCTCAAGACCGATGTGCGCATCTATGACTACATAGAGCTAGAGCACAAACAGTTGGCGAGAATGTGGGAGAAGCGGAGAAGGGCTTATGCGGCCATGGGTTACCACATTGTGCCGGGCCACCCGGCAGCCATGCCGAAAAGTGACGACGATTATCCTGTGCCAAGCATGAGTGCTGCCGGGCAGGGTCGGGTACGGAATTCGCAACGAACCTTGAGCAAGCTCGGCAAGCCTGCTAACTTGTCCGATGCAAGCAGGCGAGGCACTGAATCATGAGACCTTCCGAAACGCTTCATTCTCACCGCGACACCATTCGCCAAGTGGTGGCACAGCATCACGCCTGCAACCCGCGAGTCTTCGGGTCAGTCATCCATGGCTTAGATACCGAGGAAAGCGACCTCGATTTGCTCATCGACCCGACCGCACAAACCACCTTGCTGGACATTGCCAAAATCACCGTGGAACTGGAGGCTTTGCTGGGCATCCCAGTCGATGTCCTCACCCCGAAGGCCTTGCCAGAAAAATTCAGGCAACAAGTGTTGGCCGAGGCTATCCCGATATGAAGAACGATTCCTTGCGGGTCGCTGATTATCTCGAACACATCATCGACGCGATCCGCCAGATTGCCGAAACCGACAATGCAAGGCAATAGTAAACCTGCCGGTTTCCATATGCCTGCCCGATATTTCGCTTAGGGATTTGGCTTTCATGCCTCTTCTGTCCAACGGGTGACAGTAATGAACGCCGATGCCATGCAAGGCGGTGATAAAACATAATCATGGCAGCGCAAGAATTTACATGATATGCTTTAGATGACATATGTTATAAGAGTCATAATAACCCATGGTTTGGACCGTTCAATTTCACGATGCCTTCGAGGGCGAGTTTGACGGACTGCCGGAGCCTGTGCAGGATGCCTTGTTGGCCCACGCTGGTTTGTTAGAACAATTCGGCCCGGGTCTGGGCCGCCCGCGTGTTGACACCCTGAAAGGGTCGCGGCATGCCAACATGAAAGAACTCCGCTTCGACGCGGACGGGGGTGTGTGGCGTTTTGCCTTCGCCTTCGACCCGAACCGCAAGGCAATCGTACTGGTGGGCGGCGACAAGTCGGGAACCGGCGAAAAGCGGTTTTACCGGCAATTGATTCGAAAGGCCGACGAACGGTTTGACGGACACCTCCCCCGGCTTTAACTTAGGTAAAGAGAAACAGCGATGGCAAAGACATTGAAAGAAAAAATGGCCGCTTTAAGCCCCGCGCGGCGGCAAACGATAGCGGACATGACGGCCGGACTGGTCGCCGAGGAAAAGTCACTCCGCGATCTGCGCCAGGCACTGGCGCTCACCCAGGAGCACTTGGCGGAGACCCTCGGGGTGGGGCAGGAAAGCGTCTCGCGCATGGAGAAGCGCAGCGACTTGCTGCTTTCGACGCTGCGCGGCTATGTGCGGGCGATGGGCGGCGAACTGCGCCTAGTGGCGGAGTTCCCCGGCCGACCGCCCGTCCTCATTGCCGGGCTGGCGCCCATGGCCCCTGGCCCGGACGAAAAAGCAGGGGCCGGCAGCCTCGATGCGCAGGCGTGAGCGGCGGCGTTCCCCCGGCGTTCTTACCGTTGTGGGGCTTTGCATTTTCGTGGGAAACCCCGCCAAGCCTTCAAACCTATAAAGCCAAACAAGGGTAAACTATGAAGAGCGACTCATTGCGAATCAATCGTTGATTACCTTGAACACATCCTCTAAGATTCAAATTCTTGACGAGACAATGCATTTGCATTACCTTAAGGCCATATTAACCGACACCCTTGGAGGCAGGCATGCCATCGCCCCTTGAACTTGAATCCACCTTGACCGACCGCTACCAAACCACCGTGCCGGAGACCGTCCGCCGCGCGCTAAAACTGGACAAGCGGGACAAAATCCATTACGCGATCCAGCCCGATGGTCGCGTGCTGATTACGCGGGCTGGCGCCGCTGGCGAGGACGACCCGGTGCTTGGGCAGTTTCTCGGCTTCCTGGCCCGTGACATGGTGTCACATCCCGCGCATGTGCAAGCCTTGGATGCCGGCCTGCTGGCGCGGGTTCAATCGCTGACCGGCCCGGTTGAGGTTGACCTTGATGCCCCGCTTCCGGCTGACGGCGAATGAACACCCCGTCGTCAGCCCCGTTGGCGGTGAACGGATGGACGCTCTATGCCCATGCGCTGTTTCTCGACCAGCTTGAGGCCCTGCTGGCGCAAGTGGATGCGCTGCGCCAAAAAGACCCGGAGGGATACGCCCAAAAAAACGCCACCAAACGCCTCGCGGCAATCGCCAAACTGGCGTTCGAGGTGATCCCGCAAGACCCGGATCGGCCCGATTACCGGCAAGGCGCGACGCTGGGGGACGGGTACAAGCACTGGTTCCGCGCCAAGTTTTTCCAACAATACCGCCTGTTCTTCCGTTACCACAAGGCCAGCAAAGTCATCGTCTACGCTTGGGTCAACGACGATGGCAGCAAGCGGGCCTACGAAGGCGGCGACGACGCCTACCGCGTGTTCCGGCGCATGCTTAAAAGCGGCCATCCGCCCGATGACTGGGGCCGCTTGCTCGCCGAGTCAAGGGCTGCAACCGGGCGATTGAACCAAGCAGTGGCGCAGGCCGTCGCTGTCGCAACCAAGCCGTGATGCCTACGCCTGCAATCAGGCAAAGGGGGCGGAAGCCTAGGGCGCAGGGCGATGGGCTTAAAGTTTCGGGGGCCCCAACACATGGGTAATCGGTAAAAAATGATAAGGCTAGACAACGCGGGTTGTTTTGCGCTACCGGACTTTTAGGTTTTCTCTATCACTGACACAGTGATAAAAACTGCAAGCCCCTAATCGGGGCGAGGGGCCAAGCCCCCGCACGGGCGAATAAATCGACATTCTACCCCACTGCCCTAAAGGTGTCCGGTTTTCGCGTAGGCGAAAAAAGCCCGGATGGGTGGGGCCGGTTTAAGGGCCGGTTAAGGAAGCGGCCTTATCGTGAAGCCTTCCCGACTCAACGATAAGAATCCCCGGTATGAAACAATTGACGGCTGTTTTGTGTGTGCTGCTCGTTGCCTTAGTCTTCGGCGGTTGCGCCCACGGTTACGGCTACCGCCCCTATTATGGTCATGCGCCAAGCTATGGCTACTACCCTAGGCCGCAGCCCTATTATCAAGGTAGCTATTATCGCCAGCCGTACTATGGCGGCGAGCACGGGCATGGGCATCATGGAGACGATGACTGATGACCCCCGGCATTTTCGCGTAGGCGAAAATGGGTTCCGAGTAGCAGTGGAACGGTAAAAGCACTTAAGCTTGTCTAATTCGGAAAAAAGACAGCGACATCATAAATCGGAGAATCTCGCTTCCACCACATAACCCGTTATATGCCATATTGCCAGCAATACATTAAAACGGCAATACAGCAAAATGGCAATATGACTGTATTATTCGACGACATCAATGTTTTCTTTTGCGAACCAGTCCATGAGTGCTTCCTCAACGATTTTGTCCATCGGCCATCCTTTACGTCGCCCGCCCCGCTCACCGGAAACTCTCAACAGAGTCTTGATGCAATGCGAGGAAAGCCTATAAGTGGCTTTTTCTTTTAGAGGTGCTTCCGATGTCGTAGACGGTTTGGGGGCGTGAATGTTCGGCGTTACTCCACCAGACACAAAATCATCGGGGTTAAGATGCGGCTTATTAGTAATTTTAGCCAGTAGGTTCGGTTTAGTTGCCATCAATGTTCTCCAATGACTTGAAGGTTGTGGAAATAGTTAGGCTGGCGTAGCCATCAGGGAGATCGAGATAGATTTAGGCTTAAAAAGATTAGCCGTCCGTGAACTTCAAAATTTCGATTGTTAGAGCAATAACTTCGGCTGCTGCCTTTCCCGTTGGCTCGACTTCCAAGGGGCTTTGCCCCGTCGCAGCACTTTCGGCATGTACGACGCGCGTACAAATATGCGTATTCAGAGTACCCACCGGGATCGTGCGCGGCTCTACGGGTTGCTGATAGACGGACAAGGCTTCAACAATATCTCGTCCTAGTGCGGTTCGGCTGTCTTTTTTGGCGACAACGAACGCAACCCTGATTTCTTGATCCATTGCCTCTTTGAATGGCTTGGCCTGTTCAAGCAACGACAAAACATCTTCTGTTGCCTCAATGTCAACGGGACTTGGCCCCATTGGTATGAGCAAGACATCGGAAGCCAGCACGATTGAGCGCGTAATTGCGCCAATTTCCCCCGGCCCGTCGATGATGATGTAATCATAGTTAGGGAGGTGGTGTTTTACTTCCCTGTGGATCATCTCTGTCGGCAGCCCCACGACCGGAAACAGCGGGTCTGTTTCTCGTCGATTCACCCATTTCATTGCGCTTCGCTGAGTGTCAGCGTCGATCAGCAAAACGCGGTATTTCTGTTCTCCCAAAGTTAACGCAGTCGCGACACAAATGGACAGGGTAGTTTTTCCAACCCCCCCTTTTCGATTTATGAATCCTATGACTTTAGCCTTCATGGTGTGCCTTTATGCTGTAATGCCACTATGCCAGCAGAACGGCAATATGGCAAGATGGCGTATAGTTGACTCGATGCTTCATGCGTCTGCTGCCATCACTTGATACATTATTTGCTTGCCCGTCTATCATCTTGTTTATTAGCAGCGCCATAATGCCAGCAATATGGCTAAATGGCAGACAGGCATTTATCGGTTGAACTGCCATGCGGCACTGTTCACGCCAGTATGAAAAATGCCACTATGCCAGCAAAGTGGCATAGTGGCAAGATGGATTTTCTTTTTGTTAGGAAATGCCTCTCTGCGCCTTCATTCTTTGCCTGTCTCTCCTAATGGCATGTGGGCTTAATTACCATAAAGCCACAATGCCAGCATAATGGCATTATGTTAATCTGGCAATGTGGAATGATGGCAATTAGGCATCCATGAACAAGCCCGTCTATGCCGCGTGGTTCATATCCAATCTGGCAATTGCCGTAAAGCCATATTGCCAGCAAGCCAGTACACTGGCATTCATGTTGGACCGCCCAAAGATTCGCCGGTTAATGAGGTCCACACGTTTTTTTTTCGCCTACGCGAAAATATAAGCCGACATCGGCAAATCTCTCCCTGCCTTTTGTCTCTCATTGCCGATCAACCGGCCAGCTTCGTCAAGGCCAGCCAACCGCGACCACAACGCTCAAGTTTTAGCGACGCGAAAATCTTGGAGTTGATAGCTGAAACCGTAAGCCGTTCCTCTGACTGGTACATCCGTCAACTTGGCCAATGCCGGAAAGGGCAGGGAAGGGGAGTAACCCTGGAAGAGATGATACTGACACATTGAGAAACGAGCATGGCCTTGGTGTAATATCTATGGGATTGAAGTCTAAAAACCATAAGCGAGAAATTTTTATGCATATCGAAATTGACCTCGACCCTACACACACCCAACGGCTGCACCATTTGCAGGAAACATGGAGCCAGCCTTTGGATCAAGTCATTGCCCGCTTGATCGACATCGGCCACACACTGGAACCTGAAGATTCCGCCAAGGCCACCATGCTTGCCTCCGAGGCTGTACTTCGGCGAGATTGGGAAACGCAAGAAGAGGATGCCGCATGGGCGCATTTGTAAAAGGCGACATCGTAGTTCTGCCTTTCCCCTTCTCGGATTTGAGCGCAAACAAGCGGCGACCGGCGTTGGTGCTTGCCTCATTGCCCGGTGATGATATTGTCGTTTGCCAGATTACTAGCCAGATATGCCCCGATCCCTATTCCGTGGCTATCGAAGACACCGATTTCGTTAATGGTGGATTGAAACAATCCAGCCTAGTGCGGGTAAGCCGAATTTTTACGGCAGAATCCAGCATCGTGTTGTACCGTGCAGGAACACTTTCCGTGAGCAAGCAACGTGAAGTTCGCTCAAAAATCGCACGTTTGTTTAGTTTGGAGGTAACACCGTGAACATACACCCCGTCTTTTTCGGGCTGTGTATTGTCAACCATTGCCAATTTTAGCCAATGGTGTTAATTTCAAACTTTTCCTAACCCCGAGGTTGCCATGACGATGAACGTCAATTTAAGCCCACAGCTTGAGGATATGGTGAGGCAGAAAGTCGCTTCCGGCCTTTACACATCGGCAAGCGAGGTTGTGCGCGAGGCATTGCGTATGATGGAGGCGCAAGACCAGCTACGCGCCGCCAAGCTTGAACAATTGCGGCAGGACATCCGCGAAGGGCTGGAAAGCGGGGAGTCTACGCCGTGGGATGCCGATGAAATCAAACAGGAAGGCCGACAGAGACGAGCCGCCCGCGCCAACAGCAACCAAGAGGCTTAAATGCCTGTCATCATCAAAACCCCCCGCGCTAAAAGCGATCTTGTCGAAATCTGGGATTACATCGCCGAAGACAGCGAAGCGCGAGCGGACGCATTCATTGAACGCATCGACAAGAAATTTTGCACATTGGCGCAACGCCCCGGCATGGGTCGTTTGCGTGATGAACTGGCGGTAGATTTGCGGAGCTTTCCGGTTGGCCGGTACGTCATTTTTTACCGCCCACTCTTCAATGGCGTTAATATTGTCCGCGTTTTGCACAGTGCCCGTGACTTGAACACTGACTTTTTCGCCGAAGAGGACGACTGACCCACAGCCGGTTACATCGCCCTAGAAATCCGTTCGCGTAAATCCTGTGGCGGGGTTGAGTTGATATATTTAATCCCATACGACGTCAACCGACGACCACCGGACGATGTTTCGATCAAGCCTAATCGCGCAAGATAGGCTGTTTTTACCCAACCCCTCGATTATGCGGAGCACAGCATAATCGAGGTTATGCAGAGTTCAGGAATATGCGGAGTGGCGGATGTAAGGAGCCGAAAAGAAAGGCAATTCGGCTCCAATCACTCAGCATAATTATTGACCATGCAGAGATGCGATCA
>Ga0118677_10005075_pt1 | contig 23393 bp, 10 predicted proteins | sample AliMusrvi5mmetaG_FD_86154 | JGI IMG/M metagenome (GOLD analysis project Ga0118677, IMG submission 86154)
GATAAGCGCCATAGCTTCCAGCCAGACGCTCCAACTGCACAAACGACAGCCCATTGCCATGTTTGATCAAGGGCATCGCCAGGCCGTAGAACGACGACATATCAGGATCGCTTGGCGTCGGGTCGCCGCGCTGATACATCAGCGTATCGGCAATCGCAAGGCCGACGCCGGTCTGTCCGCACAGCCACTCGTACTCACCCGGCCAGTCCATATCCGCCAACGCGTTGAAGACAACCTGTAGCTCAGTCGCATAACTTGCGGGAATGTATTCGCGATCGTCTGTCGGATTATGGTAGAAGGCCGATACTGCATCGCGCAACCGCGCCGCTTCCTGCGTGTCAGACCAACCTGCGAGGTGTTTGTAGAATGCAAATGCTCCGCCAAGAATATCGCCGAAGCGCAGTTCGCTCGATGTCTCCGCCAGATTGGCGAAACCCAACGTCTCCTTTTGAATATCCGCCCAGTGATCACGGTGGAAGGCCGCGAACTCGACCATCGCTAGGCGCGTCGTCGCGGCGAGTTCCAGGTTGCCGCTTCGCTCCAGGCGATCCACATAGGCGTCAACTATGGCGGACAGGGGCTTGCCATCCTGGTTTTCGCGAGGATAGGAGCGTGTGAACACTCGCGACGGCCACGGCATGATCTCGAAGCGGGTGTTGTCCGCTGAAAGCAGCGAGGCCGTGACGTCGCACTCCCAGCATTGCCGGTAGTCATCCCACGAGTAGTTCGGGTTGTCCTCGATTGGGTCGGCCAACTGCCACACTCGCAGCGGCGTCCCGCGCACCATTGCGCCGCACGAGGCATATTCGCAGTAACCCGCCTCAAACGTGCGTTGTTTCGTCAGTCCCCGATACACGTTCGGGGTGCGCGACGTGCCGGTCCAGACCTGTCCAATGATGCCGTCGCAATCGGGGATTTGCAGCAACTGTGACTCAGGGCTGACAATGCGCCAGTGCGCATAGTTCAAGAGGCTGTGTGTGGGCACATAGCACTTGAAGTCATTCACCCCTTTCTCGCGAGCGTAGCGCTTGATATCCGCACACAGATAAGACACGGCGCGGGTATACAGATACTGCTTGAGCTTCTCACACCGATAGCGGGCATCCGGGGACGACGCCGGATCCTGCCACACTTCGCCGTAATACGCCAACCATTCGCGCTGGAAGCCTTCTTCGTAACCCGCCCGAACCCAGAATTCAGGCTCTTCCAGGTGAAGCGCCAGAGCGCCAGCATCAACGACGCGCTGAAGTTTCTCGGCCAGATACCGGACGTAGGACATGCTGGGCATCATGTAGTAGATGTCATGTCCCTGCGCAATACCATGCTCAAGCCGGAAGTTGCCCGAGGCAGTCTGAGCGTCATCGTAATGGGTGACGCCGTCCCATTCGCCGCGCACATAGTCCGCGTAGCTACCCCACGAGACACCGGTCATCACGTGCAGGCGATAGCCCGCCTTCCCCCACCCGGCCATTCGCGACTCAAAGCCATTTTTGTCACCATGGGCGTCGCGCCCAAGACCGTACACCATTGCAACATCGGCCTTACTGTCGATACGGGGGTCGTATGGGCCGCCCTCCTGGAAAGAGGTTCTTTCTTCTGATGAATTGCGCGCGCGCATAGGGTTATTTCTCCTGTCTAACGGTTCAGATCAGCGTGAAAGGAGCAACGGGCCGAGTGTCATCAATACCTTGATCGCGACAATGATGATCAAAAACAGCAGGATGCCGCTATAAGTGCGCCTGAACTTGTTGTCAAGACTACGTTGTTGGCGCAAGAGGCGATACACGAAAAGGTAAATCGCCAAAGTGGCCGCGCCGGCAGCAACGACCTGCCATGGGTTGTTTGCCACCAGCAGGATTCCGACGCAAAGCGCGGTTCCAGCCGCCCACCCGACGGTCAGAAGCTGGGTGTTGCGCGGGCTGCGCGCAGCCATGGTCCGGATCGTCTGCCAGCCTGCCAGTACTTCCCGCGCGCTTGCATAATCCTGCAATTGCACAGGCACCCACAGAAACCGAATCTGGTCTTTGGTCATCACCAGGATGCCCTTGTCGGTCTCAAACAGTCCGGTGACCTCAGCCCGGTTGATCCTGAATGCTGGAGCGCCTTTCCGCAAGGGATGCAGAGCCATTTGCTGGCGGTCAATGCGGTCATGGCCAAGTGAGATCACCAGGTCTTGCAATCCCTTCTGATACTGGCGCACCTGCTTTATCAGTCGGACTGCGATTATGACAGCGAGGACGACCACCGCCGCAGCCATGACCAGCACATTTGAGGGCGCACCCGCTGTAGCGTACTGGGTCTGGCTGAGATAGACGCTGGCAAGCGTGACGACGACTACCATGACGCCGCCAAAGATCACCGCGAGTCTAACGGTCAGGGCGCGCACGAGCGCCGCACCCTGTATCGGATCAATTGTGTATGTTTTCATTCCTTGTGCGGAGTGCTTGCCCGATCAAGCATAGCTGAACACTATGGCCTGATGGCCTGTCACCGAGGGCACAGTCACTTCACCCGCCATCACCGGCAGTTCCTCGCCGGATGGCGCCAGATAGACGCGCGTAACTGTCTCTGCGACGCGCAACTTCACGGGCACTTGATGCAGCACTGGAATATCCTCAATCACTGAACAGCGCCCGCGCTGCAACGGCGGCGCATACATCAAGTGCACCACATACCGCGCGTGTTGCGGCTGATGCACGACGCTGACTCTTCCAGCACTGGGGAGATGCGTCGTGACGACCGGCTGGGTGTACACAAGCTTCAGCGCGTTGATGAACAGTTGCCGGTGCACGCGCGCGCCGTGAAGATAGTACATCTCGCCAAGTGCGTGCGCCAATGACACGCAGTTACCCTTGCGCCACACGGCAGGTTGTGCAGAGTTATCCTTTCGATAGGGCGTGTTCTGATGCGAGCAATAATGCCCATAGGTGCGGTCAAAGTATGGCTCGCGAATGTGTGCCAGGACTTGCGCATCCGGGTCCGTAACCGCGACGCGAATCGCCCCACTGTAGTTCAGGAATGGCGACGCCGGCAAGTCGTGAGCAATACCAATGGCGCCTTGCGTCCGAGCAGTTGTCGAATCGACAACAGTGTAATCAATCTTGTAATTGGCAGGCCCGACATAGTCCGCGCCGGTATCCAGCATAAACGCCGCGCGGGACTGATTCAACACGCCAGCGCCGAGGATAACGAGACTTCCTCCGTTGTTCACATACTCAGTGAGCAACGCCACATCACTTCTTTGTAGGGGCGAACCCTTGCGGTCGCCCTCCGTCATGTGGTCGCCCTCCACCAATTTGTCGCCCTCCGTCATGTGGCAACCCCCCGGTAGGATGACGGTCGCAAAATGCGACAAATCGCGTTGCGGTGAGACGACCTCAAAATCGAGCTGGCTCTCCATCAGCATGTTGGCGACGCCCTGATCGTCGGGCATGTTGCCGCTCAGCCACAACCCAAGGTTGGATGCCGGTTTGCCATCCAGCCCATACTGCTCAATTTGCTCGATGTATGCATAGGCTTCGCCGATGTTTTTGTAGGTAGACAAGTCCATGGCGCCGTTCGGGTGAAGCTGATCGCCAAAGGAACAGCGCGCGCCATAGGCAATCATGCACGCCGCTTCGAACTTGATCGCATCCGGGTGTTTGAAGCCGCCAAACTCGCCCCAGTTGGTGTGGAACTTGCCGCTCATGGCCAGGTAATCCTTCCCCGTGTTGGCGAAGTAACGGGCGCGAATCGGAAACTTATCGTAACCGCCCCAGCTTGTGGGCAGGTCCTCAAGCTCGAAATGCGTATCGCCGACATGCCATTGCGGGTGATACTGGCTCGCGCCGCCGTTGTAGAAAATCGTCGCCTCCGGCCAGCGGGCATGGATAACGGCGTTGCACTCGGCCATGAACTGCTGCCACTTCAGATCGTTGTAGCGGCTGGCGGCGGCGTCATCTGCCGGGTCGATGCCCGCCGCGCGCATTGCGTCGACGCAGTTCGGGCAATAGCACGGGTCGCGAAAGCAGATGTCATAGAAGAAGCCGTCGACACTATAGGCATCGCAGATCTCCTTCGTCTGAGCCACGATATGCTCACGGTACGATCCGCTTGGGCATAGGTTCTTCCACGACACGGTGGGCTTTGGATCCTCCGGTTTGGCATTCACATCGTAATTCGTCGTCTGAATCGACCCGTCCTTATTGATCGCCAGCCATTCGGGGTGAGTCTCCGAATCTGTCGCTGACCAGCCAACCGTGTAATAGATCGGAACGCGCACCCCTATCTCATGACTGGCTTCGATCTGCTCTTTGAGTAGATCGCGCCTTAACGCGGGGTGCGGTTTGCCGATGGTCGTCGGATAGTAGCTCCAACTGTGGTGGCACTTGGCAAACACGGTAATCGAGTTCAGGCGCCCTGCGCGCAACGCCTCTTGCCATTGCGCCTTGTCGAAGCCAGCGCCGACATCGGGAATCAAGTCTGACGTATGGAAATCCAGATGTACTTGTCGAGAAGGTAGTTTTATCATTGGATGTGTGAAACTGGGAACAGGTCAAGGGTCGGGCAGAGGCGCACAGAGAACGATGTCTCAACCGGTTTTAGCAGGTATTTCTCGAGGGGGGCTGGCCCGCAGCTGTTGCTGCCCAACCCGTTATGCGCGTGATCCAGTAGGAGAACCGTCTCATCGCGTTCTTTCAACTCGTAAGTGTGCTCGGCGCGCGTCAGGTCCTCCGGTGTGTAATGATGCGCGCTGACATTGATCAGCGGTGGCTCTGCATCCTTTGCGGGTTGACCATGGCTCTGCATTCCTTGCGGAACGATGAGTAATCCAGCGCCTTGCACATTTGTCAGCGCCGCCCAGCGCACATCAGTTTTGTTGCCGTTCTCCTGTGGCCGGATATAAGGCACGTGCTGCTCAGCGACCGTCCCATGATATACACCGACGCGCGCACTTTCCTTGCGATCGATATAGCTCTCATGCGGCCCACGGCCATACCATGTGAATCGATCGAAACCATGCGGCAGGCTAAGCTGCAGCCCAAGACGCGGCAGCACCGGCAGGCCTGCGCGCGGGGTGACGTGGGTATCGATGACGACGTCGCCGTTGCCGTAGAAGGTATAGATGAAATCGCAACAGAACGCGGGCGCGAGTGAGTAACTGGCGTAGGTCACTGCGACTTTGATCACCACCGCCTGCGGTTCCGCAGACACTAATGAAACGCCCTGCAGGCGCGGCGTCAAGCGGTCGTATCCGGCGCGCAGCCATTCTTTGGCAATGTGGACATCGTTGTCCGTAGGCGCGCGCCAAATGTTCAAACGCGGACCTGCGGCGAGAAGCTGCAACCCGCCATACTCCCAACTGGTCAACAGCCCTGACCACTTGGAGAGCGTGATTGTAGAGTTCTCACCGCTCACCGTAAAATCCTGCGCCGACTCGGCGACATGCACTATAGGCATCCGTGCCGTCGGGATCACCGCAGGCGCCGCGATAGTCACAGGCAGCTCGAACTGCGCCCATGCCACTTCGTGACCCGCCTGCGCCCATCGCGTTGCAGCAGCCAGCGTAAAGCGGATAGTGAGCCAGTATGTCTCGCCGGGCTTCGCAACCGGCACTGTATACGGAATATCGAACATTTCGTCTTTGCCCGCAGACGTGCCCAGCGGCGGCAGGACGCCTTGCTGCGTAATTTGGCCTTGCATCCCTTGCGGGTCGCCGTCGCATGTAATGCTCCACTCAAGCCCCAGATGCGCCAGGCTGGAAAACGCATAGCGGTTGACCACCTTGAACTGGCCCATGGTCAAGTCCATCGCCTCCACTTTCACGGGTTCGATGATTTTCTTGTACTCGATCAGTCCGGTATGCGGGATGCGATCCGGGAAGTTCAGGCCATCGATGCAGAAATTCCCGTCATTCGGGTGATCGTTAAAGTCGCCGCCATAGGCGAACCATTCCTCGCCCTCTGCGGTGTGACAGCGGACGCTGTGATCCACCCACTCCCAGACGCACCCGCCGATCAGTCGCGGGGATGCGTAAATGGCGTCCCAATACTCTTTGAGGTTGCCCGGACCATTGCCCATGGCATGCGCATACTCGCACATGAAATAAGGGCGCGGATCGGCTTTCTGACCTTCCTGGATCACCCGCTCGACTGTTGGGTACATCTGGCTGACGACATCGACCAGCGCGGCGTCAAAAGCGCCTTCGTAGTGGATCAAACGGGATGTGTCACGCCGGCGAATCCATGCGGCCATCGCATCGTGATTGCGCCCATATCCTGACTCGTTGCCCAGCGACCAGAAGATGACGCACGGGTGGTTCTTATCGCGCTCCACCAGCCGCTCGGCGCGATCGAGATAGGCGGCCTGCCATTCTGGATCATCAGATATCTGGTTGAGGTTGCCGCTGATGGCAAAGCCGTGACATTCCAGGTCGGCTTCATCGACGATGTACAGGCCATACTCATCGCACAGATCGCACCAGCGCGAGTCGTTCGGATAGTGCGAGGTGCGCACCGTGTTGATGTTGTGCTGTTTCATCAACACAATATCCTGCACCATCGACTCATACGGCACGGCATGTCCCAGATCGGGATGCGTGTCATGGCGGTTGACGCCCTTCAGCTTCACTGCGACGCCGTTGACGAGTAACTGCTGATCCTTGACTTCCACCTGGCGAAAGCCGACGCGCATACTCTCAACCTCCAGCACATCTCCGTTTGCGTCAGTCAGCGTCAGCAACAAGCTATAGAGGTTGGGTTCTTCCGCCGACCACTTGCGTGGATTTGTTACAGTCGCGTGGGCGCGCAATACCCTGTCCGCGCCGGGGTTCAGGGGGGCGATTGGGTCAAAGGTCAATGCCGTGACGAGCGCGCCTCCACTGCTTTGTTCCCCATTGGCGTTGAAAAGCTCAGCACTGATAGACAGCCCAGCGATTGCCGTATCCGCATAGTTTTTGAGTGCAACCTCGACATCGAGCGTGGCATCGATGTATTGATCATCCAGGAGGGTGCGCACAAACACATCACGCAGATGCGCGCCGGGTGTGGGAGTGAGTGTGACTTCGCGGAATATCCCGCTCAAACGCCACATATACGGATCCTCCAGATAACTGCCGTCGGACCACTGAAACACCTGCACCGCGAGCGTGTTGACGCCGCTTTGAACGAGGCCGGTGATATTAAACTCCGCCGGCATGTGCGGGCCTTTGCTGAAACCCACCTTCTGTCCATTCAGCCACACATAGAAGGCTGAGTCGACGCCATGGAAGGTCAGGAAGATTTGCCTGCCGCCCCATCCTGCCGGGAGGTCGAACGTGCGGCGGTAGTGGCCCACCGGGTTATCCTGTGGCACATGCGGTGGATCAACCGGAAATGGATAGGCTACGTTCGTGTAATTCGGGCGGCCAAAGCCATGCAGTTGCCAGTTGCCCGGGACAGGTATCCAATCCCACTGGTCCGTGGAAAAGCCGGGAATCTCAAAACCATACGGCGCCTCATTCGGAGACCCGACATAGCAAAACCGCCACATCCCGTTTAATGATTGGAAACAGGGCGATGCGTTTCGGTCGCCCTGCAGTGCAGTTTGTTGTGTCTCAAACGGGGTCAGGGTTGCATGCGCCGGTTCCCTGTTGCGCGACAAAATGCTGGGATTCTCCCAGTCATGCGGTGTGTTCATGCTGTCTACGATGCCTCCGTATTCATACTTCATACTTCCAATTTCATAATTCGCACTTCCAATGCCTGCTATCCTTCAGGTGGGTGAATCAGCTTTCAGGCGTTCGATCACCTGTTTGAATGCAGCCATCGGTTGTGCGCCGACGATGCCATAGCGGTCGTTCAACACATAGGTCGGCACACTGTTTACACCGATGCTCTGCGCATCAGCAATCAGATCCTCGACGACCTGCCGATAGGCGCCACTTTCGACAGCCAGTTGCATCGCATCAGCATCCAACCCGACTTCTGTGGCGGTCGCGCGCAGGATATCCCACGCGCCAATGTCCAGGTTTTCACCGTAATACTTGCGAAAAACGACGCGGTGAAACTCAAGCCCTTTGCCCTGTTCACGCGCATATTCGGTTGCTTCGTGCGCAAGACGAGGGTTCGGTATCCAGGTCGTCGTTACCATCGTCAGCCCTTGCATTTCGGCCATACGCTTCAATCGGTCGCCGGACTGTGCCGCCTTGGCCCGTATATACTGAGGAACTTCTTGCCCGCCTTCCGGCATGTCCGGCCTGAGTAAATAGGGCAACCACTCCACTTGCGCTCCGTATTCTTTCTGCACCTGGTCGACCACGCCCTGGCCGACATAGCACCATGGTCAGACATAGTCGGAATAAATCGTCAGTTTGATATCCATGCAGCGATTGTACTGCGTGGACGCCCATTACGCTCTCGCTTGGCGGTTCGACAAGACGCTCAGCAACGGGCTGATAAATCGTCGCGGCGGAAGTGACGCGATCAGGGCAGCGGTCTCAACCGGGCTGGAACACTCGTCGAGAAAGCGGAAGATGCGATCGATCGGGTTATGGCGAAATAGCGCTGCAAAGACCGGAGCGATGGCCTGTCCCTCCTTGCGCATAAGGCGCAACATGAGCGAGTCGCACCATTTATTAAAGGCGGGATCAGCAGGAACGTCGAAGGGGTGGCCTGCCTGCAGCAGCGATCGCACGATGGCGGCAGAGTCGCGTTGAATTCTGAGGAAGCTGTAACCTGTGCTGCATTTAACCCGCCCACCCTTCGCGCCGATGGACATCACATGCTGACCCAGACGGCGTTGAAAGGGATAGTCGGTCAGCGGCACGGCGCCGTTTTCCTCGCTGACAATGTCATACTCCTGGATTCCAAGGACTTTGGTCAGGTAGGCGCCGATCGCCGCTTCGTACTCGTGCTGTTTGAGGACATTTTCGGAGAAAACGGTGTACTCGACAAACGCGTGACACTCGCTGTAGGGCATGACGTAAAAGAAACGCATCAACCCATCCTGCGGCGTGCGAAAGTCAAACAGGCGGGCAGCACGCGGGTCAAACGCAATCGTCGGCGTTTTGATCTCCCAGCCCTTGAAGTGCATACGCAGCCACGGATGCCCCGCTATCTGCTGTTTCAGCCCGCCAAAGCGAACAACGCTATCAAACACAATCCCGCCGGTGTGCGCGTTCTCGCCAACTGTCACGCGCGCAGTATCCTCAGCATCCTCCACGCCCTGCACGACGCCGCGCACAAAGGTGATATTGGGGCATGCCTGCAACTGACTCACGGCGTAGTTGTAGAAGTTGGCCCCGTGCATCAGTTTGTACTCGTAGTCGCCAAGACCGTAGCGGCGCTGGAACGACGTTGAAACAAAATCGATCTGGCGCCAGGTGTGGTGGACGACGCGATCGAACAGCGTGGGTTGATTCGTCCAGAAACCCCAGTTTCGATTGAGCTGGTCGTCGTCGTCTTTGTCGATGATGAGTATCCTGCGCTCGCGCAATGGGGAGAGCATCAGGTGATACGCGAGGCTAAGCCCTGCGGCGCCCGCGCCGGCAATGATGTAGTCATAATCTGGCATATCTGATTAGTTGGTCAGACTATATTCATACTTCATACTTCCAATTTCATAATTCACACTTATTTCTTCGGCGTCGGCACAAGTGTGACACTCAGCGGCGCCGTCGGCGACGGGATCGGCGTGGGCACTGATCCACTGCAGAAAGTGCACAGGCTGTCGGCTCGAACCGACGCATGGCAGTGATCGCTCTCATTTTGCACCCAGTCAAAGCCGGCGCAGGACGCCAGCGCGCATAGCCGATCCAGCTTTTCCGGATCGGGCGGGCTGGTGACCAAATCAATCGAGCGGCCCTCGAAGTGCAGCGAATACTTCTTCTTCATGTCGGGCTGGTTTGGATCCTGCTCGCCGGTGGAGTCATAGGCGGCCGTGACCAGCAGGCGAACCGTCCCATCCCACTCGCTCTGCACCATATTGCGCAACCGCGTCAGCGGCAACAGCATCGCCGGATGCAACATGCGATCTTCGAGCGAGAACGGCTGTGGTTTGTGCTCAGCAAAGCCGATCTCTGGATCGCGGTCAGTCATCAGCAGCCCGTAGGCGCATGAATCTCGCTGGACCTGACACATCATCGACCCGGCAGCTTCGTCCTCGGTCATGGAGTAGCTTCCACTGGCGGAGATATGGAGACCTGGCACCAGCCGGATCAATGAGCATGTGGCTGACGATTTGGCCGACAGCGTTGGCGCGACACCGGCGTAATCATAGGTGGCGACTGGCGACGCGGTCGCGATAGCGGTCACGTTGCTTGAAGTCAGGTTTTGAGGGACAGGCGTGTCCTCGTAGATGCGCACGATGATCGTCTGCGGCGTCGGGTTGCCGCCGCACGCGACCACTAGAAACAGCAGACACGTAAATGCCACGCTGGCAAACAGCCTGCGTTGTCGTGATCCTGAGGCATACCCCATACGAACCGAATTGTACGACAGGCGACCATACAGTAAAGGTCGCCTGCCGAATCCTTAATTAACGGTTACCGTTATGGTTTGAGTAAACATGTGGCTAAACATATCGGAAACTGTCACTGTAATACTCTCTGTCTTAGGTACTCCTGCGCCATTCCATTGAACATTGGCAGTGCTTGTATTAGTGTGGGAGTTCAGATTGATCCCACTTGGTGTGCCGCCCGTTGGGTTCGTCGCAACCCAACTGTATGTAACTGGCTGAGTTGCGTTTATGGGTGACACCGACGCAGTAAAAGCACAGCCGCCACTAAAGCACGGATTGGGCACAGGGCCGCTAAGAACAACACCCGTAATGGGCACAGTAGTCACCCCAAGTGTATCCGTGTAACTATTGTCTGCCAGTGCTGTTGGCGTCTCTGGCGTAGATGATGTTATCACTGCAGTTGCACTGAGCGCCGATGGCGGCAGCATGATTGGCGATGTTGCCGTAAACATGATTTGATAGGGTTGTCCCAGTGCCATTTGGCTGGTGCTCGTGGCTGAGAACACAATAGTGTTCGAGTAGACGCCAGCCTGTACTTGATTAAAGCCCGCCGGTAATGGGGAAATTACACTACCGATCGTATATCCAGGATTTGGCGGCTTCAACGTGCTCGTGATGAAGACATTCCCTGCCATCGTCGGGCCATAGTTTGTGAAGACCAGCGTGTACGTGATGTTATCGCCCGCATTGATGGCAGCCTGAGGTTTGATCGAAATCGCCAGATTGGCCTGTGCCAATAAAACAGTGACCAGCGATGCGGTGTTATTCGTCTGCGTCAGGTCAGTTGTGCTTGCTTCAACGCTGGCTGTCACGCCAAGACTGCCTGGCGGGTTTATCAAAGGAGCAGTTGCTGTAAACACAACCTGATACTGGCCTTCAGTTAGAAATGGCGTCGAGTATGCAATGAGGGTTGATGTTTGTGACACCACTGTAAACCCTCCCGGCGCAGACACCGAGCCGCCAATGGCATATGCTGGCAGGTTGCTCGGAGTGAGTGTTGCCGTTACGTACACCTCGGACGCTGAAGTCGGCCCGTTATTGGTGAAGACCAGCGTATAGGTGACCGTTTCACCGACGTTGATCACTGGGATTGGAATGATGGATATAGACATATCCGCTTCTGGTATCAGTACCTGGTCGTTATTAATCGCTTGGCCGCCCTGGTTAACTGCACGGATGTTGATATTCTTCGTCCCACCCGTGGTCCATGTAAACGTGGCTGTTGCAGTGATACTTGTTACCGTCACAGTCACTGGAGTTTGTCCATCCGCGGTAAACGTAAAGGTGATAGGCACCGTCGCATTCTGTTGCGTTACCGTTGCAGTCAGAATACATCCACTATTAACTACGCAGGTTGTAGGCCGTATGAAGCTAACGGCTCCAGGCCCAACTGGCACGATATCGGTGGAGGCGACATCGGTATTGCCGCCGGGCGTGGGATCCACAGTCAATGACGTGATCGTCACAAAGTTAGTAAAAGAAGGCGGCGGTGTCGTGACTGGCGTCGTCGCGGTGAACTGTATCGTGCCGCTGGCGCCCGCGCCCATTCGCCCAACTCTCCACTTCAGGGGTTGGATGCCTGCATCCTGGTGGAAACCCAGCGGAAGCGGGCCTGTCTGATCATATAACAGACCGTCTGGCAGTGCATCCGTTATAACAACGCTGCTGGCAGTCGACGGGCCATCATTGGTGAAGACCAGGGTATACACAAGCGGGTCGCCTGCATTAACAGACGCAAGGGCCGCTTTGGATATCCGCAGGTGCGAGAACTTATCGACCTGGGTGCTTAAGGAACTGTGGTCATTCGACTGGTTGAAGTCCAAATCGCTTGTTGTGACCGAGATTACGTTTGTCAAGGAGGACACCGTCGCGGTCGGATCAACTCTGACAGCAATTGTAAACACGTTAGCGGCATTCACAACACCCAGGTTGCACTGCACCACACCCGCGTTATTCGCACAGTTTGCGGTCGACGTTGCAGATAGATACGCCGCATTTGAATCCAACGTGTCTGTAACAATCACAGTGTTTGCATTGTTGTTGTTCAGATTCGTCGCGGTGATGGTGTAGATGAGTCTGGACCCTGCGGTGGCGGTGGTAGGCAATGTTGCCTGTCCGATACTCATGTCCACATTCAACGGCACTTTCACCGTCACTGTGCTCGACAATGGAGTCTGGAACTCCGTCGTAGAAACAGTTGCCGTATTGGAGATTTGCCCTGTCAGGTTGGCAAACACCTGGCCGCTGAACTGAATTGCAGCCTTTGTCTTTCCCGACAATGTCTGCATTGTGCAGAACAACACAACGCCGCCATCGATCTGGTTGCAGATGGCGCCCGGCGCGTTCGACGTATCCGTCCTCTGCAGAGTGAAGTCGGCAGGCAATGTGTCGCTAAATGTCACGCTATTCGCGGTGGAGGTGCCGTCATTCGTCACCACAAGCGTGAAGGTAATGGGTTGCTGCAGATTGCTCACAACCTGGGGTGTGACGAGTTTGGCAAATGACAGCCTGACGTTACTCGTGATATACACGGTGGCGGTTGCGACGTTGTTTGTCGGGTTGATGTCATCGGCATCGCTATAAGTGTTCGCCTGATTTGCGACATCGCCAGCAACACCAGCACCCACCTCTGCGCCAATAGTCACGGTCGCGGTCGCGCCAGCACTCAGGACGCCGAGTGTGCAGACCACAGGGTTGACGGTATTACAGTCGCCTTGCGACGTATTTGCAGCGCCATGCGATGGGCCAATGTCCACGGTGACAACTTTTTGAGACTCAATCGTATAGTCATCCGTGTTGAAGTTTGCTTGATATTGGAAGAACTGGTTTGGCGCAACCCCAAGTGTGGCGGTAAAGCCGGTAGCAATGAGGCCGGGCGTAATAACGAAATAACTCGACGACAACCCATTGGGGCCGATAAATGGTTCGGTGCTGCAACTCGCCGGGCATGTTCGCACCTGGAATTTCACACTGCTGGCATTCGCCGGGGCGCGCAGATAGTGTTCCTGGATCTCTCCGCCGCTCAGTTCACGCTGGAACACGGCCACTTCATCCATACTTCCGGTGAATGTATTGCCTTGATAAGCCTCCAAGCCGATAAAACCATCAACGGAGGTCGATTGTACCGGTAGTGGGCTTGCAGTGCGGGTCATAACAGGCGTTCCATTGATATACAGAACCTGGTTTCCGCCGCTCTTCCACGTCATCGCCACATGCGTCCACGAGTTGTTGCTAATTGCGCCGCCCTGCAGGCTAAATGTTTGATTATTTGTATCGGCGACTTGCCCCAGCAGTTGCCCGGATTTGATCGCAAGCATGTATCCTGCAGGCGCAGGAGCCACGCAACAGAGAGTCCATTTGCCCATGATCATTTGATAAGGGCTGCTATTGGTCGGATTAATCCATGCTTCGACTGAGACGGAATCTACAACATTCAGAGCCCCACCATCCGGGATTTCAATATAGGAATTCGGTTGACTGTACGATGCGGAGCCATTAAAAATCCCTGTGCCTCCCATGATTGGCGCGCGATTAATACTGCTAAATATGTTCGCGATGTGTTTTGGCGAAGAATCGACCCAACTTGTGCTGTTGACGGGTTCGTCAAAATGCATGAGCAGAATATTCCCGGACATCGAGGTGGTTCCGGGGAGTGGATATCCAGCGTCTGATCCACCATTGTCCGGTAATGGTCCGGAGGCGGCTCGCGTCGGATTTGCCAGTGTCCAGGTCAAGCGGTTCCAATCGACCGCGCGCCCTGCATCGATGATGCGGGAGGTGAAGTAACCGCTGTATCGCAAGACTGCTGACTGTTTATTATAAATGTCAATGATTTGCGGTTCAGCCAGGGCGCGACTCAAAATGGCGACTTCGTCAATATCACCCATATAGGACGTATTGATATTCTGATTAACGATTGAGGAGGAATGCCCAATATGAATATCTGATGGATTTTGCGTATCACACGGAATGTTATAGTAAGCCTGACAGAACGATAGGGGATAGAAGCCGGTATAGTCATATTGATATCCCTGTAATTGCCCATCGACATACAGGTAGATCGCACTGTAGGCAGGGTTGCCCGGCGCGCGATCGCGCTTGAACACAATCTGATGATACTTTCCGTCGTCTACCCGGCTAGTTGAGAAAATTGCCGGACTAAAGAGCCCATCATTGCGCCCAGCCCAGATTTTCCCATTGTAGGTGGTGTTGCCCTGGTTGTAGATCTGAATTGCAAATGGGTATCCAGTATTTCCTGGTTGATTACCCATGAATTTTTCCAGTATCGACGAGTGACCATAGCTATTGGATGGCTGATTAGGTGTTGGACGCACCCACAGAATGATTGTGAAATCCTGGCCATTCCCGAAGTTTAGTTTTTGACTGTCTGTTATTTCCAGCCCCTGATTCCCAGTGGCGAACTCCGCGCCACTGATCAGCTTGCCGGGGACAATAGTGGGGCACCCGACACCAGTGACACATTTCACACTGATAGAGTTGTTACCAGAGTCATCTGTAGCACTAGTTCCAGTCAACCTATTCAAATGCAGCAAAACGGTGGTGCTAAACATGTCTGTCCATGTATGTGCACCGTTATTGGGTAGTTCCCAATAGTTTTGGTTATCTTTCAGCCTGAGTCCTGTGCTGAATTCAGTCTGATAGTAGAGCCCTGCATCAAAGTCACCCTTGAACTGGTCAGTCTGATTTGGAACAAGCTGCGACGGTAATGCAATACCAAGCGGTAACGCGTCTGAAACGGTGACATTGTTAGCCACACCCGGCCCGTTGTTGGTCACGATGAGGGTATAGGCAACACGGCCGGTTTCTGTGGACGTGCCTGGATCAACGGATTTGCTGATGGCGAGATCCGCCACCGGACAATTTGTCACATACAGGTTGCCATCCTGAATATAGGAGATGTTCTGCCCATCAGTGTTGATATGCGGGTCAGAGTATTTCGCGCCCGCATATGAGAGCTGCTGATTGCTCCCTGTGCGGATGTTGTAAAGGAGGATCTTATTATTCTGATTCACGCAGGCGACGCGCAATCCATTGCCGCTGATGGAGGGGTATGCGCAAAGGTTGTTATTCGCCCCATTCGTCGTAACCTGAGTCAGTCCCAGGCCAGCAACATACAGGAATACCTGCGCTGCGCCGCTGAGGTTCTTGCCATGATCAAGATCGTAGTCCGACACAAATACAACGCTGTCTCCATCCTGACTGATCGACGGATGGTTATCGACTGCCAGGCTGCTCGTGCCAATGGCCGTCGGCGTGATCAGGGTTGTGTTCATCAGGAAAACAGTCGCGGTTTCAACTGTTCTGGCGATATACGCAATCGCCGTTCCATCCTGGTTGATCGCCGGCTCATCGTTAACGATATCGATGCCGGAATGAGTCAGTTGTGTGTAACTCAGGACGCCAGTGCCGCTAAGCGTCGCCACGTAAATTTCCGTGCTATTGTCTGGATTTCCCGTGGGGATCAGTTCGTTGTTGGAGGCAAAAGCCACGTGGTTGCCGTCGGCGCTCAATGCAGGCGTGGTATTCACGCCGACACTCGTCGTCGTCACCTGGGTCACTGTCGGCACACCGCTCGCTGAGGCATCGGCGACGAAGATTTCAAAGTTGCCATCCGCGTTGCCGCCGGTGAAGTTGCGATCCGAGGCAAACGCCACGCGCATCCCGTCGCCGCTCAGGCTCGGGAACAGGTTGAAACCACCCAGGATGCTGCCGGTTGAACTGGTCACCTGTGTAACCTGCACATTGCCGATCCCGTTGGTGGTGTCTGCCACATACACTTCGACATTGCCATCCGGATTAATCCCAGTGCCATTGGTCGCGATCGAGCCAATCGACCAGAATCCAACCTGTTGACCATTGCCGCTGATCGCGGGTTGGCCCAGGGTTTGGTTGCCGCCAGGGATTTGTATCGTGCTGCATGTCGTCGACAGCGGCGCACTCGCGCTGATTGCCGGCAATAAGCGGAATGGAGCCTTTTTACTCACATTGACTGGATGATCCACAACCGACGGCTGCGCAGCACTATCCCGCGGCGCTGCGGTCTGTGTCTCTACAACCGCCTTGAGCGGCGCAGAACGTTGCATAGGGATGAAAGCCGGCGCGGACAATGGGCTGGCGGTGTAGACGTCCGCCGGGGCAGCCAGGGACGCGCCAATCGCCGGCTGAACCACTGAGAAAAGGGTTGCGACAGCCAGAGCGCTACTGAGCATAACGCGCCTGAAGGAAGTCTGCCGTAGGGTGTGAGTCATGTTAGTCATTTTTCAGACAATCGATTGAACTAGTGGTTCTGGCCGCCCTGTCCGGCACAGGGCGTGCTGTAAAAACTTGACGTGCTGGGAGCAGATTCGATATCCGGCCCATTTATCGCCGTGACATAGTAAGTGCGTCCACACGTCGCGGTCGCGTCGTCGTAGGTGACTGCATCCGGGGGCAATTGGGCAATCAGTTCGAATGGGCCAGCAATCCCGGGGGCGCCTCGATAGACCTTGTAGCCAGTTACTGCGCCCAGGGCTGTAGTCCACGCCAAATGCGTTACGTTCTGATCAGCCAAAACCTCACCGGTAAGGTCATTGACCTGTTGAGGCGCGGCCGGCTGTTCGCTCGCAGACGCCGCAGTCGCTGCGGCAAGCAATACAACTGTCTGAGATTGCGCGATTGGCAGGAACAAACGATGCTTTGGCGGCACCGGATTGCCGATCAGCACCTGCGTGGTCGTAAAGACAGGGCGCGTAATTGGACAGGGCTGCCCAGTGACCGTCAACTTGACATTGAATGCTGACGTAATCACGGTTGTGAACGAGTGCACTATGCTCTGACCAAATACTGGCGCAGACCCATCACCAAAGTTCCAGGTGAGTGTGATCGTCCCACTGCCATTTCCGATCGAAGCGAAGAATGAGACATTCTGGTTATTTGTTGGCTGCGCTGGTGTGTAATTAAACAGCGGTGAGGCTGGCCACTCGCATGTCGTCGCGCGCACCCGGAACGGCGGGCTAATCGCGCTGCCAGCCGACTGGCGCACTGTGCCCGCCGGGTCAGGTTTAACGACAGTCACGCGGAACTGAGCGTTATCGCTGATCGCCTTATCGACAACCGGCTTCCAGATGAAAGTCGATACCGTTCCCAGCCGCGACGCACGCGTGATTGGGAGTGGCGAACTGATATCTGGTGTCGCGCTCAGCCAATTCGCACCGCCGTCGAGTGTGTATTCGAAGGCCAGCTTTGAAATCGGTGTCGTCGCCGCGAAATCGTTCTGCCCATTGCGCGTGCTATCGGGGCCATACACTGCATACTGAACCGCGACTTTCGGCGACTGGGGGCCACCCAGCAATTCAGCGGACGAATACCCGAACGCGCCCTGTGTATTACCGGGGCGCTTAAGCGTCACATAAAGAGGCTCAATGGGAAGCGGGAGCGTCGGTGTATAGATTGTGCTGAATTGCGTTGGCAGTGCGCTGCCATTCTTATAAATGCCGTTGCCGCCCACATCCGCGCTGCTGACCACTAGATCTTGATAACCATTGTTGGTGACATCGCCCCAGGCGACGCCGGTCACATTGCTTATTTCTCTGGACGACCAGATATAGGCCAGGCGCGGCTGGCCCGGTTTGCTGGCCAGGTTTGCAAACACCTGCACAGGTTCGTTCTGGTTTCCAAGCGCCAGTTCGGGATACCCGTCGTTGTTCCAATCGCCCCAGGCGATACTGGTCGTCTGGCTCATCGTGGGGGAACTCCACACCGGTGTGACGCTCAAGGTTCCCGAATTGTTCTCATAAATGACCGTGTGGTCGCCTTTGTTTGCCAAAGCCAGGCTCTGATACCCTGAGGCATCATAGTCAGCCCACGCAATGCCGGTTGTGTGCGATAGGGTTAAAGAAGACCAAGCGAGTGTAAACGCATTCCGCGTGGTGTTGTGGTATACCCGCGCCGGAGTGCCATCACAACCCACGGCAAAACTCAACCAGTTACTGCGGTCGTAGTCCGCCCAGGCCACGCTAGTGGCCTTGCATGTTTCGGCCGATATCCATACCGGCGTGCTCGATATCGCGCCAGAAACGTTGAGATAGACATACACGTGCGCGCTGCTGCCCACCAGCAAATCGAGCAAACCATCTCCGTTGATATCGCCCCACGCGACTGTGTAGGGGCCGCCGTCAGGGATGCTGATAATCTGCGGCTGCAGGCTGCCGTCGAAGACGTTATAAATGCGCACGTCGACGGCGCTCCCAATCGCTAGTTGCAACTTGTGGTTGCCTTTGATGTCGGCCACCGCCACATGCTCAGGGCCGAGCACGGCGCTTGGATTTGGCGTGCTGAAGCTGGGGAAGCCATCGCCGTTGTTAAAGTAGAGCCGGCTGCCAATGTTGCCGCCTGCCGAGCCATAGAGAATATCGAGCATCCCGGATCCCGTCGTGTCGCCCAGCGCCACACTGCCGGCAAACTGGGGATTGCCTTTCGGATCGACCTTTGTCAGCGTGCGCGCCAGGTGCGGCACGGCGCCGTCAAAGATCATGCTGGCTTGATCCCGGTCGGTCAACGCAACTGCAATATCCTGGTAAGGACGCGCCTGCACACCTTTGATATCCCACACCTGACCAGTCACAGAACCAGGCGCAAGTTCACCCTGCAACACAAAGCGGTTCGACGATAAGTCATAGTGATATATCTTCGGCGGCAAGTCGCCAACAAGCAGATCCGGTTTACCGTCGCCGCTGAAATCGCCCCAGTCGAGCGACAGAGGCGTCCAGAACACATTGGTTCGTATGGTTCCTGCGAGCGCAAATCCATTGCCGGCCAGGTTGCGATAGACGCGCGCCTCGCGTTGCAGAGGGTATGCGGCGGCCAGATCGAGATAACCATCACCATCCATATCTCCGACGCTGAAGCCATAAGGCAGGAACGTGATTGCAGGGTCAATCGGGATAGGCACACCAAACGAGATGATGACGCTGCTGGTGATTGGTGTTGCTGGCGCGGTTAAGTAACTGGTGTTCGTCAGATACACCATACCATTCGGGAACTGTCCGAGCACCAGATCGGGTTTGCCCACATTGCGGAAGTCGCCCAGGCCAATCGCGGCGGTGGCGGTCTGGCTGAAACACTGCCAGGCCATGCTGTCGCTGAACTTCCCGCTGCCATCGTTGTGATAGACATAGACGGCGCACTTTCCAGGTAGATTCTGAATGTTTATCGCATTCGAACTGGCGACCAGGTCAACCTTGCCTGTTCCGCTGAGGTCCGCTGCCGCGATGCGCGCAAACTGTATGGGCGACTGAAAAGTGCTGAACAACGTAAACTTGCCCGTTGCTGGCACATAGTGATACACATAGTTCACGCCGGTCGAAAGCGCAGTTTTATCGGTGCTGTCGCCGACGGCAATCAACTCGAGCAGCCCATCGCCGTCTACATCTGCCCAGGCGACGCCATAGGATTGCGTCAGATTGGTCATTGCAACTTTCAGGTTGCCCTTGTCATTGCGGTAGATCGTTGTGCCGACGGAGGATGCCAGCGCCAGATCCATCACGCCATCCCGGTCAAAGTCTCCCCACGCCTGAGCGAGTGTGCCACCAGAGTCGGATGAGAACCAGGTCGCCGCAGTGGGCAGGCTGCTGCCTCCAGTGTCGGGCATTTTCTGCCGCACGGTGGTTGTGATAATTTGTCCCTGGAAAGGACTGCCCTGGTCAAATGAAACAAACACATTGTTGTAAAACACTGTGCCGTCTGACTTTCCCACCACGCGCGCCCTGAAGCTGACCGCCGCCGTGGTGTTGAGCGCCAGCGACGCCACAGTCCACGTCAACAAGCTGGTCTTGGTCACTTCGATGAACCCGCCTAATGGGTTATTGATGAAAAGTGTCACAATCTGCCGGTTGCACGGGATGGCGCCCAGACAGGTAATCTGGTCGAACGTATCCGGCGGCATCGAGTCAAACACCTTGATGTTTGTCGCCCCGGCTGCAATTCCGGTGTTCGTGATGGCAAACGTATACGTGATCGCTTCGCCATTGATCACGACGGAGTTGTCACCCGATGTGGTTTCGGCAATGCTGCTGATGGTGAGCCCGTTTGCCTCTGGCGCAATCGGTGCAGACGGCGCGACAACCAATGGAACCAACGGCGCTGAAGGCGTCGCCGACTGAGGGCCAATGACTGCCGACTGCGCGCCCGTCAATGGCGATAAAACGGCTGCCAGCAACGCGGTTACCGCCAGCAGCGAAGCCATGCGCACTCGCCGCGTCCCACCAATCCATCCGAGAGAGTGTTTGTTCATGCGTATTGCCATTAACTAATTCATCGATACTGTGGGACGCGCGCCATGCCACGCAGTCTGTTAGTAAAGCTACTTGCGACAGTCTCGTCCTGGGGCAGCAACACATCCAGCGATGTGCTACTCGTCCACATAGTGCCTGCACTCACATTGGAGTAGTCAGGAAGGTTATACGCGGCAGGAACAGGGGTGGCTGGGCATTGCGAACCTCCTATATTACTTCCTGACCCTGACTCTTGTGGATTTCCAGTACTGTCAAGATTCACGGCGACCACCTTATACTGCTGGCAGGTAATAGGGGCGTTTGAATCGACCCAACTCCTCGCAGTATTTGTGATCAATCCGTTATTGTTTGCCAATTGATACGACGTAGAACCATTTGCCGCCTTATAAACTCTAAATCCAATAACATCATATTTTTGGACATTAAGGTTATCGTAATTCCAGGTAATGTTTACTGATGTGGCAGTTTGATCAACAGCATTTACTATGTCTGGTGAAGGTGGAACAGGAACAGGCGCCAGATTGACTTGTATAAACGCATCGGTCGTTCCACCAGGGTTTATCGCTTGAAGTTGGAAATTTCTCGGAGCCTGGATCACAATCGAAGATGGCGAGCCTGTCGTACCGCTTAATGGCTGAGATCCAAAGTTCACCAGATTCACAGATTGTGCGCCAGACGTCGTCCATTCAAGCACAACACGTGATCCCCATTTCACACTGTATACCGTCGTTCCTGGTGACGCACTGGATGATTCAACCTGATCAACCTTTGCACCACCATCAGCTGGATCCGCTTTCATTTTGAACGTGTTAATAATAGACGGCGGAAACGGCGTCGGTCGCGGCGTCGCCGTTGGCACAGGCGTTCCCGTGGGCGGCGGCAGCGGCGTCGGCGTCGGATCGATAACCGTAATACTGCCTTGTGAGCTCGTCGTTAGCGCGCCATTGAATGCCGTCAGGATGAACAGCGTCGTGGATGAAGCCGCAACTGTAATACTGCCTCGGCTCGACAGGTTCTGCAGCGGGCTCGCCAGCGACGGGCCGCTGATTTGGATATTCGTCGTGCCGGACAACACCGACCACGTCAGGTTGATAGCGTTGGCTTCAGGGTTACCCTTCACCACCTGGTTCGGTGTTACGGTAAAGAACTCGATCACGGGCGCCTTGGGTTCTGGCGTCGAGGTCGGCGTCGGAGGCGCCGAAGCGCGCGCCGAATTGCTCGGGCGTGAGCCACCGATGGTAGTCGGGCGAGGCCGGGTTATGTTGGTCCTCAAGAAGCTGGTCGAGGTCCTTCTGCTGCGCCGCGGAGAGCTTCAACTGCAAGATGCCGCGGTTGATGGTGAAGTCGGCGGCGACCGGGCCCTGGTCGGCCTGCGGGCTCGCCAGGTGATGGATGCGCTGCTTCAGTTCCATGCGCACGCGGTTGTCGACCTTGGCCGCGATCCGGTCGCGCGGGCCGGCTTGCGCAAAAGAGAAGGTCGCCATCATGGCGAGAACAGTGGCTGCTAGGATTCCGACCCGCTTCATCAATGAGAGCTCCTCGACAGATACCCGATTCAACACTGATTGTGTGCAGCAGTTCTGAAGATTATATCCAGAGTTTCTGATCTGTTCCGGATGTGGGAACTGCGCTGGTAGTAAGGCCGCGGCGGGAGGCCATGGCCGGTAGCACAGGGAAAGACCTTAGGCTGAATGGGTTGAGCAATGGAGGCAGCAGCGAGGTAAAGAGCAGGTAAGGCTGAGCTAACGGAGGTTTTACAAGGATAGCAGGGGTAAAGCAGATGCTTCGCTGCGCTCAGCATGACCCCTCTTGATTGCTCTGCATAGCTTTTCGGCGGCGAAGCAGGTCGGAAAAACCGGAACTCGCTCAGGTGAAAGCCTTGGTAGGAGCGAGGCAAAGTGGGCCGGACGGGACGCGATTTGAGCTTGACAGCCCTGGCCGTCAGGCGCGTTTCAGGTCCAGGTAGGCTTCGCGGACGGCATCGGAGTTGCGCAGCTCGGCGGCGGCGCCCTCGGAGGCGTTCTGTCCGTTCTGGATGACGTAGACGCGTTGGGCGAGGTCGAGGGCCAGCAGCGCGTTTTGCTCGACCAGCAGGATCGTAACGCCGCAGCGGTTGACGGCCTGAATGGCGTCGAACAGGCCTTCGACGATGAGCGGGGCGAGGCCGAGGGAAGGCTCGTCAAGCAGCAGGAATTTGGGGTTGGCCATCAGGCCGCGGCCGATGGCGAGCATCTGCTGTTCGCCGCCGCTCAGGGTGCTGCCGAGTTGATGGAAGCGTTCTTTGAGACGAGGGAAGAGCGCCAGCACTTGTTCGAGGCGCTGGGCGCGGCTGCGCCAGATGGAAAAGGCGCCGATCTCGAGGTTTTCCTTCACCGTGAGTTCGGCGAAGATCTTGCGGCCCTCGGGCACGTGAACGATGCCCAGGCGGGCGACCTGGTGGGCATCGAGGCCGTCGATGCGCTGATCGTCCAGCAGTATCTGGCCGCTGCTGGGACGGATGACGCCGGAGATGGTGTTGAGCAGCGTCGTCTTGCCGGCGCCGTTGCGGCCCAGCAGGGCGACGATCTCGCCCTGGTTGACCTCGAGGCTGACGCCGCGCAGGGCGGGAGTATTTCCGTAAAAGGT
>Ga0118677_10005076_pt1 | contig 23388 bp, 22 predicted proteins | sample AliMusrvi5mmetaG_FD_86154 | JGI IMG/M metagenome (GOLD analysis project Ga0118677, IMG submission 86154)
TGTTATATCTTTTCATTTATAAATATCATTCACGACTAAATTAGGAACATATCAGGATCAGACTCGTATAACTCAGATTGAGATAAAAGATGCTCCTCACGATGTTGTTTGCATTGAACAGTTTTTCTAGTAAATTTGAGATAATGTAAAATCGAGACAATGATAACAGAGAAAGAGATAAAGGACAAATACAAAAAAATTTGTAACTTGCTGTCAAATCGCAAACTAAAACCTGCTTTCGATCTTTTGGATCAATTAATTTCGGAAAGTGGCCTTGGTGAATTCCGTGACGAATTTGTCAGTGTCGAGCAAAATTACAAATATATGCTCAAATATACAGTTGAAGGGATTAATGACCCCGAGCGGCAAAAGATATATGAGCATTTATTAATTTCTTCGTTCGAAATTGCTGATAGTACATTTGAGCAATTACGAATGAAATTTTCTCAATCAATTGAATATCAAAAAAAACGCGGATTTACAAAACATTTCATAACAAATTTTGATGGATTCTTAAAAGAACTGGACAAATTTTCGATACATAAAGAGCTAAGAAAACTTCTCAATGAATCCTCTGGTACCGACCTCAGAATAGAAACTGAAAATCATTGGCAAAAAATTTATACCCTCTTCTACCATGTTTGGTTTACAGACAAAATGACAGAAGATGAAATTCAATTCATTCGATCCTTCTTAAATAATGAAAGTTTTCCGACCTATGAAAAATCACTCATCGTAACTGGGCTAACGTTAAGCCTGATGCGATATTTCGATGAAAATAAGATCATCCTACTATTTAACGCCTATGATATTCCAGAAGAAGAGGTTAGTCAAAGAGCCCTAATAGGATTACTTATAGGCATATACTATTATGACCAGAGAATGCCATTATTACATGCGATAATGGGCAGGTTAGAAATATTGATTGAAGATCCACGGTTTAGGTCCAATTTTGAAAAATCGATCCTTCAGTTTATCCGCAGCAAAGAGACAGAGGAGATTCAGCGAAAACTTCAGGATGAAATTATTCCGGAAATGATCAAACTAAGTCCTAATCTACGAAACAAATTAAGCATCGAAACCTTACTCACTGAAGGTCTTTCAGAAGATAAAAATCCTGAGTGGAATGAAATACTCAAGGATGCACCAGGGTTAATGGGCAAAATGGAAGAGCTAACCGAAATGCAATTAGATGGATCTGATGTATTCTTGAGTTCGTTTTCAATGCTAAAGCAATATCCCTTTTTTAGTGAATTAGCAAATTGGTTTTTCCCTTTCACTCCCGATCATCCCGAAATAAAAAGAAATCCGATCAACAAAGAAACTGGTGATGACCCTGTATTTACTCAACTGATCCTGAAATCGCCAGTACTTTGTAATTCTGATAAATATTCTTTTTTCTTCAGCATATCAAATATTCCACCAGAGTATAAAAAGATGGTGGCTGATTCCTTATCTGCTGATTCGGAGCAATTTGAAGAAATCGCCAAAGATGACTCATTTTTGGGCAATAAAAAAAAGGCCGAGACGATAATTAGTCAATATGTTAGGGATTTATATCGTTTTTTTAAGATTCATCCTCAGCGTGGTGGGTTTGAAGATATTTTTGCTTGGAGGTTTGACTTTCACAATAAATTCGCATTTTCGAAATTACTTAGCGAAGACCTAAAAATTCAGCGTAGCATTGCAGAGTTTAATTTTGCCAAGAATTATTTTTCTGAGGCAGCTGACATTTATGAATCATTGCTTCGAGTTGCGGATGATGCTGAAATGCTTCAGAAACTGGCTTTTTGTTATCAGAAAATGGGGGATTATAAAAAAGCATTAAATTTTTATCTAAAAGCTGATCTGTTCGATCAAAATAAAATCTGGAACCTCAAAAAAATCGCACTCTGCTACCGAAACCTGAAAAAGCCAGATAAAGCACTTGAATATTTTCAGCAAGCAACAATTCTCGAACCTGAAAATTTAAGCCTTTATGTCTCGTTAGGACAATGTCAGATGCAGATGAATCTATATGAAGATGCATTAAAATCTTATTATAAAGTAGAATATCTATCGCCGGGAAATAAGAAAATATGGAGGCCGATTGGTTGGTGCCTATTTCTTGTCGGTAAAATTGAACAGGCAGAAAAATATTACGAAAGATTGATTACTGACAATCCGAATAAATACGACTTACTAAATATGGGACATGTTCAATGGTGTCTTGGTAACAGAAAAACTGCGCTCGCTTATTATAAAAGAAGTATAAACGACGTTGAAAGTTCTGAGAAAGATTTCATGGAAGCATTCGATGAGGATCTTCACCATCTTATAAAACAGGGCGTTAATTCGGACGATGTTCCTATTATGCTCGATCAGTTAAGATATTCTCTTGAAAATTAATACCCATTCAGGGATTAAAAACCCCCTACAATGTTGAATTGAATAGGGTTTTAATAAAAGATCTTCGGACTAATTAATTGTATAAACAGTTACAGTAGTATCAATATTTAAACCAACATTAAATGTCATTGATCCACTTGTGCTTCCGGAAACTGTAATAGTGATTTTTCGGTCAGCTGTTAATTTTGCAGCCACCTGATCCAATATCCCCGCTGCGATCACCGGGGTAAATGAATTGTTGGTCGATGTAATATTGGTCTGGGTGAATATATTCCCAATCCCTGCTACCTCCAATGATACTGTATTAATGGTTTGGCCCACACTTAGACCGGTAATTGTAACTAAGACTGAGTTCAGGTTGATACTTTTAACACGGCTAATATATGGCGTAAGATCAACATTATCAGCAAGCGCCAGATCCTGGGTCTTATTGAATGTAATTGCCGAGCCAATGGCAACTAAATCGAATGACTTCATTCCCACAGCAGTAACAACAACAGGAATATTGGTCTGAAGATGTGTGTTAACAGGTATTGTGGTAGCATCCTTAATTTTACTGCATCCTCCAAATGCTAAAAGAGATGCAATGATCAATAATAGACGTGTTTTCATGTTGACTTTTTTAGTAAAAATGTAAATCAATAATTAGTCTCACAATTAACGAAAGTACTTAAAAAGAATGTCCTAATTCGATTTTTGCAGAATGATAAATATTGTGACACTCAATTCTTAAACAACTCATTGACCAAATGGTTCATAAGGTAGCAATAGAAATTGCGAATTTCTACTGCTTTCTATACAACAAAATTTCGCATATTTAAAAATACCGTGGTACAACCTGTCTGCCTCTGTGTCCATAAACAAAGTCGTAACTGATCAGAAACTCATGCGTGCCTGAATTAACCTGCGAGGGGTGGAAAGTAGTCTGATCGTAAGAGTATCCAAATTTAAGTTGAGCATTTACATTAAATTGGAATATAAGGCCATACGAATTTTTATAACGATAAGTAGCGCCAATCCATACCCTGTCATTGAGTAAAAAACTTCCAGTAAAATCGGCAAAACTGGGGGTACGTTCTGCCCAGCGATAGAGTATAGTAGGTTTAAATTTAATCACATCACTAAGAAAAAAAACATATCCTCCCATTCCATAGAAATGAAGAACTTCTCGATAAACATTTTCCGAATTCTGGCTTTGAATCCTGTTTTTTAATATTTTAGGTGAAGAGGCACCAAGAAAAAACCGGTCACTATGCCACATAATACCTACACCTACATTGGGAAGAAACTTAAAGTTAATATCATAGGCATATACAGGGTCATTTGGATCGTTGACTACAACATCAGTAAGAGAGGCTTGATAGATGTTAAATCCACCTTTAATCCCAAAAGAGAGAAACTGATCCTGATTCAGCTTTACGTGATAAGCATAATCAACATATACTCCATTCTGTCGTATTGGTCCCCATTTATCATTAACTATTGATAATCCAAGTCCAACATTAAATCTTCGTAAAGGACCACTAATAGTCAACGTATTTGTATTTGGCGCACCCTCAAATCCTACCCACTGAGCACGCGAAATACCGGTAACATTTAATGATCCTGATATTCCAGCATAGGCAGGTTGAACAGTCAACAAGTTATTCATATACTGTGTATACACCGGATCTTGTTGCGAAAAGCCAAAAAACGACAATCCGATCAGCAGATAAAATGTAAAACCAGCTATCCTGACTAACAATATGTTGTTGATTATTTTCAAGAGGACTCATTTATTCTTCAAATATAATCAATAAATCAAATGAGAATTGCTATCAAAAGAGAATAAACTAAATATTTGTCCATTAAGGCAAAAATAATAGAATATTTTACAAGACTATTTGCTTTCGGTTAGCTTTAAAATCCGATTGTCACTATCAAGATCAGTATTGTTGCTTCACTATTCAGAATATCAGGAAACTCTGAAACATTATAAGAATTTCCTAATAACCCATTATATGCATAAAAACATCAAACAGGAACCTTTCCCCAAAAAATGAGAAAGAGATTCCTGAATGTACTGCTTAACTCGTTTTAAAACGAACTTACCCCAATAATATTATAAGTAATTGTCAAGATATAATGTCACATATTCATTAACCATACCTTCTTCGTTGTTTAAATATGGTTTGTAATATCTTTATGTAATATTTCTGTAACTAATATTACACAAACATTACACAAAGATTACAGAAACATTACACAAAGGCCGAAGTTGGCATGGTGAAAGTAAGTTTTAGGTAATGGGTTTACCCCACAATTGACCCGACTATATGTGAATTTCACAACATTTTTTAAGCAATTGATTGATGATTTTGTAAACGAGAATGTGGCACCTATTTATTCTCATTACCCCAATAGGGGTATTATTAAAAAAATGCCACTTTATTCAGCAATCATCTCTTTGTACTGATCAGCAGATAGCAACTCATCTAATTCAGTTGCATCAGTAATTTTAATCTTGATTAGCCATCCTTCTTCATAAGGATCGGAATTTACAAGTTCAGCAGCATCATTTAGCGCTTCGTTCATTTCGATGATTTCTCCTGAAACCGGCATAAATAAATCAGAAACTGTTTTTACGGCTTCGATGGTTCCGAAAATCTCTTCTTTGGCAAGGGTCTCTCCAACCGTTTCAATCTCCAGATAAACAATGTCGCCTAATTCGCCCTGAGCAAAATCGGTGATACCGACAATAGCAAAATCACCCTCAACACGAATCCATTCATGGTCTTTCGTGTATTTCAAATTTGATGGAATATTCATTGATATAGCAATTAAAGTTTCTGATTTAATTTTCCAAAAATACGATAAATAACTATGCCATAAACCTGATTTTTGGCACTATCGAACTCAAATTAATATTCAGATATTTGCAGTCAAATTAGAAAAAATACTTAATCACTTTTATTAAAGACGAAATTTCATTAAAATTGAGGTGAAAAAACATCGTAAAATGTTCAGAGCAGAGATAAAATCACTTTCGGAGATCAACCGTATCGCAGCACGATTTATACAGGCCCATCCGGCAGACCGGATATTTGCGTTTTACGGAGAAATGGGCACTGGTAAAACAACTTTTATAAAAGCGCTTTGCGAAGAGATGCAAGTTCTGGATTATGTTACTTCACCTACCTTTGCCCTAATAAATGAATATAAGACGGAAAATAATCAAACTATTTTTCATTTTGATTTTTACCGTATCAAGAATCTTAGCGAGGCTTATGACTTTGGATACGAGGATTACTTTTATAGTGGTGATTACTGTTTTATTGAATGGCCCGAATTGATTGAACCTCTTTTGCCATCTATCGCTGTAAGGGTGAATATCAGGGAGATTGAAAACGGCATAAGGGTTATTGAATCGCTTTAATTGCAACTGAAAGGACCTTGCTAAAACCAACATTTATTTGTTGTATTGATGATTAAGCTTATTTTATTATCTTTGAATACTTTGAAATATAAATCCGATCTGCCGAAAAAATATAGTGTTCTGTCGGTTAACAAATTAGAGGATCATCTCAAATACTCAGAATATGAATCAACGGAAAGGTGGTAAATTATCGACACTTGCCAACGACCAACTTCTTCCCCGTGAAGAGTTGTACACAAGATGTCCCCGGAATATTAAACTTAACATCGGCATTCCCGACAATTCAGCATGTATTGAATACAGTGTGCCATTGACACCACAATCAGTTGAATTACTTGTTAATAACGGGCATGATGTATTCGTTGAATCTGGTGCGGGTAATGAAGCCAATTATTCCGACAAAGCCTTCTCCGATTCAGGAGCAGTGATCTGTAAATCGGCTGCCGAAATATTCCAATGCGATATCATCCTAAAAATGTCACCTTTCACTCATGAGGAAACCGAGTTAATGAAAGGGAATCAACTATTACTTTCGCCGCTATACCTGACCACACAAACTCAGGAATCTGTTCGTCGCCTGATGCGGAAAAAAGTGACTGCTGTAGGTTTTGAGTACATGAAGGATGAAAACGGCATTTTACCAGTTGAAAGGATCTTCAGTGAGATCATGGGAAACTCGGCAATGATTGTAGCCAGCGAATACCTGAGCACTGCACGTAACGGCAAAGGAGTAATTCTTGGATCTGTAACAGGAATCTCGCCCACCGAAGTTGTAATTCTTGGCTCGGGAACCGCTGCAGAACACGCAGCCCGAACAGCGCTGGCGCTTGGTGCAACGGTAAAAGTATTTGACGATTCCATTTCCAAATTAATGGATTTCCAATCGCGGCTTGGACAGAGGGTTTTCACTTCTGTTTTTCACCCAAAAGCGCTGCGAAAGGCAATGAAAACCGCCGAAGTTGTAATTGGAGCCCTCTCAATGAACGAAGTGCCAAAAATGATCGTTCCTGAAGAGATGGTCGAAGGGATGAAAGAGAATTCAATTATTATCGACCTCAATATTATCCAGGGCGGATGCATCGCAACCTCAAGAATAACCAACCTTAAAAAACCGACCTATATTGAGCATGGCGTAATCCATTATTGCGTACCCAATATGACATCGCGGGTTGCACGCACTACTTCGATTGCAGTAAGTAATATCCTGGCTCCGATGTTGCTCGAAATAGGGCAATCGGGTGGGGTTAACCAATATGTGAAAACTAACCGCGGGTTTTGCGAAGGGATCTATGTTTTTAATGGCGTATTAACCAACCAGGATATTGGAGAGGTGCTGAATATTCCGGTTACGGATATTAATTTATTGATGGCGGCTTTTTAAAATGTGATAGGATTATATAATTGGCAGAAATGTATTCTTTTAGTGGATAAATCAGTTTTCATTTGAGCTTGCCTTAATAAAGCATGTTTAGATGAAGGTTTTGAAAATTTAAATTGTATAAACTATCAATCTTCCGCCGCAAGAATCATCATCGATATAGGATGCAATCGAACTAAACTTGTTTTGGTGTGGCCGGCTCCATTAGGCATCACTTCTCCATTCTGAGCAACAATTAACCAGTTTTCCATAGGGATTTCGTATTCTACTGAATAACTGTTTCCATTCAAAAGTACCACTATGCGGCGCCAGCGATCACCGTTGGCATGATCGCAAAGTTCGTATACTATGACGCCTGGAATATATTTCCCAAAAAAACGCAATTTCTTGCGCACCATCTCACCATCAAAAATTCTGAAAGCCGGATGCTGATGCCTTAATTCAATACAACTTCTCACAAATTTAACCAGACCTGCATAAAGGGTTTTTCGTGACCAGTCGATTTGGTTAATAAGATCGGGTGATCGGTATGAATCAGGGTGTCCACCCTTTGAACGAAGCATCTCATCGCCAGCAAAGAGGAAGGGAACACCTTGTGATGTAAGCACTATTCCGAAGGCAAGCCGGGCCATCCTTTCAATCGTTTCAGGTGATGCTTCGGGACATGAATATTGAAGTTTATCGAAAAGAGTATAATTATCGTGGCAGGAGACATAATTCACACACTGGGAAGGACTATTTGCCCAGGCATGTTTTGAAGTGACTACATAATCGTAAATTATCTGATCGTGCTGAATAGCACCAATGATTCCAAATTTTAATTGCTCCTCGCGTAAGGTAACCCCGCTAATAAAACCCGCATTGTTCTTATCGAACGGCGATCCTTTCAAACCATTGCGCATATCATCGCAGAATGATGCAATCCTGATAAGTTGGTTAGTGTTCGACTTAAGAGCCCGATATTTTTCGGGATAAGGGCTTTCGCCTGCACTCCAACCTTCGCCGTAAAGAAATATCTTCGGATCAACAGCATCAAGTCTTTTTCTGATTAGATTCATCGTTTCAATATCCATCAATCCCATCAGATCGAAACGAAAACCATCGATATGATATTCTTCTGCCCAATAAACTACTGATTCGATGATGTATTTCCTAACCATTTCGCGCTCAGTCGCCAATTCAGTTCCACATCCGCTGGCATCAGAAAATCGGCCATCCGGGTTTAAACGGTAAAAATATCCTGGTATAGTCTGGTTGAAATATGATTCGAATATAAGCCCGGTATGATTATAAACCACATCAAGTATCACACCCATTCCGTTGTTATGCAAAGACATAACAGCCATTTTTAATTCCCTGATCCTCACTGCACCATCAATGGGATCTGTTGAATACCATCCTTCTGGTGTATTGTAGTTTAAAGGATCATAGCCCCAGTTATACTGAGCAGTCGGATTTAATTCATCTACCGTATAAAAATCGGCGACAGGAAGCAGGTGAACATGTGTAACACCGAGTTCTTTCAGATGATCAATACCAGTTGTTTCACCCGTTGGAAGCTTTGTTCCAGTTTCGGTAAATCCCAAATATTTGCCCTTGTTTTTTATTCCGGATGTGGGAGACATGGAGAAGTCGCGAATGTGAACTTCATAAATGACCATATCTGTTGGATTCGCTAAGGTATGCCTGATGTCGGCATTCCATAGTTTTGGACTGCTCTTTTGAAGGTCGATAATCATACCTCGATGGCCATTTACTCCAGTGGCTTTCGCATAAATATCAGGGCCTTCCTTGAGCCATCCTTCATTATCGCGAACCTGGAGGGTATAAAAAAGGCCTTCGAGATTTTCTTTGATTTCGTATATCCAGGTGCCGTCGTCGTCGGGTATTAGCGGAAATTCCTTAATTGCCTCTCCACCTTGCCCCTCCTTGTATAAACGAAAAAAAATCCGTTTTGCTGTAGGTGCCCAAATTCTTACAGCGGTTTTTTCGGGTGTCCAACTAATTCCCAAATCACTACCCTCATAAACAGGGAAGTTGCTAAAATCGCTATCCTTAAATTTCCAGTCTCTCATTTAAATTAAAACAATTTCAGCCTTATTGTCTGACTTTTATATCTTTTACCATTATTGTCCTTCATCTCGACGCTCATCCGACAAGCCAATTGCAGTTCTGGAACTTTATCATAAAATTGGTCCAATGATATATCTAATAAATATGTTCTTCCCGGTTCCAAAAGCAAGGGGTAAATATCGGAATGTTCGACCTTAAGTACCCTGAATTTTCGTCTGCTAAACCAGCGCTTAAAAATAATAACTGGTGCATTCAGATCGATGTCTTTTGTTCCGGTATTTGTAACACTCATACCTATAATGGAAGGATTAAACCTTTGGCTTTTATCAAGACTTATTTCGGCCGCGTAGGGCACCTGTTTCTTGTTAAATCTCAATTTTTTACCATTGGTTCCTTTTGCAAAGGTCCGTGTACGGTTGATGACAAATATTCCAATCACCAAAACAATGGCAACCAGAATCCACTTTATCAACGTTAAAACAAAAGGTGAAACATCCATCATCGCTTAGATTGAAATTATCCCTAATATGGGACTTTCGATAATTAATCCGGTAATTTACCGCAAAAGAATAGAAATAAACAGAGACGAACAAACTTTAATTTCTACATAGATGAAGATATATGGTAAAAGCCTGACATTTAATTCTGTCAGGCTAGTACGATTTAGCAGGATGTTCTGCCCATAATTCATGTCAAACTCACTGATACTTTTTTCTTCCTCTGTTTGGTGTTTTTATCCTTGGTGATGGTAATACCTCGCCAACAATCCGAAAATCAAGTTGTTTCTTATCGAGATTTGCTCTTGCGATTTCAACCTCGATCACGTCACCCAACTGGTATTTTTTGTGGGTACGACGTCCAATGATGCAATAGTTCTTTTCGTCAAACTCATAGAAATCATCCGTAAGTTCAAATAATGGAACCATTCCCTCGCATTTATTTTCATCCAACTCGACATATATACCCCATTCCTTCACTCCGGAAATCACACCCTTGAACTGTTGTCCGATCTTATCAGCCATAAATTCAACCTGTTTGTACTTGATGGATGCCCGTTCTGCACTGGCAGCCCTGTTTTCCATTTCGGATGAATGTTTACACATCGCTTCGTACTGATCAGCCTGAACTGAACGGCCGTCTTCGAGATAACGTGCAAGCAACCGGTGAACCATCATATCGGGATAACGACGGATTGGTGATGTAAAGTGGGTGTAGTATTCAAATCCAAGGCCATAATGGCCAATGTTTCGGGTTGAATATTCGGCTTTTGCCATTGTTCGTATGGCAAGCGTCTCGATAACATTCTGTTCTTTTTTACCTGCCACATTTTCGATCAGTTTATTCATCGAAGCCGTTACTGTCTGGGGATTATTTGTCTGAATTCCGTATCCAAACCTTTTGATGAAGTGATTAAATGAGTCGAGTTTATCCGGATCCGGTTTATCATGAATTCTGTAAACGAAGGTTCGCTCCTTCTTTTTTGGTCCGGGTTTACCAACAAATTCGGCAACGCGTTTGTTGGCCAGCAACATAAACTCCTCTATTAATTTGTTCGAGTCTTTCGACTCTTTGAAAAAAACACTGAGTGGTTTACCCTCTTTATCAATTTCAAATTTTACCTCAACACGATCAAAACCAATCGATCCATTTTCGAACCGGATCACCCGTAATTGTTTTGCAAGGCGGTCTAATGTGAGAATTTCAACCTTTAAATCACCTTCACCTGTTTCGATGACTTGTTGCGCTTCTTCGTAAGCAAACCGGCGGTCGGAATGGATAATTGTCCGTCCAAACCATTCACTGATAACTGCACTTTTATCATCTATTTGAAAAACAGCCGAAAAACAAAGTTTATCTTCATTTGGCCGTAATGAACAAACGCCGTTCGATAATTTCTCTGGTAACATCGGAACTACACGATCGACGAGGTAAACCGAGGTTGCCCGGTTATAAGCCTCATCCTCAAGTAACGATTCAGGTTTCACATAATAGGTAACATCGGCAATATGAACACCGACTTCCCAATATCCGTTATCCAGTTTTTGAATTGATAGGGCATCGTCAAAATCCTTGGCATCGGCAGGATCAATTGTAAAAGTAGGAACACCGCGGAAGTCACGTCTTTTACCAATCTCCTCTTCAGTGATCACTGTTGAAATCCGTTCAGCAGCCTGATTCACCGCTTCGGGATATCCATACGGAAGACCAAATTCAGCAAGAATGGCATGCATCTCAGTGTTATTATTACCAGCATCACCCAATACATCAATTATTTCAGCAAAAGGATTCCGGGCCCTTTCCGGCCAGTCCATTATACGTGCCACTGCTTTCTGACCATGTTTCGCCCCCATTAGCTTGTCTTTGGGAATAAAAAGATCGAATGGCGTTTTTTTATTGGGAACCAGGAAAGCGCTGAATTGCGAAATCTCCACTGTCCCGACAAATGTTGTTTTTGCCCGTTCAATCACTTCGATCACCTCGGCTTCTGGATTACTGCGTTTCCTGCGTGCATATAACCGAACCCTCACTTTATCTCCGTCAAGGGCATGATTCATATTGGCTGCCGAAACAAAAACAGGCTCGTCTAGCTCTTCGCTGGTTACCTGACCATATCCTTTCGAATTAAGTTCCATCATTCCGGTAACTGTACCCCCTTGAGATTTAAGGCGGTACTTCCCACGTTCGGTTTCCACAACCGTATCAGAATCGTGCAACTCCTGCAAAACCACATTTACAAGCTGCAATTCACCAACATCTTTTGCACCTACGGCTGCCCCTATTTGTTTGTAATTAAACGACTGATTGCTATTTTCGTAATAGACTGAAAGGATTGCTTTCTTTAGTCCTGCTTTATTAAAGCTAAGTGCTTTTTTGTTTTTTTTATCTTTTGCCATAGTGCTTTGATTTTGCTACTAAAGGTAGGTGATATTTTTGATAATTAATTTTGATTATTACATTTTGTGAAAACCTTTATTTAAATTTGTAATTGCATAGCAGTAAATAGAATCCGGGTAAATGACAATATTCGATGATCTTATTTCACTCTTCTATCCCCAACTTTGTGCTGGGTGCAATACCACTCTTTTGAAAGGGGAAGAGGTACTTTGTCTGAATTGTTTGGCCGACCTTCCGAGAACCAATTATCATTTATACCATGAAAATCCCATTTTTCAGCTATTTATCGGAAGAGTAAATATTACGTTGGCTACATCGTTTTGTCGTTTCGATAAAGGGGGTCGTTTACAACATCTTTTGCATCAGCTTAAATACAAGGGAAACCCTGAAGTTGGATACAAAATGGGAATGCTATTGGGATCTGATCTTATGCAAAGCTTATTATACCAGGAAATTGATGCATTAGTTCCGGTTCCGCTTCATCCTAAAAAAGAGAAAAAAAGGGGATACAACCAAAGCACTGAAATCTGTAAAGGATTGGCAGAATCTATGAACCGGCCCATCATCACCGGTAACCTGGTGAGAAAGGTCCATACTACGTCACAAACACAAAAGGGAAGGTTTGAACGATGGGAAAATGTAAGCGGAATTTTCAATGTTAAAAATAGCAGGTTACTGACTGGTAAGCATTTATTACTCGTTGATGATGTTGTGACAACAGGTGCAACTCTTGAAGCATGTTGCGAAACGTTGCTTAAAATTCCTGGTGTAAGTGTGAGTATTGCCACATTGGCAAGTGCATAAATGTATGTTTTACATTTAATCGGATAGGGTGCCAGACCTCACAAATAATGCATGAGTCTCGACTTTATTGGTTGTGCATATTTTAAATATAACCGAAAATTCAATTAGCAAATGCGAATTTTTACTTTAGATCGAGTAAAAAATCATACTGATGATTCACTTTTATTGGAAACAGGAAATAACTTTTTGCAAAGAGTTAAGAAAGATATACTTGTTACTAACAATCATCTGATAATTTGTGATATAGAATAGAAATGCAACAAAAATAAAAATAGGGAGCCCAAAGGTTCCCTATGGTAAGGTTAACCTAATACTCTTGTTTTACTATGAAAAATAAACACTTAACCTCGATACAAAGGAATCAAATCGAAGTATTATTACAAACTAAAACGCCAATTAACTTGGTGTCCCAGCTTTTGGATGCTGACAGGAGCTCCATCTACAGGGAGATTAAACGCAATAAGAGTAAGTGCTCCTACAGTGCAATCGTTGCTCAACAACGATGTACACAGCGCAAGGAACAATACGGTCGTATTCGAAAACTCACAACAGAAATGACGAAATCAATCGTTGAAAAGACAACTAAAAAGCATAGGTCTCCTAAGCAAATTGTAGGTTTTCAAAATCCAACAATATTCCCCTGGTATCGCACGAACAAATATATCAGTTCATTAGACAAGATAAAGAGGATGGAGGATTGCTCTGGACGCATATGCGACATAGATTAAAGCATACGAAGCGACCAGTTAATGGCAAACATGTAAACATCAAAAATAAAGTGTCAATTGAACTTCGTCCTACCATTGTAGATACCCAGGAACGACAAGGAGAATGGGAAATAGACATTTTAATTGGAGAAAACGGGGAATGCCATTCTTACAATTACCGAGCGCAAAACAGGCTTTCTATTGATGAAAACGATGAGATTTGGCTAAACCTTCGGCTTAATTGTCAAAGCTGCTATTAGGTTATTGTTTGCCTATAGAAATACAGTTCATACAATTACATCCGATAACGGTTCCGAGTTTGCCCAACATGAATTAATAGCAAAGAAACTAAAAGCTGACTTCTATTTCGCTCACCCTTTTTCTTCCTGTGAAAGAGGTTTGAATGAATATACAAACAAGCTAATCAGACAGTATATAATAAAAGTGAGTAATTTTGACATGTATGACAATGAGTATATTCGACTTGTTCAGAACAAGATAAACCGAAGACCAAAAGAAAAACTCAAATTCCGGACTCCTTCTAAAATCTTTTATGCATTTTTGAGTTAATTTGTTGCACTTGTAACTTGAACCTGCGCGGTCGGTTATATGCCATTATAAAGCAAAATATTCCACGTTTTTTTTTACGAGTTAAGTAATTTCCTGGATATAATGTCGTATTTATATTAGCAGTACCTTCTTTGTAGTTTAAATAAGGTTTGTGATACTTTTCTGTAATCTTTCTGTAACAAATCATACAGAAAATTTACAGGAAGATTACAGATACATTACACAAAGACCGTACTTGGTATGGTGAAAGTAAATTTTTGGTAATTGGTGACCCCCCAGTTGACGCGATGAAATGTGAATTTCGAGACTTTTTTTTCGCAATTGTTCGATGAATTTTGTGTTTGAGAATGCGAAACCTATTATTCTCATTACTTAAAAGTCCCGACATGAGTATTTTACCTGCCGGGACTTTTTGAATGATTACTTTTCGCCGCTTCCGCACGATGAACCACAAGCCGAAGGTTTGGGAGTAACGTCTTCGCCAGCCCCTCATGAAGAAGGTTTAGGCTGATCATCATCAGTTGCACCACAGGCTGAAGGTTTCGGTTTTTCGTCAGCCGAACCACAAGACGAACCTCTTCCTGATGCTTCAGCTAACAACCGGTTACCGTTTGAATAACCTTGTGCACTTCGGGGGACAAAATATTCTCCTTTTTCTGCCCAGCCATTTAGTAAGTTTAACTTGTTCATGTTTTTGACTATTTACGGGATTAATACAAAACAAAATTAGAGGATACGTCTGATTTGAACAACCTGGTTCCTTACACACCATATAAGTTAGAATTGTTTATTACCAGTAAGATAGCTCGGAGTATTTTTTTAAAATATTTTCTAGCTATTCCTCGTTTGCAACGAGGGGTAGGTTGTCAGTCGTTTGTAACGACAAATTACTATTTCTACATGTGACTATGTAGGAATAAAAGTATGTCAAATAAGTTGGAGAAATTTGAAGATGAGTTATAAACTCAAAACCACTATCCCCCTCGTTTGAAACGAGGGGGAGCACTTTTTTAAAATATTTTTCAATGTAAGTAACCTTATACAGATGTTACTCTCTTTTAGAGATTTTTCTAATTTTGAACCGGTTAAAAAAACAAATAGATGAGATGAACCCTGAATATTCGGGACGGGTTCAATACTTTAAATACGAATTGAAAATTAGTACGAATGAAGGAACTGGATTTGCAATACCCGACCTGTCCGGTCAGGAATGTCTTGAGTAGATTTAGCGATAAATGGTCGTTGTTGATATTATGCTCCATCCCAATTGATGGAAAAATGCGCTACAAGGAACTTCTGAAAGCATTGCCCGACATCTCGCAGAAAATGCTTTCGAGTACTTTGAAACGGTTGGATGAAGACCATTTAATCCTTCGGGAAGCGTATGCCGAAATACCACCCCGGGTTGAATACTCGCTGACTGAAATGGGGAAAAGTCTTATGCCGGTTATATATATGATGATCGGCTGGTCACAAGAGCATTTTGACGAGGTTACAAAATAATAAATACTCGCTTTATAAAGGTTTAATAATCTATTTCTTATAACCGTCTTTCAATGAAACTGTTCGATTAATGACCAAGTGATCAGGAGTCGAATCTGGATCAATATTAAAATAGCCAAGTCGTTCAAACTGAAAATTATCCAATGGTTTTGCTTTTTTGACAAATGGCTCAACATAACAATCGGACAATACTTTCAACGAATCCGGATTGAGAAATTCAAGTAAATCTTTATCCTTATGGCCAGCAGGATCCGGATCAGTAAATAATCGGTCGTACAATCGCACCTCTGTTTTAATTGCCTGTGCAACTGCAACCCAATGTAGTGTTGCTTTTACTTTTCTTCCGTCAGGTGAGTTGCCCCCTTTTGTTTCAGGATCGTATGTGCAAAGGAGCTCAGTAATTTCACCTTGTTCGTTCTTAATAACTTCGGTACATCTTATAAAATACGAATAACGTAATCTTACCTCACGTCCTGGTGACAACCTGTAGAATTTATTGGTTGGAGTTTCCATAAAATCCTCTTTTTCGATATATAATTCACGTGAAAACGGTACTTTTCTTTTCCCCATACTTTCGTCTTCCGGATTATTTATGGCTTCAATTTCTTCAACCTGTCCTTCGGGATAATTCGTTATTACAACTTTGATTGGATCAAGCACACCCATCACGCGTTGTGCTCTTTTATTTAGATCCTCGCGAATGCAATATTCAAGCACTGCAACGTCAGTAACACCATCAACTTTTGTAATTCCAACCATATCCGAAAAAGATCGCATGGATTCAGGTGTGTATCCGCGTCGTCGCAAGCCACAGATTGTTGGCATCCTGGGGTCATCCCAACCTTTAACGTAATTCTCCTTTACAAGCTGTAAAAGACGTCGTTTTGACATCACGGTATAGCTAATATTCAATCGCGAAAATTCTATTTGCCTTGGCCGATAATCGCTATCTCTCAATTGATCAACAAACCAGTCATACAACGGACGATGAACTTCGAATTCAAGTGTACAGATCGAATGTGTGATTCCCTCCCAATAATCGCACTGACCATGGGCATAATCATACATCGGATAGATACACCATTTGTCGCCAGTCCGATGATGTGGCTGTTTTAAAATTCTATACATCAACGGATCACGCATATGCATATTTGGTGATGACATATCAATCTTTGCCCGCAGGACACAGTCACCCTCATTGTAGAATCCGGATTTCATTTTAGCAAAAAGCTCCAGATTTTCCTCTGGTGAAGTATTACGGTAAGGACTATCAAGTCCTGGTCGGGTTGGCACTCCCTTTTGCTCGCTAATTGTCTCAGGAGTCTGAAAATCAACATAGGCCTTGCCTTCTTCAATTAATCTCACCGCAAATTTGTAAAGTTTGTCGAAATAATCTGAAGCATAAAAGAGCCTGTTATCCCAGTCAAAGCCAAGCCAGCGAACATCTTCCATTATGGAATCAACATATTCTGTATCCTCCTTTGTTGGATTGGTGTCATCAAAACGAAGATTGGTTAATCCTCCGAATTTTTTTGCTGTTCCAAAATTCAAACATATCGATTTTGCATGACCAATATGAAGATAACCATTAGGTTCAGGAGGAAAACGTGTATGAACCCTTCTACCGTTTTTCCCTTCGGCAAGGTCATCTACAATTTGTTGCTGAATAAAATTCTTTGGAAGCTTATCGTCCTGATCAATGTTAATGTTGCCTACTTCTGCCATATCAATATTGTTTTCTAAATCTCTGAAATCTTTTTGTAAAAGTAATAAGAGTTAAACAAAATGAGATATAATTCGAAACGTTAAATCAAAGATTTAAAAATAGATTAATTTTGAAATTTATAAATCATTTTAAGAATGGGTGTTATTGAAATTGAAGGGATGGAATTTTATGCCTATCATGGCCATTTTTCCGAAGAACAGATTGTAGGCAATCTTTTCGTTGTAGATCTTACGATAATAACCGATTGCTCGAAGGCTGCTATAAGCGACAATCTGAATGACGCGCTAAATTATATGTCTGCATATCTGATAATTAAAGAGCAGATGCAAATTAATTCGAATTTACTTGAACATGTTGCAGGAAGAATACTTAGCAAGCTTTATGATTGCTTCGATACAATAGATAAAGCAAAAGTTAAAATCTCGAAGTTAAATCCTCCGATGGGTGGACAGATTGAAAAGGTAAGTGTAACACTTGAAAGGTGATCAATTTTGAAATAAGCATGCAATGATTACAGATTTTTCGTTATCTTCGCGCCACATTTCAGGTCGGTTGGCCGAGTGGCTAGGCAGCGGTCTGCAAAACCGCGTACGGCGGTTCGAATCCGCCATCGACCTCATATTGCTTATTTTGTAAAACATTTTGAAACTTAAAACCTCTGATATTCAGGGGTTTTTCTTTTTTAAGTGTTTCAAACAATAAAGAAAAGTAATACAAAGTAAAAGAAATACCGCACCTGTGACCGCACCTGTGAATACTTTGTTGTACATTGCCCTATCTTAATATTTAAAGATATGGCAGAAATTAAACCCGGTTTTAAACTCAAAGATCCTAAATCAAAAACAGAGACGTTAATCTATTTGAAGCTGTACTATGATAAAAATAGATTCGTGTATTCGACTGGATTGTTTATTCGACCTGAATTATGGAAAGACAAAGAAAACCGACCATATTTTAAAAATATCGAATCAGATTCAGGATTGACCGTAACAATGACAAAGCAGGATATTGCAAAGGTTGCCATTATTGCAAACGAACTAAACCGATTTAAGACGGAGACAGCCCGTATTTTCAACTATTTCGGCTATCAGGAAATACAACCTACCAACGAACTTTTAAAGGCCAAATTTGATAAGGTATTCAGACCCGATGCACCGGAGAAGAAACCCATAGAGCCGGAGAAGATAAACCTAAATCAATACATTGCCAATTTCATATCGGATATTCAGACCGGGAAAAGAATAACGGAAAAAAGTACACGATACACGGAAGGAACAATTAAAAATTATTTAGGATTTCAATCACAGTTCAATAATTACCAAGTTGAAAACCACAGGAAACTAAATTTTGATCAGATCACAATTGACTTTTACGATAAGTACGTAGTATTTTTCAATAAGAAAAACTATTCACCTAATACGATAGGCCGACACATTAAGCAATTGAAAGTAATAATGAGATCCGCCGGTGAAGATGGACTGCACGAAAATAAAGAAATAGAGCGCAAAAAGTTTAAATCAATTACCACAGAAGTACACCCGGTTTACTTAACTCAAACGGAGGTTGCAACCCTTTACAACCTTGATTTATCAGACAATAAAATACTTGATATTGCACGGGATATATTTCTGATTGGTTGCTATACCGGGCAACGTTTCAGCGATTACAGCCGGATAAGTAGTAAATACATCAAAGAAGTAACCGGAGGTAAAATAATTGATATGATACAGAAGAAAACAGGCGAACAGGTATTGATACCCATCAGGCCGGAACTGGAAACTATTTTAAAGAAGTACGATTATGAACCACCCCGGACATACGAACAAAAGGTAAACGAACGAATTAAATTAGTTTGTGACAAGGCAAAAATACACGAACTGATTGAAACAGAAGATATAAAAGGAGGTTTAAAAGTAACTCAAAGCATATCTAAACACCTGTTGATTAAGACCCATACAGCACGGAGAACAGGCGCAACGCTTATGTTTTTGGCAGGAATACCCACTATTTCAATAATGAAGATCACAGGCCACAAAACGGAACGTGAATTTCTAAAGTATATCCGTATTACCAAAGAAGAAAACGCACAAACCTTAATGATTCACCCCTATTTCAATACCGTACCTTTAAAAATTGTAAAATGAAGATTAAATCAACTTATGATAAGGCGAAAAAACGAGCATCTTATATGCAAAAAATACATTATAAAGTCTATTCAGGTGAAATAACAAATAAGGCGGATCGTAAATTTTATGCAGTGGTAAACAATCCTTTTAAATATACCATTGAATTTGATCAACTTAAAAATGAATTTCCTGATACTTTTAGGATATACCTACAACAGTTTTTACAGGATTATGAATATATTAAGACGAATAATGAAGATTATAAGACGGATAATAAGGAGTTTAGGTTAGATCCACCTAATAGTCAAGATAGCAAAATGAAGGATATTCAGTTGTCCATGTTTGAGGTATTTTCATATAGTTTAGATGTGATAATTAAACACCTGACAGAACTATTAACCCCTGAAGCTGAAGCCCAGGAATCAACCAAACCAACAGCACAACCCAAAGGACAAACACAACTTAACCGCAACCAAACCGGCCTATTATTTTGGTATTTAAGAGAAAAGAGTTTGATAGCACCAAAGGCCGAAAATCAATACATTGCAAAGGCAATAGAGTTAATGTCAGGACATTCAGCCGGAATAATGGCAGATATTCTAAAAAAACCCGGATCAGAAGTATGTAAATTAGGGAAAGACGATAAAACAGTAAATAAGACCGATTTCGATATTGTCATTGATGAACTTGAAAAAATGATTAAACGCATAAAAAAAGACAGGTTAATAAATTTAGATAATGGCGAATTAAATTAAACAACTTTCCCCGGAGAATTCCCCCTACCCCCCGGAGTAAAACCCGGTAAACTTGCAGAAAATAAAGTTAATCACTTAAATTTTCTCAAGTTATGGAATATCTTATTCAGTACACAAAAGACGAATTACAGAGCGACATTAAAAAATGGGTAGCGGATGCGATCCGGGAATATAAACCCGAAAGTAAAGAACCCATCAGGCCGGAATACGTAACCCGGCAACAGGTCAAAGAAGAACTACACGTTTCGTTTCCTACCTTAAACAGATTCGACAAAGAAGGAATATTAACAGCCAAGAAGATCGGAGGCCGTGTATTATATCTTTGGTCTGATATTGAAAAGGCTATTAATCAGGATCAAAGCATTAAATACAAAAGGTCAAACAGTAAGAGCCGTTCACTATGATCGACTTTACAAAGATTAATCATTTACCCGTTACGCCTGAAAAACTCTTAAATAACGGCCTTTTAACGTTTCCACATTCAAATGTATCAACAGCCGGAGAACTATTAGACCGTTGGCAGGTTGCACACTATAATACACTTACGTTTAAAATAAAGGGTGAAAATTCAAAACTGTTATTTAGTCCGCACAAACACAAACAAGGCGGAACAAACTGGCAGGATTTCAATTTATTCGATATACAGGAAACTATACAGGAACTATCAGAAACGTTTGAATTTGACCCGGAAAAGGCAAATATTAACTTTATCGAAGTAGGTATTAATATTCCGTTGGATGAAGATCCCACCAAATTAATAAACTGTTTTGTAATTTATCGGAATACACCTTTTGAAAAAATGAGAGTAACCGGGAAAGGTTACGGGAAAGTAGCCGAAACTGAAAACTTTGATCTTAAGGTTTACAATAAATCTTTACAATATGGTTTACCTTTTCATCTTTTGCGGTATGAAGTAAAGGTTAAGATAATGAGATATTTAAAAGGTTATGGAATAACAGGTTTAACACTTGCAGACTTAACAAGGCCGGATATTTACCCTATATTCAAAACGATGCTATTAGATTTATTATCTGGTATTTTGATTTATAATCCAGATATAGACCCAGACAAAACAGAGAACACAAATGACCGGGATTTATTGAAATTAGGAAAATTTGCAGGCTATTGGCAACAATTAGACCATAGGCGGAAAAATGAAAAGTTAATCCGTTTTTCTGAACTGGCAGGAACGGACAAAATAAAAGATATTCTAAAAGGTAAGATTTCCGACAAATGGGAATTATTAAGCAACCCGGACAAATACACCACTTTTAATAATACGATTGAACCGGACAAATACACCACTTTTGAGAATGAGCAAAACAGTTTTGAAAATGACAAAATAGGACAAATACACCCTACAATAAACAGTGTATATGTCCGAACCTGTATTGTTACCTGTTTACCTATTCGTAACCAAAGGCTGGGTACAAAGTACATCAGCGCAAAGGGTGTAAAATGGTATTGTGAGAATGAGCCGGAAACCTACGAAAAAAGACTTAAACCATTATTAAGTGATAAATGGTTAATCCTGCATTGTGGCGATCCAATGAAGATCTATTTTGATGAGATATACCACCAAATAAGAAACAGGTCTTTAGATCCTAAACACAACTTTAAACGTGACTATGCGAATTTAGAGCGCAAAGGATTAAAACTATTCCCGACCCTTGATTTATTACCACCTGACATGTTGAGGTTATTAAAAACCGAACAATAGAAATATAAAAATGAAATCAGAAATTAAGACCGCTCATTTCAAAATCAGTTTAAAACAAATTGCCATTTATCGAATATCCGGCACCAAGTCAGAAAAATATAAATACTACTTGAATACTGAAATCAATTGGAGGTGCAAATATTTAAGCATCCCAGATAACAGCAAAATGATTACAAAGCGATTTTAGACACTTTGCCGACTTAATGAGTGTAATAACCTTAAAAAGGTCTTAGGTTCTGTGATGGTTAAATCATGAGGATGGCTACACGCCCGAATTGAACTTAGTTATCTATTAAAAACATGTACGCAGTACGCACCATAAGTATGAAAACAGAGCAAAAACAGCTCACACGCTCACAGTACAGTTTATTTATGAAACATTAATAAAGACTCTTAAATTAATTTAATAACCAATATAATAGCTGTTTACAAAGTCAAAATTACTTCATTAGTCCTTATGAGTTATGAAATGATTGAATAATTTATGAAATTCTCATTTTGGCAGTGATACGCAATTGAAACAAATAAAACAGAAGAGATACTGTACTGATATAGGCGAAACTGGAGGCAGGTAATCCTGTAACCTGCATACAAAAGTCAGAATGATTACTTTAGATTCTTTGTTACCTGGAAATGACAAAATCAACCCTCACAAACAACCAAGAATTAAGGCGTTTACAATTCAAAGCGGCATGTATTGATTGCCATTTAATAACCGCGCAGCCTTAAATCAAACTACTTTGGCAACCAAAGCAAATTATAGGATTAAATTAATCGTCAAAACAGGAAGATTATTGATTATATGGAAATATTCCAATATTATATATTGAAAGTTATTTATAAATAAATTAAGTTTGTATTGAAATTTGAAATAATCTAAAACACAAATATGAAACTCAAACTAACTTTATTAATTGTAATTCTCTCGTCTGTTATAAGTTTCTCACAGGTAACAAAAAATAGCAATAACTACATTTATGCTCAAGAATATAGCAAAGAAATTGCACTTTTTAATTCTAAAAGTTTCATATTTCAAAATATTTTAGGTTCAACATCCGAAATTGATAATTTTGAATTGATTTCACTTGCAGCTGCTAGTTCAGGAGAATTAACTACATTACTATATAAATGTGCAAGTAAACAAAAAGATGGTTTAGTATTAGGTTTTTATGGAGATTATTGGAATGATGCAGGTGTAACTTACAAAGGATTTGCCTTTAAAAATTTTGAAAGTAAACAAGCAATTGAATTCCTGAATAAAATTCAAGCTGCATATGATGATAATATAAGTTTCATTTATGCCTATGAGGGTTATAAGTGTCTCTTAT
>Ga0118677_10005078_pt1 | contig 23384 bp, 18 predicted proteins | sample AliMusrvi5mmetaG_FD_86154 | JGI IMG/M metagenome (GOLD analysis project Ga0118677, IMG submission 86154)
TTGTATCATGCTGATAATTAAGCCAGAATAAAATAAAAATATAAGCAGGGATAACAATTACGAAGCTTTCCTTAGATAAAGTTGCAAAAAGCAATAAGATTACTGAAATTATTATTTGATAACTTTTTCTTTTAAAAATGGAGTTGGCAAGGAAAAATAAAGAAGCAGAAAATAAAAAAAAGCCAATCGTTTCTGCGGGGCCTAATCTCCAGAAAACAGCAGATTGTTCCCCGACTAACGTTAATAAAGGAAATAATAAAGAATGAAAAAATTTATAACCCTGTCGAAAAACAAATAGAAACAAGAAAAAGGACGTGAATATTGCCAAAAAAACATTGCAAATTGAAGGAATTAAAATATTTGTACCAAATAGTTTAATAATTATAATTCTATGCAGGTAGTAAAATGGACGAAATCTTTCTTTTAAATCCTCTTTAATAATAGATTTTGATGCATCCAGCAATCCGTTATTTTGAATATTTTTATTAAAGCTAATTACCTCATGATCATCTGTAAAATGATAACCTGAGGTTAATGTTCCAGAAATGAAAACAAAAGATGCCCAAAACAAAGTAAAAAAAATAAAAGCAATAATATTTTTATTCTTTATTTTCATAATATTTATTTGTCGGTGTACAATTTGACAATTTTCAAGATAACATCAATAGCTTTTTCCATCGTTTCCACGGGAACATATTCGAATTTTCCGTGAAAATTATGGCCTCCTGCGAAAATATTAGGGCATGGTAACCCCATATAGGAAAGCCTGGCGCCATCTGTCCCGCCACGAATAGGCACCACCACAGGAACTACGCCAACTTCTTCCATGGCCTGCCTTGCTGTGTCTACGACATGAATAACAGGCAGCACCATTTCTTTCATATTATAATACTGGTCTTTTAATTCGAGTCTGAAAACATCGTCACCGTAGCGTTTTTTCATAAATTCAACAGCCTCAGTAATGGTTTGTTTTTTCTGTTCAAATTTAACTTTATCGTGGTCGCGGATAATGTATTGCAGCATGGCATTTTCAACACTTCCTTCCATTTTAACGATGTGATAAAAGCCTTCATAGTTGGCAGTATGCTCAGGACGTTCGTTTGCAGGCAGCAAGGCATTAAATTCCATAGCCAGCAACATGGCGTTAACCATTTTGTTTTTGGCATAACCCGGGTGTATATTACGACCCTGAACGTAAACCTTGGCTCCTGCTGCATTGAAGTTTTCATACTCCAGTTCACCGAGACCACCACCGTCGAGGGTGTAAGCAAAATCAGCATTGAATTTTTTCACATCGAAGTGATCGACCCCGCGGCCTATTTCTTCATCAGGAGTGAAACCCACTTTAATAGTACCATGTATTATCTGAGGATTATTTACTAAATATTCAACAGCTGTAATAATTTCGGCTATACCTGCCTTATCATCGGCGCCCAATAAAGTATTGCCATCTGTTGTGAGGATAGTTTTGCCAATATAATCTTCCAACTCGGGAAATTCTTTGGTGGTGAGCACCAGATTCTTCTCTTTGTTAATGACAATGTCTTCTCCCGAATAATTAAATACAAAATTCGGATTTTCGACGGCTCCCGGCATATCTGGGCTTGTATCCATGTGTGCGATAAAACCAATTGCGGGAATCTTCTTGTCGGTATTAGCAGGCAAAGTGGCCATCAGATAACATTTATCATCCAATGAAATATCCTGCAACCCAAGGTCTTCGAGTTCTTTTTTTAGCACTTTGGCCAGGTTGAATTGTTTTTCTGTACTCGGTGTTGTTTCGGAGTTCTCGTCCGATTGCGTGTCTATTTTAATATACTTTAAAAAACGTTCTAAAACTTTTTCTTTCATAACTTTTATTTTTTATTCAACCCCAAAGGGTTGATGTTAATTCTTTTTTTTTACCCACAGGTTGAAACCAGTGGTTAATAATACCTGCTTCTTGAAAGCATGTTAAATCCCGAAGGGATTTTGGGTTTTTATGGATACGCCATTAATGACGTATCCATAGTTTTAAAATTAATCGTTTTCTTTGGCCCTGAACGATTCCCAGATAAAATAGCCAATAAGAACGCAGAAAGCTACAAAGGCTACAATCTGGGCTCCGCTGGCACCTTCTGCCCACAGATGCGTATCTAAATTCACGTTGAAAAATAACAAGAAGGCTCCCACTACGCCAAACAAAGCAGCACCTGCAATAAAGCCTGAAGCAATCAGGATACCTCTGTTAGAACGTGCAGTATTGAGTTTTTCGTTTTTGGTACTTTTGTTAAACCAGTGATTCAGCAAGCCGCCCACTACTAAAGGTGTGTTTAAGTCGAGTGGGATAAACATACCTAAAGCAAAAGCCAGTGGAGATATGCCCAGCCAGTTCATCAGGATAGAAATCACGGCACCTACAGAAAGCAATATCCAACTCACACCACTGCCCGACATTAAAGGTTCAATGATAGCAGCCATGGCATTTGCCTGAGGAGCCGTCATAGGTTCGGTATGTTCGGCTGATGGTACAAAACCATAAGCTTTGTTAAGGATAAAAATAACAGCGCCTACAGTAGCAGCCGATACCAATGTGCCTAAGAATTTAAATGTCTGTTGTTTTACAGGAGTGGTGCCCAACCAGTAACCTACTTTTAAGTCAGTAATAAAACCTCCTGCCATTGATAATGCCGTACAAACAATGCCGCCAATAACCAGAGAGCTGACCATGCCCTGCCAACCTTTTAAGCCTACACCTACAAGGACTACAGATGATAATATCAACGTCATCAGGGTCATGCCCGAAACAGGGTTTGTTCCTACAATAGCAATAGCGTTGGCTGCCACAGTAGTGAATAAAAAAGAAATGACGAAAACCGTAACTAAAGCTACCAATGCTTGTACCAGTGTGATTTTAACGCCAAATATTAAAAATACAAATATAGCAACAAGGGTGAGAAAAAGAAACAACATGACAAAAGACATTTTAAGGTCTTTCTGAGTACGTTCTACCTTTACTTCGCCCTGAGCCTTACCGCCAATACCAACAGCAAGTTTAAATGCGCTTACAATAACGCCTGACGATTTAATAATGCCAATAATTCCGGCCATTGCAATGGCTCCAATGCCTATAGGTCGCACATAAGCCCTGAAAATAGCTTCAGCAGTCATATCAAGGAATGGGTTGACCGTATGCCCCATGGTGGCTACAATATTGCCTATTTCGTTAACTAAAGGAATAAGAACAAACCACGACAACAAAGACCCCACAGCAATAATAAGAGAAAACCGTAATCCGACAAGATATCCAAAACTGAAGATTAAAGCACTTACATTGAATTTGAAAACCATTTTTACTTTGTTTGCCAGAAGTGCTCCGGCAGGAATAACGCGGGTGGTGATTACTTCGCTCCACAGATGGAAAGAAGAGAAACAAAAATCGAACAAGCCCCCGATGAGGCCGCTGGCAATAAGTAATTTAGCCTGTGAGCCACCCTTTTCGCCTGTCATAAGGATTTCTGTAGTTGCCGTAGCCTCGGGGAAAGGTAATTTGCCGTGCATATCTTTTACAAAGTACTTGCGGAAAGGTATCAGAAACAAGATGCCGAGGAATCCACCAAGCAGAGAAGAGAAGAATATCTGCCAGAAATCGACCTGTATTTCAGGGTACTTAGCCTGAAGAATGTATAAGCCGGGGATAGTAAAAACGGCACCGGCAACAATAACACCTGAGCTTGCGCCTATAGACTGAATGATTACGTTCTGACCCAGGGCATTTTTTTTACGGGCCGCCGCAGAGGCACCAACAGCAATAATAGAGATAGGAATAGCAGCTTCGAAAACCTGACCGATTTTTAAGCCGGAATAGGCAGCAGCAGCTGAAAAAATAACAGCCATCAACAAGCCCATTACTAAAGACCAAGTGGTAACTTCCGGGAAAATCTGATTAGCCGGCATTACGGGAATATACTTTTCGCCTTCTTTAAGCTCACGATAAGCATTTTCGGGTAAACTTTTTGTTGTTTCTTCGTGTTCAGACATAATTTTGTTTTTTTTTATTTAGTAAACTTCATTTAATAATTTCTTACAGGTAAAATAATGATGAAGATGGGGTAAGGAGATTTTTTATGTTTCGGAAATGAAAATAATTTTAATAAAACTCATATTCATAGATGCTCACAGTGCCATCGTAGTATGTTCGTGTTTCTTTATGGGGGAGGTTGTTGCTATTATATTCAAACACTGCATTATATGAATCAGATGGTTTAATGTTTCCATCAATGTCTTTATGTATATACTGTATAATATTGTTTACCGATAGGCTATACACATCAAGTTTTGGGGTGCCTTTTATTCTAATAGTTTTTTTATTGTCATAAGTATAATACGTTGTATCCTTGACCAAATCATCTGAATCGTATTCCTTTACAATATTATTTGTATTGTTATAGATGTAGTTTGTTCCGAAGTACATACACCCGGAATAAAACAAGAAATCTGATACCCTTTTACTCGCATCATAATCTATTAATGTAGAAAAAACCAATTGTGTTCCCTGATAGCTTTGGATGCTTGTTAATAGATTATCTGTATTGTAAAAATATGAGTCGTAAGTATTATTTGCTGTATTCGAAAACTCATTATTTGTTTTAATAAGCTTGCCAAGAGTATTGTAAGAAAATGAACTGGTAAGTTCCAGGTCTCCGCTATCGGTATAAGATTTAGCGGTTTTAACTGTATGGTTGGCATTATAAGTATATTCGCTTATTAAAATTGAATTTTTCTTAATTCTGTATAATATTGAGTCTCCGGTCAATACTGTGTTATTATTAATGGGCGTGACCTGTTCAGTGTCTTTTTTACAAGAACCTATTAAAAGCGTAAGGGTACAAAACGCAATAAGTCCATTTATGTTTCTCATAAGAATCCTTTAAATTATTTTTTTAATTGATTTATCAGGTTTCAATATAGACAAACTGAATATACTCGCATCTTTTCCAAACAAAAATAAGTATATAGTTGTAAAAAAATTGAAAAATATCGAAATAAAATAATTAATTTTCGGCAGAAATTTAAAAAATACAATATTATGGAAACAGAAGTTTTAGGAATCGGTTCTAGGGTAAAACATAAAGAATATGGTATGGGGGTGGTTATTCAGGTAAAAGCTGCGAGCTACATCATTACTTTTATGGAGCATGGCAACAGAGAAATAGTAAGAAATTATGAGGGTCTCGAAATTATAGATTTGTTAGAACAGCCAGACGATCTGATAAGTTTTGAAACAGTAGAACAGGCATTGACAAAAATTCTGAGAACCTTTTCAGACATACAGGAAATTGTACCTATTGCAGATAAGTGGCGAGGGGGACGGCTAATTTTGCAACCGGCCAATCACGACTTAAAACCTTATGAAATGCCCATTACCACTTTTTTTAACAAGATTATCATGCTTCGCGACAGACTCAGGGTTCTTGAGCAAAAGGTAAATGCCAGCAGTATTAACGAAGAAGAAAAAATATCTATTCAGCAATACATCACCAGGTCGTATGGCAGCTTAACGTCATTCAACATTTTGTTTAAAAGCAAGGCTGATATTTTTGTAGGAGAATCGTCGAAAGAAAACTAAATTACGATTTCTGAAAACAAGGAAATATTTTTTAATGGCTATATTGTTTAATTGTTAAATTGTTTTTGATGTTTTGCTATTATTGGTTGACTTTCAACAATATGGCAATATAACAGTATGGCAATAGTGTGTTTCCCCTTTTTTAGTCACTGTGTTGCATTGAGATCTTCGAAATAAGCCTGCTGAAATGAGTATTTGTCTAAGCACCCCCATTCCATCATTCCAATTTTCCATCTCTCCATCTTTCCAATCCTCTACAATTTTTCCTATCCACATATTTTATTTTTTGTATCTTTATTCAATAATACTCTTTTGATTAACTGATGAACACTCTTTACATTTCTTACGATGGTATGACAGATCCATTGGGACAGTCGCAGGTGTTGCCGTATCTGATTTATCTTTCCCGTAAAGGGTATGAGATTACTATTTTAAGTGCAGAGAAAGACAGAAATTTTGAAAATAACAAGCAACAGATATACCATCAGATAAAAGGCACTTCTATAGACTGGCAATACATTAAATATACAGCCTCTCCGCCAGTCGTTTCTACGTTGTGGGATATTTATAAACTCAAAAAAAAGGCTCTTAAGCTGCACAGGCAAAAGAATTTTAAAATCGTTCACTGCCGAAGTTATATCTCTGCCCTTATCGGGCTTTATTTTAAAGAGAAAATGAACATCCCTTTTATTTTTGACATGAGAGGTTTCTGGGCCGACGAAAGGGTGGATGGGAAGATATGGAACCTGAAAAATCCCGTTTTCAATGCTGTTTATAAATATTTTAAACGCAAAGAAAAAGCATTTATTAATCAGTCGGCTCATATTATAAGCCTCACACAACAAGGTAAAGACATCCTTAACAGCTGGCAGACTAACATTGACCCAACGCCTGTTACAGTAATACCCTGTTGTGTTGACACACAATTATTTTCAGCTGATAGTATCGATAACGGCATCGTTGCGGCTTACAGAAAAACGTTAAAAATTAAAGAGGACATGAAAATCATCACTTATCTGGGTTCTCTGGGAACCTGGTATATGGCTGACGAGATGATGGCTTTCTTCAAATTGCTCTCAGTGCAGAAACCTGACTATAAATTTATGTTTATCTCTTATGATAATCCTGAAGATATTTTAAAACTCGCTGATAAACATGGTGTTGAACGCTCGCTGATTATTGTTGTTAAAGCAAGCAGACAAGAGGTGCCAACGTTGCTCAGCCTGACAAATATTTCTGTCTTCTTCATCAAGCCTGTGTTTTCAAAAAAAGCTTCTTCCCCAACCAAGCAAGCAGAGGTGTTGAGCATGGGTATCCCTATAATTTGCAACGATGGTATCGGCGATACTTCAGAAATTATTTCAAGCCATAGAGCAGGTATTATTATTAATAAATTTAATGAAGAAGATTACTTAAAAGCTATTAATCAGATAGATATTATCTTGGAAACACCGAAAAAGATAGTTCGCAAAGTGGCTCTCGACCTTTTTTCGTTAGAAACAGGTGGCGAGAGATACAGCACCATATATAAAAGTTTTAATAAAAAATAATTATGAATAAAACGGACATTTCTAAAGCGCATCACCAAATTTTGAAACTATTAACGTCTCATCATATTGCTGAAGGGCTTTTACAACTAAAAACCTTTATCAATCAATCGCAGTCAGATGAATTTAAAGTGCTCTATGAAAATTATGAAAACACGTATTCCCTGATACTTAAATATACCATAAAAGGTGTGAATGATCCCCAAAGACCTTTTATCTTTAATCAGCTGGTTAAGTCGCTGATGGAGCTTAACGACAAGGTGAAAGAAAATCAGCTGGAAGCGTTGCCTTCGGACATCAATTACATAAAAAAGAAAATTAGCGGGCAATCTAAATTAATATTTCAGAAGATAAGGGAAATTCAGGATGATGCTCTCTTCTCGCAGGAATTATCGGACCTTATTGCCGATATGCCTATTGAAGGAACGATGGATAAAAAAGAAGAATATCAGTTTTTTATCACTGAGCTATTTAACTATGTATGGCTATCAGATTCATTTACTGATGAGGATGTAGAAGGTATAAAATATTTTTTCTCTTCCACGAATCATCAATGGTATGCTAAGTCGTTGATTGTGAGTGCGCTTACGTTAAGTGTTTCAAGATATTTCAGTCCTAAAAAAATAGTAATGCTCATTAACATTTATAAATCAGGAGAAAGGCAGGTAACAGAAAGGGCTTTTGTAGGTCTGATGTTTGGTTTATTTATTCACAGTGAGCGTTTAGCCTATTATCCTGAAATAGAAAATGAGCTTGCCTCTTTGTCAGATAATAAGGCCATGACAGATAATTTTACCAGATTTTTTCTTATCCAGATAATAAAAGCAATGGATACTGAAAAGTTTACCAGGAAATTCAGAGATGAGATTATGCCCGATATTATCAAGCATGCCCCTGATATTCAGGATAAACTGGACCTTAATAACATTCTCCCCGGCGACTCTGAAGAGGACAAAAATCCTGACTGGAGCAAAATGCTTGGAGATGACCACGACCTGTTAGAAAAACTTGAAGAGCTTTCGAAACTTCAGATGGAAGGTACCGATGTGTTTATGAGCACTTTTGCTATGTTGAAACATTTTTCTTTTTTCAGACAGATGTCCAACTGGTTTGTGCCTTTCTATAAAGAGAATCCAGTGGTATGGCAAGCCCTGTCGGATGAGGATATTGACTTCAGAGAAACTTTTCTCGAATCATTGGAAAAGTCAGGCCACATGTGCAACTCCGATAAATATTCTTTTTGTCTTAACGTAAAGGATATGCCCGGGGCACAAAAGAAGATGATGCTACAGATGTTTAAACAAGAACTGGAGAGCATCAATGAAGTTAATGATGATGATGATATCTTAAATCAGTCGCTTTTTTCTAAAAGAATTATTACTAATTATATTCAGGATATTTACAGGTTTTTCAAGTTATACTCAGGAAAAAATGATTTTGATGATGTTTTTGCCTTAAAGCTTGACTTTCATAACAAATTATTTTTCCGGAAATACTTTTCCAGTAATGATATTCTTGTTAAAACAACCGATTTTTATTTCGATAACAGTCATTTTGCTGAAGCGTCCGAAATTTTTAAACTATTGATTGAAAACGGACTGCAGACCAGAGTTATTTTTGAAAAGGCGGGTTATGCCTCTCAGCAAACGGGAAATTACAATGAAGCTATTGAATTGTATAAAAAAGCAGAGCTTTTTGAATCAACGACATGGATTAACTTAAAAATAGCTTTCTGCTATACCAAACTCAACGCGCATGAAAATGCGCTGACCTACTTGCTTGAGGCTATGAATCTGGAGCCTGAGAATCTGAAAATACAACTCAGTATTGCCAACGCCTACCTAAATATGGGCGATATAGAAACGGCGCTAAATCACTATTACAAGCTGGAATTGCTGGCCAGTTCCAACATTAAAGTGCTGCGCCCCATCAGCTGGTGCCTGTTTACCCTTGGCAGGTTTCAGGAAGCTGAAAACTATTTTGACCAACTGCTCAACAGTAATCAGGCAAGTAAATATGATCTGATGAATTATGCTCATTTGTTGTGGTGCACCAAGCGCAGTGAGGCTGCTGCAGAATATTACCTGAAAAGCATCAGGCAAAAGGATAATTCTTTTGAAGCGTTTATAAGAAGCTTTAATGAAGATAAAAAACACCTGCTCAATCATGGCATTATAAAAGAAGAGATGAGGTTTATGATAGATTATCTGAAGTTGAGTTTGCAGAATGGGTAAAGACAAAATTCTTTTTTTCGCAAACCTGCCTAGCCGGCAGGCAGGGGCGCAAAGAACGCAAAGAAGAGAGGGAAGGACAATTAAGATAAAAAATAGAAAAGGTAAAATAGATAATAGAAAATAGAAAATATTAAAGAGTAATATGAGGTTTGAATTTTTATAATATTTAATAAAAGCTAAAAAATATTTAATTGGTATTATATAGCAAATAATCGGTCTGTACCTGTCTTTCATAAATAAGATAACTCAAGTACAAATATTTCTATAAAAAAGTTTTTTAGTTGGGTAGAAATAATAAATTTCTCAATTAAAAAAATATGCTTATTTTCGTTTCGATAAAAAATAAATATTTTTCTGGTAAGCGTATATAAAATACTAACCTTGTAAAATAGAATGGACAAGAAAATGCCCACAACAAATAAAATAAAGCAGATGAAGAACATCTGTCTTATTCTCCTGCTGCTATTTTTTTATACACTGACATCTTATGGCCAGCAGCCCAGGTACTCAAGAGTTATTTTACATGCCGGGAAAGGTCAGCTTAAAGCTATTGCCGCTTTAGGTTTGCCTATGGAGGGCTATTTTGCAGGTGATGGTTATGTGTGTGAGTTGTCGGCCGATGAATTGTTGAAGCTCAGAAATAATGGCATTCAGTATACAGTAGTCATTGATGATGTGTCTGCATTTTATGTGAATCAAAATGATAAGTTCAAAGGACATCCGGAGTTGCTAAAAGCGAAATCTTCAACCTGTAATGTGACGAAATACAACACGCCGGCAGGCTTTTCTTTGGGTTCTATGGGCGGCTTCTATACTTATAATGAGATGCTGGCCAACCTCGACAGTATGTATTTGCATTACCCGCTGCTTATAACTCAACGGCATGTGATTGACACCATAAATACAATAGAGGGGCACCCGATGTACTGGGTACGGATATCAAACAATCCCATCGTAGAGCAGAACAAGCCCAGGGTGCTTTATACCGGGCTGATACATGCACGCGAGCCCGCTTCTATGCAGCAGTTAATTTATTATATGTACTATCTGCTTGAAAACTATAATGTTAACCCGGACATAACCAATATTATCAATCATTTTGAATTGTATTTTATCCCGTGTTTAAATCCTGACGGGTATCTGTACAACGAATCTACCAATCCCTTAGGTGGTGGCATGTGGCGCAAGAACAGAAGGGATGATGGTGGTGGCCATTTTGGTATTGATCTGAACAGAAATTTCGGATATAAATGGGGCATCGACAATCAGGGTTCTTCCAACGACCCTAGCCTTGACACCTACAGGGGAACATGTTCTTTTTCTGAACCGGAAAGCCGTTTGGTGGCTTCTTTTTGTCATAACCATACGTGTGATATAGCCCTTAATTATCATACATACAGCAACTTCTTGCTTTATCCTTTTGGCTATCAGGAAAATTTGCTTACCCCCGATTCAATGACGTATAAAAAAATGGCTCAGATATTAACCACTGAAAATAAATATGCCTATGGCGATTCTTATCAATTGTTAGATTACGTAAGCAATGGAGATAGCAATGACTGGATGTATGGTGATGATGTGTCAAAACCAAGAATTTTTTCATTAACACCGGAAGTGGGCTCTCCTGCATTCGGCTTTTGGCCTGCAATGAATCAAATAGAAATGATCTGTAAAGACAACATATATCAGAATATGTATGCTGCGTTTCTTACTGGTAAATTTGCCCGACTAACAGATGAGTCCCACAAAATAATTTTTACACATCATGGCTTTTTCAAATATAATATTCAGAATGTAGGACTGGATTCTGCCGCTAATTTTACAGTTTCTATAGTGCCTTTGTCTGCTAATATCCAAATGGTGGGCAACCCCAAAAGTTACAACCAGCTTACTCATTTACAAAGCCTGAACGATTCTATAGCTTTTACTTTAGATATAGCCACTCAACATGCTGATACAGTTAAATATCTTCTGGTTATGGATAATGGCGCTTTTACCAAGTCTGACACTATTATTAAAATTTTTGGCAATGAAGTGACATTATTCAGTGATAATTGCTGCAACACGTTCAACTGGTCAACAACTGGATGGGGAACAACTACAAGTGATTTTACTTCTGCCCCTTCTTCAATAACGGATTCACCCATAGGAGGATACCAGACAAGCGCCATTAGCGATATAACGCTGATGCCTTATGTTAATCTTTCAGGTGCATTATATGCAGAGCTTAGTTTCCAGACCAAATTTGATGTGGCTTCAGGATATGACTTTGTTCAGATTTTAATAAGTACTAATTTCGGGAATACCTGGACTCCGTTATGTGGTAAATATACCATAAACAGTGGCATTACAAGCATATTGGGACAACCATCTTATGAAGGCTTACAAAAAAGCTGGCTATTAGAGCAAATTAACTTAAATGATTATATCGGTAACGATTATGTGAAATTCAAATTCTCATTAGTAAGCGACTGGATGCCCTATCCCAAACCCGATGGTTTCTATTTTGACGACTTTACAGTAAAGATTATTGACTCTACACTCACATCATCAGTAAAAGATATTTCTCCATCGCAGTTTGATGTTGAGGTATATCCAAACCCCAATAATAATTTTTTGAATATCACTTGCCGTTCAAATCAAGATAATAAGGAGCAGATAAGGATTTATAATGCAACGGGGCAACTTGTTTTTTCAAAAGAAAACGCATCAGCAACAGAAAAAACAGATGTGTCACAATGGCCCGAAGGCATATATATGATAGCTGTTGACCTTAACGATGACCATTGCTTTTATAAAAAGTTTATTAAGTTCTAAAGCTTTATATAAAAAAGGTTGTCTGTCGAAAAATCTCAATTATAATTAAAATCTAATATAGTAATTACATTTTCTCTACGCCCTCAATTTTATATGCTGCTTTCGCGCTCTTCTCCTGACGCGAGCGATTTTATATTCTGTACAGTGGCCATAATAGCAGTGTCATTTGTTTACCTGAAAAACTCAAGAAACAGTTCTTCAGTCAAATCCCTGTAAGCAGCTTTTTGTTTAACAAAACCCTTTTCTACAAAAAAAACGACAGGCAGACGCCCATCTGTAATGTGCATTATCTCGGGAAATGGGATTATGGTATGCCTGAATCGCTTGGACTGGCTTTTGTCCCAGAAGTTTTCCAGATCCCTTTCATCACCAAAAAAAATATAATTTATATTCTCATGAGTGTTGGTTCTGTCGGCTATCAGTGATATTTTATGGGCTGCCAGAATACAGTATTTACACCCCATACTGAAAAATGCCAGAACCTTTTTGCCTTCAGAAATATTTAAAGTGGTATCCGAAATATGAATCTGAGAGCCTATACCGGTACCAGGTACTGTTTGATATACTTTTTTGTATATAAAATCGGGTGGCGAAAAAATACCAGGAAAAAAAAGCGTAAAAATTAAAATTACGGCGAAATATATTTTCCCGAATCGAATCTGAAAATCAGCACTATTTTTAATAATAAGCAGCATGATGATGAGCATAAAATTCTTCAAAAGGGAAGCTGCCGGGTTTAAGATAATGATGTCGCCAAAACAATTGCAGTTTCCATGGCTTGACACGATAAGCTTAAATGCCAGAAATAAAGAGAAGAACAGCAACAGATAAAGTGTGATTTTATAGGTGATTTTGAAATACAGATTAGTGATAAGCAGAAGGCCTATAGCCATTTCGGCTGATATTATAAGGCGTGCAATGACAGTTGACAAATCAAAGCCGAAAAGTTGTTGACTGTAAATATAAAGTTCAAAATTATCAACAGCATACAATTTGGCTAAAGCAGAAAAAATAAACACGCATCCCAGTATAATACGAGTAAGATGAAGAAAAAAAGTCTTAACTATTTTTTTTCTCATATGCCAATTATTTCAAAAAAAATGCGTAGGTTTGTTATTTAAAATTAATTTTTACTTTGAACGGAGTTAATTTACGTTTATTACAACATCGAAATACGAACTTTTACGAATATACGAACAAAAAAGTTAGTATATTCGTATTTAATTCGTAATTCGATGAAATAAAAAAGTTTCATCTTATTCTCATTAAAAGTATTATTTTTCAGCAGACTATTAATAATTTAAAAATATTTATCCGATGAAAAAATTACTACTCACTTTATTAATGATTTTTTCTTTTCTTTGGTCTTTCAGCCAAAGTCAGAACTACTACAGTGTTACCGTAGTACAACCCCCCACACTTGTAGTTAATGCAGGTCCGAATTTTTCAACATGTTTTTATGATTCTGTTCAGATTGGAAGCGTTACTTTAGCTACCGGAGGTGCACCACCCTATACCATTTCATGGTTCCCGACTTATGGACTTAGCAATCCCAACATACCAAATCCGATGGCTCTGCCCGATGATACGACCACTTACACTGTTACGGTAACAGACACCAATCACTGTTCAAGCTGGTCGCAAATGACAGTCAATATAGATCCTTGTGCCGGCATCAGCAAACTGACAAGCAAATTCAGCTTTGAAGTATATCCCAACCCTAACAACAATAGCGTTTTTAATGTTGTTATAAATGGTAAAAAACTCTATTCTGATTATGAGATTATTGTTTATTCTGTTTATGGACAAGAAATATTTGAACAAAAAATAATTTCTGATGATGTGAACTGGAATGGATTGATTGACTTAGGCAGCAATGTCAGCAAGGGTTTATATATCCTTGAGGTAAGGAATTCGCATATTAAAAATTATCAAAAAATCATTCTTCAATAATATTTAATACGCATAATCATGAAATACATAAAATTTATATTATTTGCAATAGGGTTTGTTTTGATTATTAACTCAAGTAAAGCCCAGACCTTGTGTCACGGAGACACTATTCATCTTACTGTTGCCAACTATATAGGCAACTTGCAATGGCAGGTTTCAGAAGATTTAATTACATGGGCAGACATACCCGGAGCAATACACGATACAGTGAATGTTATTGCCAAGGCCAGCAAATATTACAGGGTAAGGGTAACTACCGGAAATTGCAGAACATTTCTTTCTGACTCTGTACATATTATTGCCGTGGCTTGTCCTTGTCCTAATGCGCCAACAGTTACTGATGCTGACGGCAACACATATCCCACTGTCAGAATAGGCACCCAGTGCTGGCTGGCTAAGAACCTGAATACCGGTACTGCCAAGCTTAACAACCAGGCTTTATCAACCACAAGTGTAGAAAAATACTGTTATGGTGCCACAAATACCAACGCAGATCCTTTTGGCAACTGTGCTATTCATGGGGGCTTATACACGTGGAATGCTGTTATGCAAGGCGACAGCACCACTGATTCCGTGCCAAGTGGCGTGCAGGGCGTTTGTCCGGCCGGCTGGCATGTGCCTTCTGATGCAGAATGGAAAGTCCTTGAGCTGGAAATGGGTATTGGAGACCCCGATTTACTTGGCTATGTCAGAGGAACCTCTCAGGGCACCCAGCTTAAAGCAGGTGGTACTGCCAATTTTAACGGACTGATGTCCGGGAAACGGAACTATACGACAGAATATATGGATATGGACACCTATGCTTATTTCTGGACAACAAGAAAATCTTCTGTAGATAATGCCTGGATGAGAGGTCTTTGGATTACCAATCCTCACATAGGGCGGTTTGCCAACCATATTAATAATGCAGCCAGCGTTCGTTGCATTAAAGACTAAAAGTACTTATGACTATTAAACATCTTTTTATTGTTTTCTTGTTTTTTTCATTCGGTTCGCTAAAGGCTCAGATTCACGAAATAATAACCTGCGACAACGACACTATCTTTCTGCATCTCAACAGTCATCATGGCCAGGTGCACTGGCAATCGTCTGCAGATACCACCATCTGGCAGAATATTACCCCGGCCAGCGACACATTGAGAATTGTTTCCTCTCCGGCTTTGCTTTACCGTGCTATTGTTGTTGATGGCACCTGCGACTCAGTAGCCTCCGACACTACCAGGGTTAAGTTCTTTCCAGTCCCTACTGTTGCCAATGCAGGCCCCGACCAGTTAGGGCTCAATAATGTAACAACCACTTTAGCTGCCAACACTGCTACTATTGGCACCGGCACTTGGCAGATATTAAGCGGTACCGGAGGAACTATTACCTCTTTAACCAATCCCACAAGCACCTTTAAAGGGGTTGGTGCAAGTACGTATAAATTGGTATGGAAAATTGAGAACGCATGTAAAAACACAAAAGACACCGTATTAATAAGTTTTGCCATGCCACAGGTTACTTGTAACGGTTCAGTAATGTATGTGTATCCTGTTGATAATTCAGGGGGTGCTATCTGGGGTTGCTCAGGGACAGTTACCAATGCCACATCTCTAACCAATGGAGAACTTAACACCACCAAAATTGATACTGTCTGCACCGACCCAACAATAGCGGCTCATATTTGCAATAATCTAACGGCTTATGGTTTTAGTGATTGGTATCTGCCTTCAATAGATGAGCTAAATTGCATTTATACTAACAAAAATGCTATCGGAGGGTTTCCAGCAATGTCTGGCATAGTTTATTGGTCATCGACAGAAACTAATGCCCAATGGGCAAATGCTCAAGACTTTAGTACCGGTACGGCATCTACGATTAATCAAAAAGGTGGTGCGGGTATTTTGGGTGGGGCCTGCAGGGTGCGGTGTGTAAGGAGGTAATTAAAGATAGAAAATAGAAAATATAAAATAGAAAATAGTTCCCAGTCGGCATTCAGCAATCGACAGTAAATAAAGAAGTTACCTGATAATTTCTAAAGGGTTTAATTGTAATTTATTGAATTTATTAACTCCACACTCCAAACTCTAGGCACTCCAAACTTCCTCTACCTCAGTTCAGTTCTACAATAGTCACGCCCTGACCTCCCAGCTCTACATGCTCATCATAATATTTCTTCACGAATTCATTGATGGCCAGTTGTTGGCGTATCAACGGGCGTAAAATACCATCACCTTTCCCATGAATAATCCTTACAAGATACACCTGGCACAAAACAGCATCATTAATATAATTGTTGAGTATAGTCAATGCCTCTTCTGCTCTCTTGCCCCGAAGGTCGAGGTTCATGCTGAATTTGTTTTTCTTGGCAGTGATGTTATTTAACATTTCTATCCCCACACTTCTCGGCAGGCTTTTAGGTTTGTAGTTCAACACCCTTTTGAGTTTCTGTTTAGAGGTTTTTATTTTTAAACTCCCGAAAACAGCAAACACCACGTCATCTTTGATTTCATCGATAATGCCCACCTCTGTTTGCCCGCTAATAATCACATAATCACCGGTTTTTAAAGGTTTGTTTGATGCATCTGTTTCTATTCTGGGCTGAGAAATGGGTGCTTTGGCAATTTTCTTTTCTTTTTTAGATTTTGGCAAAGATTCATCCGGGTCAGTCAAAGGGGCACCCACAACAGGTTTTATCTGTTCTTTAAATTCCTGTAGTTCATTTCTGAGCAGCTTTGTAGCCTCTTTCTCTGCCTGGCTTTCCCTAATACCTTTGATCACATGCTCTATCTTTTTATTGGCCTCGTTTAATATCACCTGTGCATCCTGCCTTGCTTTCTCAATAATATCCTGCTTCTTATTTTCTATGTCGTTAAGTAAATCCTGATATTTCTGATACGTGGAACTCAGCATCTCATCTGACTTTTCAAACGCTTTCATCTTATGCTCCAGCTGATTGTCTTTCTCTTTCACTTTAACATAAAATTCTTCAAACCCCACTATAGTATCACTTGTTTTGGCTTTGGCCTGAGCTATCACTTCAGGCGTCAGGCCTATTTTCTGGGCAATTTCAAATGCAAAAGAACTTCCCGGCTCTCCGGTTTTCAAAATATAAAGAGGCTCTAAGTTGTTGATATCGAAAAGCATAGCCGCATTTATAATGCCGTTATGTTTTTGCGAAAGCATCTTCAGATTGGTATAATGGGTTGTAACAATGCCAAAGGCTTTCTGCCTGTGAATCTCTTCTATAACAGCCTCTGCAATAGCTCCTCCTATCTGTGGTTCAGTGCCCGAGCCCATCTCATCTATTAAAAACAAGGTGTGTCCATTACAATTCGAGATAAAAAAAGACATATTCCTGAGATGAGAACTGTACGTGCTTAAGTCATTCTCCAACGACTGCTCATCTCCTATTTCAATAAACATACGGTCAAAAATGCCACAGACAGAATTATCGTCAACAGGGATGGGTAACCCGCACTGAAACATATACTGAAGCAATCCCACGGTTTTCAGACACACCGATTTGCCCCCGGAATTAGGCCCCGAAACAATGATAATGCGCTGGCTTTCATTAAGTTCGAGCGTAAGGGGGACCACTTTATGGGGTGCCGATAAGTTCTTCAAAAACAGCAAAGGATGTATAGCCTGCTGCCAGTTGAGGAAAGGCCTGTTTACAATAAGAGGTAGTGTGGCTTTTATTTTTATTGAAAAGCGCGCCTTAGCCCTTATAAAGTCTACCAATCCTAAAAACTCATAACAACGGATAAGTTCAGGAATATGAGGCCTGAGGAAATCTGTAAAAGCCGTCAGTATCTTTATTATTTCTTTCTTCTCTGCATGCTCATTATCAGTTATATCATTGTTAAGTTCAAACAACTCAGTAGGCTCAATGTAAATGGTCTGACCAGTTGATGACTCATCGAAGATAAAACCCTTCACCTGTCTTTTCTGAGCTGCATGCACCGGAATCACCGACCTGCCATTGCGTATGGTTATGCCCGTGTCAATTGCAGCCCCGCTTTTAAGCCAACTGCTATAAATGGCTTCAATTCTTTTTTCTCTGGCTTTAAGAAGTTGTTTCCTGATTTTCCTTAATTCAAAAAGCCTGTCGGAGGCCGCATCTCTTATCAGCCCCTTTTCATCTATTAACTGAGAAGCTTTAATTATAATATTATTATCCAGATAATAGGCTGCGGCTAATTTCTTAAGGTGTGGAAAAGCGTCGTCTTCTGCTTTCTTAAAGAAAAGGAAAACATCGCTGACGGTTTTTAATGACAATAACAGCAAAGGCAAAGCCTCTATATTGATATAAACGCCTTCAACAGTTAACTTTTTCAGTTCCGGTCGCAGGTCATGATAATGGTTCACAGGAAAGTCCCTATGCAGTTGGCTGATGCTCTTAAACTCCATAGTCTGCAAAAGCTGCATTTCTATAAAAGAGCGCTTCGACGAAAAGGTTATTTTGTCTACATTCTCAACGCCAAGACTTGATAAACATTCTTTTCTGATAGTTTCTTTAATTGCATCAAAGCCTGTCTTAACCTCAAAATTTGAAGGGAAAATCATGGTGGAAAACGCATCAAAAGAGCTCATAGAATAAAAACTTATTATTGTAAAAAGAGGGCAAATATAGAATTTTTGATACGATTTATTATAATATTCAATACATTAAAGTTCAATTTCATAATCTTTTATTTTCTTTTTCAACGTGTTTAAAGATCCGTATCCCAAAATCTGCCAAGCTCTTCTCTGATTGTTTTTGCACAGGCTTAAGACTTTCGAAATGTGTTGTTTTTCCACTTCATACCACGACAAAGAATTTCCGGCAGAAGCTTCAGTAAAACGCACAGGAATATCAGCTGAACCAACACTTTTATCACAAAACACATAGAGCGTTTCTATCAGGTTTTCTAACTCCCTTATATTGCCGGGAAAATGATAATTAAGAAGCATTTCTCTGGCTTTAGGGTCAAAAGTTAAAATTTGTAGTTTCCGGAGTTCTCTCTGTTTTTTTACAATGAAAAAGTCAAGCAGTTGGGCAATTTCTCTTCTTCCTCTGATAAAAAGTGCCGGCAACTCAAGCTCTGCCACGCACAGACGGTAATAGAGATCCCACCGGAATTGTCCCTCTTTGCAAAAAGCAACCAGATTTCTGTTGGTTGCAGCAATAACACGCACATTGGTTTTCTTTCCTTTACCACCAATAGGAATGTACTCCTTTTCCTGAAGCACCCTTAATAATGATTGTTGCATATAAGGAGAAATATCTCCTATTTCATCAAGAAAAACCGTTCCGCCTTCTGCCTGCTCAAAGATGCCTATGGAATCGTTGCCTGCACCTGTGAAAGCCCCTTTCTTATGACCAAATAAACGCGACTCCAGAATAGTGTCGGTAAAGGCAGAGCAATTGATGGCAATAAACGCACTATCTTTTCTGATAGAATTATAATGAATGAACTTGGCCAGGTGCTCTTTCCCTGTGCCACTCTCTCCCAGAATCAGTGTCGCAACCTTATCGGTCTGAGCTATCTTAAAGGCTTTTTCATATACCGGCTTAATACTGTCTGTAATGAGATAATTTTCAGTAAATACGTAAGGACTGTCAGCTTTATCGGAGAGATTTTGCTTTAAGATAGCCGTGTATGGCATTGATGATTGCTCGGCGTCTATATAAACTTTCTCCGATTGTCCCGATTTCATTTTACTTACCGGGCGCGTTTGTATAAGCCTTGAATTGAGCTTAAGCGATGTATGACATATATACCACGACACCTGCATGATGGATGTGCCGGGCGAAAAGAAAATATCAATCTCATCGCTGGCATACATCATTAGTAAATTTTCTACCTTGGTTTTTATTTCTTTAAGGTCTATTACATCCTGAATATCCATATATACGCCTTCAACATTGTGTTTCGGAAAGTCGAGCCGGACTCGGTTTAAAAGTAATTCAAGCCTGATATCATCCTTTTTGGCAGAAGATAAAATAATATGCTTATCGTGCTCATAGAAACGTTTGTGAAACTGATAATTGGGGCTGTTATCAGGATTGACCTGCCCATCTTTAAAATCTTGATTAAAGGCAACCCACGAAAATAATAATTTATTCATATATCATATTTTGATACAAATATACAAATAATTTGTATATTCGAGTTTAATTCGTAATTTGTAGAAAGAATTTATGGCCAAGACGCGCGAAAAGAAAGAACAACTTATTTCAAAACTCGATCTTCAGCTAGAGACCGCCAAATCGGCCGTGCTTGTTGACTATCGTGGTTTGAAGGTCAAGGAGATTGAAGATCTGCGCAATAAATTGCGTGAGAAAAATGTCAGTTTCAATGTTATCAAAAATTCGCTGGTTAAAATTTCTCTGAAAAAGCAGGGGATAGAGTTTGATCAGGGGATTTTTGAAAAGCCGATTGCGATTGCCTTTGCCATGACTGACGAGGTTGCCGGCGCCAAAGAGATTGAACTGTTTGCTAAGAAAAACGAAGCAATTGAGATCTTGGGCGGAATCCTTGAGAACAAAATGATTGATGCCGCTATGGTCAAGAAATTGGCATTGTTACCGTCACGCGAAGAGTTACTGGCCAGATTGGTCGGCTCAATTTCATCCCCGTTGCGTGGCATCGTCAATGTGATGAGTGGCAATATCCGCAGTTTGATCAACATTTTAAATAATTATCAAGAAAAATTAAGTTAAACACTAGCGAATAGAGAAGAGCAAAGAGCGAAGAGAATATTGAAACAAATGACTTTTCGCTTTTCCCTCCCTCGCTATTCGCTTTAAAGAAAGGATTTTAAATGGCAGACGAAGAGAAAAAAGACGAAGAAGAAGATGAAGATGGGGACGAGAGTGAGAATGAGGAGGGTTATAGAGAAGCGGCGTAGATAAAATAAACAAAAATGATATAATAAAAAGATGAGATATCGTCGCACTACAGTATCTGTTTTTTACATAGCATCGCTTTTATTTGTTTTTTCTTTTGTCTTTTTTGGGTTTACTAAAGCGCAATCCTTACAACAACCCCAATTTCTTTTTTCGTGGCGTGCGTCTAATAGCTATGTTCCGTCATTTTACAATGGGAAGGATTTGCCTGGGTCACAATCTCAAATTACGGCATCATTTGAGCTTATTTCCGGTGGTAAAGTAGTAAACATAGCCAACCAATCAATCTATTGGTATCTCGACGATGTTTTAATTGGGGGTGGGGCCGGCGTACAACAGATAACATTTTCGCCATTTGGAACCGCACCGGCATCAGAAGACTTACGAGTGGAATTACCAAGTTATCCTGGTGATTATCTAATCCACGAAGTGAATATTCCAGTAATGAATCCTTTAGTTGTCATCAATTCTCCGTATCCAAATAACCAATTTTCCGGAACAAACGCAACCGCCACTGCTCTTTCTTATTTTTTCAATACCCAAGCAGCTAATCTATCTTTCGTGTGGTCAGTAAACGGACAATCTGGATCAAATGCAGAAAACCCGGATATTCTACAGATTAATATGCCTGCAAAAACTCCTTCTGGATCAACTATTGCAATTTCATTACAAGTGCAAAATTCACAAAATAACCAGAGTGCAGATACATCCGAAGATCTTACATATCAAAACCAACTACAATGAAAGTTGTTTTAAAATGGTCTCTTTTAATTTTAGTGTTTGTAATTTCAACCACCGTAGCTATAACTGCCAACGCAGATTTGGTTACTCTTAGCTACCAGCTCCCTGGAACAGTAACCCCTACACTGGCTAATCCATGCACTACCGTAATTAATTTCTACTATTTTGCACTGTTTATAAGCGGGATATTGGCATTTGGGGCTATTGCATGGGGAGGGATAAAATACTCAATTTCAGTAGGTAATCCATCAGGACAAAGCGAGGGGATAGATTGGATAGAAGGAGCCGTACTTGGGATTCTTCTTCTGGCAGGCTCATATCTCCTTTTAAACACAATCAACCCAGCGCTTGTGACATGTCAGATGCCTTCGATCCCGAATTTGAATACCCTTATGTCGTCATCAGGCAATACTGTCATTCCCGGTAGTAGTAATAATGTCGTGCCGAATGCTAATACTGGACAGTATCAATCGCTTTCAGATGCCGGTTTCGCCTGTAAGGCGGCAAGTGCACAGCCTAATGGGCAAGCAAGTTGTTCTGCTGCTCCAGCTATGATAGCTACGCTCCAGTGTATTCAAAATCAGGTAGGGGCAGGTAATTTTATAGTAACCGAAGCCATGCCACCAACTGTTCCACACCAATCGCAGTGTCACAATAATGGTTGCTGCGTAGACGTTCAAGCGGTTTCTGGCAGTTGTGCTGATGCCGCTGCGTTGGTTGTTGCAGCAAATGCATGTGGTACGACTGCCGCCAATGAATATGCGGGTTGTTCTGGGGGTCAAATTTATCCAACAACCACCGGCAATAATGTACACATCAACGCAGCGCCAGGTTGCAATTGATTTATAACAATCATTATGAAAAAAATAATTATCATTTTTGCCATTATTCTTATTATCGGTATTGCCGCATATTTCTTTTTTTCAGGAAAAAATACATCGCAAACCGTGCAAAATCAGGCTGGATTGGTTCCAGTGCCAGTAGGTGGGGGCAATGTCGAGATAAACGTGGCATCTTCATCTAATAATAATGTCGCAAATGAGAACGTTGGAAATAATACTGTCACCACATCAACATCTGATGCTATAGGCACAGCTTCGCAAATATTGAGAGGCTTGCCAACTGGCCAGACCTTTACTATTGGTACTTCAAGAGGCAGTGTAGAGGTTAGGAATTTCTATCTATTAAATCCGGTGGTAGTTGAAGGAGGATCGGTAGTCTTAAAACAGACGCAGAATTATTCAATAGTCTATGATTATTTGGATAGTAGCTTCTGGCTTGCTATAAGTGGTATTCCATTTACAACTTGGCAACCGGTTGCGGAGCAGGATTTTTTGAATATTCTCAATATTAGCAAGGACGATGCCTGTAAACTCAATGTTTCTTCCGGTGTTTATTATGACCAACAGAATCCGCTTTCAGGTAAATCATTTCCTTTGAGTTTCTGTAATCAGACGTTTTGAGAGTAATCATAATTGTGATACAATGAATACCATCAACCGTTGGAGATTATATCTATAAGATAGTGCTTTTATGAGATATAATTTACGGAGTCAAACAGTGATCTATGGAGTCAAATATAAAAGCGTTCACATTAAAGAAGGTATTAT
>Ga0118677_10005079_pt1 | contig 23380 bp, 28 predicted proteins | sample AliMusrvi5mmetaG_FD_86154 | JGI IMG/M metagenome (GOLD analysis project Ga0118677, IMG submission 86154)
CCCCAAGCGTGGTTACTAAATTAAAGCGATATGCTTCTTTGGCCTTCCTTGGCCTTCCGGAGCCTCATTCTTTATTTTGGTGGTATTTTGGGGCCATCACAGCTCGAGCTGGCGGCGACCAATGTCTGAGCCCAGGGTGATGGGTCTGGGCTTTGGGGTGATGGTGGGGGTTGGTGTCCTGGGGGTAGCCCTAGGATTGATTACCCGGCGTCCGTTGGTTTCCAATAACGTTACAGACCTAGCCCTTTGGCCGCTGGAACTGAGTAGCGGTCTGACTGCTGAGGAGCTAATGCTGAAACTCTCGGGCGGTGATTCGTCGGTATCGGATCCGTTGGGTGGGTTGCTTGAATGCGCTTATGGCGCTCAAACCTTCAACTAGCCCGTTGTTTGTGTCTAGGTTGTCTGTGATTTGGCTGGCAATTTCGTTGATATCGTCATAGTTCATAGTTCACTACCCTATATTTGAATACATTGATATACCGTCACGGGCTTTTGCGAATGTATTTGAGGCGCATGACACCTCAGGACAGTAAGATGCTCGATGATTTGTATGGCCTTAAGCAGCTAAGCTGTATTGTTCCGGAGCGTGATTGCCAGTTTGTGAATGGTCTGCACAAGAAGCGGTCGCTAATTACCGATTACATTATGACCGCGACCCAGCGAGCACGGCTTACTGCGATTTGGCAGGGCACAGCCAAATATAATACATGAAATTGAAGACCATATCTGAGGGGTATCTCGACAGGCCGCGTCAATCTGCCGATGAAATCTTTAGCAAGATTGCGGAGCATGCCCTAGTTTTCTTCGACGTCCGCGTCTCTGACCAAGAGCCGGCCAACGTTTGGAGCCAGATTGTCAGCATTGCGGCAGTGGCCAAGGACTTAAACGCTAGTGGCCGCTCAGATGTGGGGAGATTTTACGAAGTCGCCGAGCTGGAGCCAGAAACCAGGGCCGAACTAGATGCACAACGGACTGAGCGAGACATTGAAGATACAGATCCGGAGCAAAGCGAAAAGCGGCTGGAAGAAATTACCATCGAGAAGATGCTAGAGGATGCCGGATATGATTATGAATCAGTTGGGGCGGGGAGCCATCCGTCCAGTGTGTTAGAAGCTTTTGCGGGCAGGGAGGGCTTCCTCAATAAGTATATCGCAGCCTATCCCAAGGGGGTGATCTTGGTGGCTTATGATGCCCGTTGGCAGTGGCGTCAGCTTAACGGGCATTTGGCCAAGTATAGCATGGATCCGCTCCGAGCACAGCGTAATGGGTTACTAGTGTTGGATATTAAACAGCTGGTCCAATATTATTTCGGGCCGCTATTTAAGGCGTGGGCCTCCACTAGGGCAACCAACCAGGCCAGGGAGATGGCTGCCAAATTCAAGAATTTGAAGGGCGAGGGTGGTTTAGGGTATGCTGACGTTAGCCCAGACCGGCTTGCCCAGATGCTTGGTGATTTACCAATTGACCCGGCTGGATTGGAGCGTGCTTTCCCTATTCAGATGCCCAAGCACGGTATGACCAGCCTGGATCGTGTGCTGGCCATGGCTAATGCGGCCTGGGAGATGCTGCAGTTTATCAAGAGACACAGCGATTACATGAGTCAGTTGAATTACAAGAATTATGTCGACAAAGCCATCCAGTCCACTCAAAAACCAATATAGTAGATAGTTCTATCGCATATTTCCCGCCGCGACGAGCGCGCGTCACGCGTGTCTAGCGAAAGAGAGGAACTATGCTGAACCTTAGAGTAGTTATGCCGAAGTCACTTGCCCCCAACACCGCCCGCCACCGTGCGGCTTGCCTTCAAGCCGGGCTTACTGAGTCTGTGCTTAGGCAGGCCTATAGTAATCCCATTAAATTCATGAAAAACCGCGCCTTCCGGCGTGTTGGCATCGAGCAAGAGTTGTTCAGCGATGATATGATGTCTATTCCGCCGGTCGATTGGTATCACCCCATGGTGGATGGGGACAATGGGGAGCGTGTTAGGAATGCTACTCTAACGCCGGAGCAGGAGAGGAAGCTGTTCCTGCAGTACAATTACGCCAAGATGCAGGCCAAGGTAGCGGTGGAGTGGTTTTTCGACCACCCTGGTCAGAAGGTGGCGAAAGAGATTGCCACTTGGTTCCCTCGGGCCATGCATGCCCGCGAGGTGCTAGTGCGGGCCAATCTGCCCCTTGTGTTGTCTATGCTTGGCAAAACCTGGGAAAGGCTGTCTTCCGCAGCTGGTTTTAGCAGCGGGGATTGTATTGCCGAGGCCAACATGGCTCTATGCCGTGCAGTAGAAGGCTTCGACGTGGCTAAGGGGTTCAAGTTCAGCACCTACTGCTGCTATGCCATCATCAAGGGCTTTGGCCGATCCACTGAATCTAATTCTAAGTACTATGCCCAGAACACCTGTGAGTGGAAGCCAGAGTTCGAGAAAATTGATCAATATGAACATCGCCGCGATGAAATTAACCAGGAGGTGGTTGAGGAATTGAAACAGGTGTTGGCGCAGAACTCTGCCCAGTTATCTGACAATGAGAGAATCGTGATCAAGAAGCGGTTCAACCTCGATGGGCAAGGCGAATGGACTCTGGATAAAGTTGGGGAGCACATTGCTCTAACCAAAGAGCGGGTGCGGCAAATCCAGAATATTGCTCTTGGAAAGCTCCGGGACGCGATTGAGCTGGAGTCAGTGCACTTCTAGTATTTTAGCCATAAGCCAGAGCGTAGATAGGCTATCTTTGGAGGAACTTATGGCTAAGCAAGTGATGTTCAATAATTCTCAGTCGCAGGACGCACGGGAGAGGATCCGCAACGGCATCAGAATCCTGGCTGAGGCTGTCAAGATTACCTTAGGGCCGTCTGGGCGGGTGGTCATGTATGAGCGTGACCATGGCGACCCCGCCATCACCAAGGATGGCGTGACGGTAGCCAAACAGATTGAGCTTGAAGATCCTGTTGAGAATATGGCCGCAGCCATGGTTCGGCAAGCCGCCACCAAGACTGCTATCACCGCTGGGGATGGCACCACTACTGCTACCATCTATGCCCAGGCTATCTATGAGGCCGGCATCAAAGGCATTAGCTCTGGGGCTAATCCCCAGGAAGTGCGGCGTGGGATTGAGTACGCCACCCAGGAAGTAATCAAGAAAATCAAGGAGATGGCCCGGCCTGTGGTTGATCTCAATCAGGTTAAGCAGGTGGCTATTTGTAGTTCCAACCAGGATGTCGCCATTGGCACTATGATCGCCGAAGCCATGGAGAAGGTGGGGAGGGATGGTATCATCACGATCGAGGAGGGGCAATCCCTCAACACCGTGATTGAGCTGGTTGACGGTCTGCAGTTTGCTCGTGGGTATCTCAGCCCGCAGTTTGTCACTGACACTGAGACCATGCTGGCACGGTATGAAGACCCACAGCGTCCCTATCTGCTAGTGACTGACCAGAAGATTGGCGATCTTCGCCTGACCCTGCGCATTATGGAGATGGTAGTCAAGGAACTGCGCAACGAACCGCTGGTAATAATTGCGGATGACTTCTCGGACGATGCTCTTTCGGCCTTGATCCTGAACCGGATTAAGGGGCAACTCAACATTGTGGCAGTGAAGGCTCCAGGGTTTGGTGACCGTAAGCGGCAGAGCTGCGAAGATATCGCTATCGCTACGGGGGCTACGCTCATCAGCAAAGATGGGGTTGATTTCAACGCCATGAAGGTATCGCATCTTGGCCGGTGCAAGAAGATCAAGATTGATCGTGATACTACGACTATCATTGATGGCGCTGGGGACCCCGCTAAAGTTCAAGCTAGGATTGACCAGTTGAAGTCGCAGATGGAGGCAACTCCGGGCGACTTCGATCGGGAGCGGGTCCAGGAGAGGTTGGCCAGGCTGACTGGCTCGGTCGCACAGATTTTTGTCGGCGGCGCGACGGAAGTGGAAGTCCGAGAGAGGCGGGATCGGATTGAGGATGCTTTGCACGCATGCAAGGCGGCGATTGAGGAAGGGATTCTGCCTGGTGGCGGGGTGGCGGCACTTCATGCCATTAAGTCGATTGATTTTGTGTCGCCCAATGAGGATTTCCGGATTGGTGTGGATATCATCCGGAAAGCGTTAGAGGCTCCTCTGCGGCAGATCGCTATTAACACTGGGCAGGATGATGGGGTGGTGGTATCGAAGGTGGTTGAGGCTACCGACATTGCTTTTGGATTTGATGCTTCCAAAAAGGCCTATGGGAATATGGTCGCCTTTGGGATCATCGTCCCGGCTAAGGTTGAGCGGGTGGCCTTGCAGAATGCCGCGTCGGTGTCGGGGCTTCTTCTGACCACAGACTGCACTATTTCTAGGATGAGAGGGGAGAAGGCTGAGCAGGCGATGCCGCAGTTTCCCTCATTAGCTTAGAGGTTTGCACCTTCGTCGGCACCCTGCTTCTGCTTCAACTCTTCGCAATATTTTGCGATTTTGGTTACGATGTGGTCGCGGTCAGAGATGGACAGATGCTGGAGTCTCTCCGGCATCTCATCGTCGTCGAGGATCCAATAATCCTTATCCTCTTTTTTACTGGGGTCAATAAATTGGCCGGGGCCTAATCTCCGGGCCGCCTCCCAAATGGTATCCCCGTCGGTAATGATCATTTCATCGGGAGACTCAACGTAACCAAATTTGGGATGGTTGATGCCAGTGGGGACTTTATCCACGACGTATTGGCTGGAACTATCAAACGTTATGCGTACCAAGAAATAGGGGGTGGCATCTACTCGCCCAGCGGCTCGCGAGATGAACCGCCCACCAGCCCCGTCTTGGATGATGACTATATCTTTGACGTCTGCTCTGCCGACGTTCCGCTTGGTGGATTTTTCGAAGTTAATCATGCGATCCTCCAGCTCTGTGGTGTCGCGCGGCGGCGGCGCGAGCAACTCCCATAGATGAATAGGCAAAACTACTATATGGATAAGTTTGCCGAACGAATAGACTCGATTCTGGAGTCTGGTCATTGGGCTGTATATACAGGAAAGGGCCAGGGGTCGGCCCATATCATTGTGGATCCCAAGAGCTGGCCTAAACTGCAACGGATGACTAAAAAGGGCCTTGCACCCAAAAAGAGCAATAGAATAGCCGGGAAGATCTAATGCAACCAGCATTTCCAATCAATCCATTTGGCGGCCAAGAGTACGTGGATGCTTGGCGGATTAAGTGGGTCTACGACGCCGAGCAAGACAACTGGACTATGGTTGGGGTCGTTCTAGATGTTCCTATCGCGCGTCCGCCCGACTCCACAGATGGTCCGACTAATGGCCTCCTATCCGCCGCCAGCAAGACTCTCCTGGACAAACTGCCAGATAAGGCCGGCGGATTCGGGATCTTGCTGAAGCCAGGTTACTATATTACCCCAGATAAGGGTGCCGACAACATCCTCACTGGCGACATCCAGCTTATCAGCGAAACCCTGCAGTTTACCTGCCTTAATGACACTGGGAGCAGCATCTTCGGACCTATCCCAACCATTAAGATTGCATTGAGCAATGACTTCTTACAAGCGTATTCACTCAATATCAAAGGCCCCAAAGGGAAGACTGGTGAGGTGGGCAATAAGGGCAGAAGTGGGCGGCCTGGCACAGGGGATGGTCCGGTTGGCGATCCCGGCCCAGATGGGCAAGATGCAGCTACACATCACACCCTTAGTGGGATAAAGTACGTCGAGCTGGACTCGGTCTATGATACAGCGGTAGTGGGTTTGCGGCTCGACCCAGCCACCTCAACTCTAGAAGTAACCAAAGCTAAAATGGATGTGCCGGGAGACAATCGGGCAGCGTCCAGAGTCGCCGCTACTCCGGTGGTTCGTGATGTTGAATTCACAGGCTCAGACTTATCCAGCTGGCAGTTGGTAGCCCCCGGCAGCGATAGTGCCTCCACCGATTTGAACCTCGTTAAACTTCCCAAGGGTTGGTCGGGGCAATCTGGTACCCCAGTGCCAGTAACGCCCGTGAAGCTGAGTACGGTGGTGCAGTCCATCGTTGACTATTATCAAACCCAGGCTAATACCATTATTACTCAATGGGAAGCGGCCCTGCGAGACTGGGTTTCGGCTAAGGATAAAGAAGCTCGGCAGGCGTTGTTCTCTCTCGCCACAGAGGTCGCTGAATGCCAGTTCCAGTTGCCCCTAGAGATGTGCGTGGGCATCAAGAAAGTACCTTGCACTAACCCAGATCCACCGGTTAGCCCAGCTGGTGGTCCGACCGCGACCGGATCGGTGGTAGTTATTGTACTGGCCGATGAAGCGCCTGGGTATGACGGACAATATGCGATATATTCTGCCGATCGCGAGCAGGCTTCGACTTTTTACAACAGGTTCCCATGCTTTCAGGATAATCTGATCCAATCTAAATGTTTAGTGGGCATTCTAATTCCATGCGGGGCAACGGTGAAGGCTCTGGGGCCGTCTAACAATGTGGATTTACCACTAGGATGGACGGCATCAACTACCGGCTCTACGCCTACCACATTGGATTTACTCAATATTTGGACATCTATCATAAGCACTCAGGCTAGTGGATCCAAACCATATATTGGTGACATCACTAATGTGATTATACTGGTGGATGACACCCCAGCCAGGGCGGTGCCGAGCGAATTGTTTGCCGCTTCCCTCGAGCCAGGCTTGGGCAATTTCATCAGTCTACTGCGATCGACTACCAATGCCAACATCGTTGAGGTACCTTATACTTCGGAGCGTTGGGCCGCCGAGGTATCGGCGGTGCTATCCAATTTAGGAATATAGCATGAAATTCCCGGACAACCCAACCAACGGACAAGTTTATGAGGCCTCGCCAGGTGTCTACTACGAATATAGCACACCGACCAAGTCCTGGTATAGGATTGTGGCCCCTTCTATTCCTCTGGCTACGCACAACGCCGCCGGGCTGATGTCGGCAGACGATTACAAGAAAATCCTGGGCTTAATCGTTCCTCCACCGCAGATTGCTCTTAGCTTCGAAGGTTGCACCACAACTTATAGCAATGGATATATCAATCTTGTTGGTGACGATACTGGCATCATTACTGTTGAGGTTAAGAGCAGCAACCTCCACGAGAATACTGCCCAGATCAATTTGGGCCTTGATACCCAGAAGCTAGCAGACAAGCTGATTGAACTAGGCCAGCTGCGTATGACTGCCCCCGTGGGGGATCGCGGGGCGCAGGGCGAGACCGGTGACGCTGGGGCTGACCATCTCCCAGTTGGTCCACAAGGTCCGGATGGGAAAGACGGAGCTAACGCGGCCTGGCCTGGGTCATTGACTGAGGAATCCTTTAATGTGGTCAGCCAAGACCGCGGCATCGTGGATATCGGAGTGGAGAAAGTTAGCCCGACCGAGAATTATATCATAGTGACCAGGGCCAACATTGGCAATCCGGATGCGTGCCCTGACACCATTTTGCCGCAGGATGTTGTTAGCCCCTGGGTATTGGGATTTTCTACTCCAACTGCCGCAACCCAATTGGTCAATCAGTCAGGCCAGACCTGTGGTTGGGCTTGCAATTCAGATCTCTATTATTTTGATATGGATGCGGTAGTGCAGTCCATCCGGACCCAATTCCTGGCTTATCTGGCCAAGACCAAGGCGGCCAAGGAGCAGTTAGCCCAGGATTGGTTGTCGGCAATGATGACCCTGTTCAATGAGCAGAAATCTGCGCTGTGCTGTGCTCTGGAGGCATGCCGCTCTCGGACGCGCAATCAGGACGCTCGCAGGTACCTGGAGCAGCAGGGGATTCAGGCGGCTCAGTCCAATTATTCTTTACTGGTTGGGACCGAGGGCGACAAAGAATTCCCGCCGCTGGGTCCAAGCGGCGAATGTAAGTGGGATATCGCGTCGGCCAATTACAATCCAGTTCACTTGTCTGATCCTAATTGCGCTGTGGATTGGTCGCAGGTTTGTCCGGTTAACTACGCGACTCCGCCTGTGGGTCAGCCGACTTCCGGTTCCGTGCGGGAGTCGAAGCTGGGGGCCAGTCGAGCCATATCCTCGTGGGATTACTCGACAACGCCGCCCACCGCCCCCGATGGGACGGATCCGCTTCCTCCTGGCCTTTATATTGAGCGTGACACGGGCCTGGTGGCATGGTTTACGTTCAATGATGCCGCCAATAGCTATTTTCTTGATTCCCAGAACCATAACAATATCCTGAAAGCTGGGGAGTATAGCTATACTACTATTAATCGTGAGGCTTTGGGTGTCTGGCCTGGGCTGATGTTGAATGGGCCTAAGATTCCATATGTGACCCCATATGAATGGCCCACGGTGGCCCCCACTTATCTGCCCATGGGCAGTGACGCCCGAAGTATCTCGGTCTTTATGCGGCAGGAGAATGTGGTTGAGTCCCTGGCACTCTCAGGGGCCGCGATTTGGTGGGGCGGGTCGCGGAGAACGATGCTACGTATCGTTGGGCCTTCTTCTCTTGAATCGGATACTGATACTACATATTACGGGCATGTCGAGACTTTCATCGGGACTGAGGTTGGGCATGAGGCTGCAATTAGTCGGCAGCCTATCGATGATAATCTTTGGCACCATGTCGCCATGACTTATGATCCTGCTAGTCAGTTCTTGACTCTCTATGTTGATAGTCTGATGGTTGGCAGAGTCCAGGGGATCTTCACTGGTGGCTCTGATCCGGATTTGGATCTTTTCCAGATTATGGGCGATAAGACTTCGCTTGCAGATTTGCGGGTGTATAAGCGGACGCTGAGCAGCGTAGAAGTGTCCGGCCTATCCAAGAATCGCCTTTGGACTAAGCCTTCGGCTGCTCTAAGCCTAGTGCAGAATGGTCAAAGCCGGAACGGTGTTTGTGCTGAATAACGCTGGCGGCAGGTCGATGTCGGTCAAGCTAGTGTAGATACGGTATGGAGAATTTATTCTATCTGACTCCTGCGGATTTGTGGCATTACGATTATATGCTGCGGCGTGGTTATCATAGGATTGTAGTCCCAGTAGGCTCTCAGAAGTTTGTGGTGTTTCAGCTAGTTGATAAGCCAGTGTTTATTGCTTGGCCTTCCGCTAGTGGCCAAATTGATTGGATCCCGCAAGGCAATTTGGTTTTTGAGGCTTCTCCATGGTTTCAGAGTTTTGTGAAACCACATTTGGCCGGGCGTAATGCAAAATGTGTGCTGTTTCCTAAGATGCAGTGAGGTTCATATGCCACTTCATGAAGGTTCGGAATACTACATCGTTAAGGGCTGGTTTGAACACTCAAACGGCTTGCACAATAACCAGTTTTACGGGGCGGTGGCCACGCCGGAAAACTTACTCAAGCCACGTCGGGTAGTGCTGGCCGGGGCAGATGCTCAAAAGGCCAGCGAAATGGCCGCAAGGCAGCCGGCCAAAGTGTATCCATCTGAGATCCTGGAGGGCGACACTGGTGGGCTAACTCCAGCTCAGGCGCAGGATACTCAGCGCCTGATCTTGGACCAGGATAAGGTGCAGCGCCGGAAGTGTACTAAATGCGGTGGCTGTGCGGATCGGGCGAAGGGCCAGAAGTGCGGCTTGCCAATGAACGGGGGAGAGTGTGATGGGGTGATGGGCGACGTTGCTAGTGAGTCGGTGTGTGGTACTGGGTCTATCGCGATGAACGCCTATAAATCCGGGATGCCTGACCGGGGCGGCTTTGGCCGGGAGAAGTACACTACTGGTAGGGGTTTTGGGAAGCAGGAGCCTCAGAAGGGGAATAATTCAAAATTTGGTAAGCGGATCGGGTTGAGGAGCATCAAGCGGGGAACGGGTGCCAAGTTTGGGCTAAAGGGCATTGCCAATAAGATGAAGAATTTGCCCACAGTCAGCGCATCGGGCGGCTCGCTCGGTGGGAGGTCATAAGTGGTCGCAGAGGAAAAAGGGTATCCAAAGATCCTAGAAAATTATGATCCGGAAGCGGATGACTTTGTTCGCCATCCCGTTTATCAGTTGGAGGTAAGCATGTACCTCCGGCGTCTTGATCCGACCCCTGAAATGGCTGGGTTCGGATTGGTTTCGATTGACCCCATTGATTATTATGTGACCAGTGGCGATGCAGTTCAGAAGACGACTTATTTGAGCCGGATCCTGTGGGCCTACGCGGGCAAAGCTCGCAAGGTCTTGAGTGAGCTGGAACATCCTAGCCAGGAATCTGTGGAGTTTGAGCAGGAGTGCTGGAAACAAGCCGGGAATGCACAGCGGCTGCTGAATTTGCTGATTAAGGTGCGCGGCCACGATGTATTTTTAGAGACAGAATGGAACCAGCATCAGTTGCTGTGCATCCCCAAAAATCCTCGCTCTAAGGGCGAGGTCATCGAATAAATGAGGAAGACATGAAGTTATTGATCCTGGGTTATACGCAGGTTTTGCCAGCACACAGTGTATCCTAAAATCAAACATAGATTATGCTAAAATTGAGTGATCGTGAAGTGTGCGATTTATATAAAGCCGGGCTATCACAGCAGAAGATAGCCGGATTGGCCGGATGCTGTCAAAAGTGGGTGTCTAAAATTATGAAAAAATCTGGCCAGCCCGTGAGGGTGCCAGAGAGAGACTGGTCGTTTGTCAATCTGGAAGACCAGTTTTTCTTTTATTGGCTTGGCTGGATGTTATCGGATGGTTGCATTGCGTACAAGAAGACTGGCGATCGTCTGCGAGGGGTTGTTTGTAAGATTGCCATACAAGCTGCCGACTCAGTTGTGTTGGAATTGTTTAAAAATAGGATACAGCCTCAGGCCAAAATCTACTTGAATAAACCAAGAGCTGGACACAAGCAGCAAAAAATATTGTCATTGAGCGTGCCCAGGAATGTGGCGATGGCGCTGGTCAAATGGGGGCTTGTTCCGGCCAAATCATTTATATTGAATCCCCCACTAGATAGAATGAGTCAACGCCAGTTTTATCAATTTTTATGTGGATATATAGAAGGCGATGGCGGCGTTGACTATAGGATAATGAAATCTAGAATGAATTTCTATGGGATGCTGCGTATCCGTATTTTCTCAGCCTCGACCAAGTTTATATCGCAGCTTAATGCTAAAATGATATCTCTTGGCTTTAAGAATAGAAAATGGCACACAAAACAGACCAAGAATGGTATGTTACATACATATTCGGTAAATGGCAAAGATGCCTTTAAGCTGTACAATAAGATTAAGTCAAATTCACAATATATGTCCCTTGATCGCAAGTGGAGTAAGTGTAATGCCCAGAAAAGTTAAAATACTTATTGTTGGCTACACTCAGGCGGGCAAGTCCACCTCTGCGGAGATTCTGTCTGACTATCTGCGAGTGAGCTACGCGAACAGCTCCGACGCCATCGTGGAGCAATACGCTCTAGCTGCGGGATTAACCCCCGCGCACATCCGGGCCAATAAGAGTGAATATCGTTCGGAGCTGTTTAATTTTGGGCGAGCCAAGCAGGCTGTGGATGCTTTTTGGCCCCAGAGCGACTTGTTGAAGACTGCACACATTATCGCGGGCCTCCGCAATCCTGACGAAGTTCAGGCAGCGCGGGACCACAAGGCCTATGACGCGATTCTGTGGATCAGCCGTCCCGGCTGTGTGAAAGGCCCCACGGATAAGTTGGACCCGAGTTGTGCCGATGTCCAGGTTGAGAATGACGGGGCTATTAGCGACTTGCGAGGTAAATTAATAGCAATAGTGCAAGGACTGCAGCAGCTCCCAGAACTGCGAGCCAGTTGATTTCCAGCCGCGTGGGGGGTTGGGGTAGAGGGGGAGGTTTAGGCAAGTGCGCGTGCAATTTCCGTAGTTGGGCTTCGGCCTGGCGGAGTCTTTGGTATTCGGGGTATTCAACTACGGTAACGAGTTTTGGGACTAAATTCTTTTTGGCTAACTCAATGATGACTAGTTCAAACCGGTCGCACTCCATGACTCCGTCATGGTATTTGAGATCAAAGTCGAGTGCTTGCCATTTAAAATAAGCCATTAAGAAACTCAAATACGGTGGTAAATGTTTGGATTTTCACACAAGAAGCAAGCTCCGGTAGCTATTTTCCGCAGGCATCATGTCATATTTCAATATAAACTAATTCATTCCGACGCCAAAGTTCCGACCCAATCGCGTGATACCGACGCCGCCTATGATGTGTATACCATCGATGCGGCCCTCATTGAGCCCGGCACCATGGTAAATTTACACACTGGTATCAGGCTGGCTTGTCCCGATGGCTGGTATTATACCACAGAAGGTCGCTCCGGGCTTAATTCCAAATTTATAACTCCATTGCGCGGGGTTATCGATGCGTCGTTCAATGGAGAACTGCGGATCATCCTTTGCAATTTTTCTAAGGTACCATATCAAGTATCTAAAGGCGATCGGGTCGCCCAAATCATCGCACATGAGATGAATAAAGTTACGTTCAAACAGGTTGAGGAATTTAGCCCGGAGTATGATATGCGCGGGATTAAAGGCTGGGGATCAACCGGAAAGTGAGTATCATGAGTAAGAACAGATATGTTGTTGTCTATGCCAAAGTGACGGACAACAAGGAGAGCGGGGCACTAATGAGCGGTGTTTATTTCGGAGGCGTAGCTTCAACTGTCGAGGAAGCTGACAAAATCGCTGAACGCTGTGTGGCCGAGACCCAGGGCGGCCTGGTTATTCCCAAGGTTGCCAAGATGCATACCGATGACTTGCTCGAAGTAATTAAGGTTATTGAGGGTCGTTTCGACGAGCTGGCCAAGCAGATGTATGAGAATGAGCGGATCGCCAGCCGGCGGCGCTAATCTGGCTGGGCTAGCCTGTTTCTAGAATTATATCCCCCAAACTCCTTTCGGAAGAAACAGGCTCTCCGAATGTTGCTTTTGGTTTTCGATTCGACCAGCTTCTGCTGGGCTGCGCTAAGTGGAATGAAAGACTTGGCGATGGCAACATTCTCTTCTAGTTGGGCAACTGAGCCCATCCCTACGATTACTGTAGAGACCGGCTGTGACAGTGAGTAAGTCAGAGCCTCCCATACCGTCCGGAGCCCATCTCGCTTTTTATCGAAGATGAACCCTTGGGCGAAGACCTTCATGCCGATTACGCCTAAGTTATGCTTCTGAGCCGTGCCCTTGGCGACCACGGCGATAAATGATGGATTCATATTAGCATCGGCGGCGTTGATGGGGCACAGAACCGTATCGAAGCTGTGCCGTTTGGCCATCTCTGCCAGTACCTTAGGGTCTTCGTGGCCGGTGAACCCAAGATGTTTTACTACTTTTTGCTCCTGCATCTCTATTAAGGCTTGTAGCGCTCCGTCCTTGCCAGTAACCTCGGAGATCTCATCCATCGCCCTGAGATGGTGAATCTGCCATAGGTCCAAGTGGTCGGTCTTGAGCTTCTTGAGTGATTTTTCGAGAAGTTTTAGAGAGCCGTCGCGGGTGCGCTCGTCTGTTTTACAAGCCAGAAAGATCTTACTCCGAATTCCTTGGAGAGCCTCACCATAATAGGATTCAGAGGGGCCATATGCGGGGGCGGTGTCAAAGTATCTAAGTCCAAGCTCATAGGCTCGGCGGATAATTTTGACGCAGTTGTCCATGTTGCCGTGGGTTTCGAGGGAGCCTTGCCCACCAAGGCTGAGGATGGGGACTTTAAAGCCAGTTGCGCCCAACCGGCGTGTGGCTAGTTTGCCTTTGGCTTCATGGAGGGTTTCTAGATTCATTAGCTAAGCTCAAGCTGGCCTAGGCTATACTGCGAGAACTGGAAGAGCTTGGAGCGAACCACAACTCTCCGAACTCTCGACCCAGGCCAGAGCCGCAAGCCAAACTTCCCATATTTAACCACATCAGTGATCTCAAAGAATGGGTTGCCGCTGGCAGTTGGCACCAGCAGATTATTCCACCACATCCAGACTTGGTTTTCGATGACCATAACCCGGAGTGTGTTGTAATACTCAACGCCACTTACGATGCCACCATTGAGAATATAGAAGCCTTCGGTGCTCGTGACAGCCCCAGCACTTGAAGTTTCTGGGCTGCCGTCCTGCCAATAGGTTGGGCCAGCCTCATAAGAGCTGAAATCCCGAATATAGTTGGCCCCCGATTCACTGCCATAGTCCACTGCCATATCCAGGGTGCCTACCAGCGGTGTGACTTCGATATCATGCCCATCAGTGTTGTGCAAGAATTGCAGTCTGACTGCGGGGGTGGTGTATTCCTCATGGAGGATTTCGACCTGCGATCCGGCGTTGGGCGTGGTTTCAGTGGTAACCAGGTAAATCGAATCGCCAGTGAAATTCATAACCTTCGCGATGTAGGACATGGTCTGCCCATAGGTGTAAGATCCATTATGGTTGGTGACCTTGATCATGCCGCGTGGTGGGTAGTCATTCCAAGTTGGGCCGACCAGTTTGACGTAGCCGTACCCAGCATATACGCCACTAGCGAAGGTCCCTTTGGCAGTTATTAGGGCATACCTGCTATCCACTGTGGATACCGGTGCTCGGAGCAGCACATCAACTGGGGGATAGATTAACCCAGAAGTTGGCACGATGGGGCGTGCCATGTAGATGTCAATGAGGGCATTGCGGAGGCTGGCCCGGTGCCAGATGAAAACAGGTCTCTGGGCATTGATGGCGGAGATATCGATGTCATCGTCGACGATCTCCAGATACTTACGCTCGACCGCTCCCGTAGTGTGGACTACGGTTGAGGTGTAGTTGGCTTGGCCGGTGAGTGGGACCAGATTGTCGGAGCCATCCACGCCTAGCAAGGGGTCATAAAGGTTAGTCACGCCCCATTGGGATGGGTCGATGATCGGAACGTCATTGTGCTCCGGCTCGCCAGCGGTGTCTCCGCTTTCTTGCGTGCCGTTGTTCAGTTCATCTCCAAATTCGATCGCCCCCATGGTTGTCCAGAGTCCGTTGACGTCCATGGCCGGCTTTTCCATGCAGTAGTAGCATGGGGAGGAGCCGCACTGAACCATCCAGACATCCACGAATTGCCCGACGTTTAGGATGGATCCTAGTACACCATCGGTCACCATAACGTTATTGGTTAGGTCCCACTGCTGCAGATTGGTGATGGAAATCTCAGCCCCGACGGAAGCCTGACTGGTTAAGCTCCAGAATTTCGCCTTATATTTGTTGGTGGCGAGGACATCCGACGAGTAACCAATAATTACAGCCATCTGTTTGGTGATGGAGTTATTCTTGTAGAGCAGAGCGCCGAACAACCCAGGAGCTGAATTGGGGCTGAACTTGAAGTCAATCCGGTTCCCGGAAGTGTCTGTGCCCAAATACCAGAGGCACTCAGCAGTACCAGTTGCACCGGGGGTAAAGGCCCATCCAACTGTGGCTGCTCCAGCAGTGTTACGCTGCAGGACGATATCAAGTTCGCCCTCATTGGTGCCAGTTCCGTCGTCATATCTCTTGAAAATTAGGGTGGGGTATTGGCCTTTGGCCGCCAGGGTGTCGGTGGTTGAGTTGGGGTTGATTACGGTCGATTCTGGGAATAGATAAATCTTGAGTTCACCATAACCATTAACGCCAGGGAGGTGCCCACCGCAGGAAGGCGGGCGGATAGCGTTGACGTCAGTTTCGTCTTGGATCCAATAGATCTGGAAACATTCTTCGGCGGTGCACACGAATGGGCTGGGGACGTCTACGACCCATCTGATGATATTTCCAACGCGCTCCAAGCTGATGAAATCGCTGCCGGCTGAGAAGATGATATCGCCGGTCATCCAGCCGCCGTCATCTGGGAATCCAGCTCCCTGGAACCCTAGAACACCGATCCTAGTGCCGGTAATGGCGTCCAGCTTGCATTTATCGTTGGCGGACATAAGCCCTGGGGTATTGCAAGATGCGGCTGGGACTGGGTCCTGTGCTATGTGGGTACTTCCGTGCTTAGCAGTGGCCCCAAGCACCCCATCACGGATATAGAAAGTGCGCTGGGTCTGGTCATATTGGTACGCGAGGGCGGTATTATCTGGGCCGGTGAGCTGTACCAGTTGTCCATCGATGTAACTGGTGTGGGGCTGCAACTTATTGCTCATATGGGTTCTCCGATTATATGGTATATGGCTCACCATTAGATTGGTTTCTCGCTTCCACGAGATGCGTCTTCGCGTCTCTCTGCGAGCGTAAATTCCGGTCAGCCCGACCGTATACTAATATATTTGATGCAGCATTTACATCGCGGTCGTGAACTACACAGCATTCGTTGCACCGCCACGACCGATCGGATAACTGTAAGCCGCGGTTTATTTCACCGCATTTACTACATGTCTTACTAGATGGGAAAAATCTGTCTATCTTAAACACGTCGCAGCCATACCACAACCCTTTATAGGACAGCTGCTTAACAAATTCACTCCATCCAGCATCGCCAACTTGTCTTCCAAAGCGCTGCTTCATTCCCTCAATGTTCAAGTCTTCGACATAGATGGCTTGGTTTTCACCAACCAGTCTCCGGCTTAATTTATGAAGAAAATCGCTTCGGATATTGGTGATTCTCTCGTGCTGTAGCGCCAGCCTATGTTTTGCTTTGCTCCTCCTCTTTGATCCTAATTTTTTATGTGATAGCAGCCTATTTAGACGCCGCAATCTGCGAAGCTTCTTTGCCAATGGCCTTGGGTGCTCTACTTTGATTCCATCAGATGTAGTGATAAAATGTTTTAACCCAAAATCTAATCCGATCATTGGCTTTGTTTTGTCGGCAATCGGATCTGCGATTTCCATCTCATAATTAATTGAGGCAAAGTATTTGCCCGTGGTGGTTTTTGATATGGTAATTGACCATAATTTATATTGCACTGGTAATTTAACTTCACATTTCAATATCCCAATAATTGGGATGGCCACCCCATCGTTACCGGCTCGGCAGAATGGTGCGCTTATCCTGAATGACTGTCTTCCGCGTTTCTTTTTAAATTTGGGGTACGACGATTTCTTCTTATAGAAATTATTATATGCTGCATCCAAATTAGCGATTGAATTTGCGGCGCATTGCCTGCCCACATCGCATAACCAACCCGTCTCTGGCTTCTTCTTTAATTTGGTAAGGCCGTGGCACATCATCACAAATGAGTCTGATTTTTTGTTGATTTTATATTGTTCTGTCTTATGGTGTAGGAAGTGATTGTAGATCCATCGTGCGGCACCAAAATGTTGTGCTAATTGCCCGCGCTGCTCGGTGGTTGGGTAGATTCTGGCTTTATGTGCTTTATTAATTTTCACACATTATATTTGACTGGCAAATAAAAATTGCGCATTCTTATTTTAAGGCTTTTACTAACCATGTAATACGTATGGCTTGGTATATTTGCGGCCTACGAGTAGATGAGGGCATAATGCTTCTTTCCTGGGGTCCCTCGGATTTCCACGATTTTTGTGGGCGTGGCCAACTCTAGGGCCTGGGGCAGTTTCTTCTCGTTCATGATTGCCAGCATGCGTGTGCTCTTCTCACGTAGCTCCTTAAGTGCCCCAATCCGCCAGTATTTATAGGCACTGGCGAAGACCGTTAAGTCATATGGCTCGGTAGCCTGGCATTGGATTAGTCCGATGCGGCTAGCCATCTCACTGGGTGGACCCGATCCATCTAGGGTTGCATATTTGCAGCCGCACATGGTTGCAGTGACTGCTTTCTCGTATAGGTTTGGAAGAGCATCTACTAGAACAGTATTCTTATCGATGGCGAAGTGCCTAGTTAGGATTCCATAGAGGGCGACGGGGCTGAGCCATTTTGGGCCGAATCCCATGCGAAAGAACATGGAGTGGATAGTGGATAGGTTTAGATCCCATTTGGTTCTATGGATAACACGATGTATAGCCAAGAAGAGGGCGCGGTGTGATCCGAAGGCCGACTCCATGGAGTATTTCCACCCGAGCGGCTGCATTTCTCGGATGTCGCAATAGCGATCCAGGAAGGCACGGAAAGGTCGGTGTGGTAGGCCGTATTTGCTATACATGCAGATGGTTGGCGGGAATTTGACTCGTTTGTGGCACACCAGCTCTTGATCGATTTCCTTTTCGGCTACGGGAGGCTTCATGAAGCCGCATGGCATAAGGGTTCTTAATAGATATTGGATCAATAACTCTTTTTGCATGAAACTGAGCGTGTCGATTAAGCGGCGTGGAATATGGGGGTACATGTATTTGTCGAAGAAGGAGTCAAAGGGGTCGTGCTGGACTTGGCAGCCGATTGGGATTGGCCATTTGCATGTGGCCATTTCTGGTGAGATGTCGATTCGGTACATGTATCTCTTGCGTGGTGGGCGATATAGGTAGGATCTTCTAAATCCAGTAGTATACCATACCCGGATAGCGTCGTAGCGTACGTCGATTTTTTCGACTAGTTCGCATCGAAGCAGGTCGTTGGCCAGTCTTCTGACCCAGTATGGTCTAGTTCCGTGTTCCAGTTAGAGATCCTTTAGAAAGCCTGGGATTGGCCGAGCGGCGCGTAATGCCCTAGCCATGCGTATCAAGCGGCCCCGCGAGGCCCCGGTCAATTTGGCCAGTTGCCGCATTCCTACTTTGTTTTCAATCTGGGCAGGCAGCCAGGCCGGGTCTACGGCCCAGTTCGATGGCACGATGAGGTCTGGGAGAGGCTTTTTGGGTGGCTTGTAGTTGGGGGCGTGGGGTTTGACGCAGACCATTCCGCGGTATGATTCGTACATATACACGAAGGTGGCATATGACTTTCTCTTCCAGCGGCGGATAGTGATAGTGGCGACTTTGGCGACTTGGGCGTGCTCTTTGACGGATAACTCTGGAAAAGATAGGAACCACTCTCGTAGGGAAGTGGAGTCAGCGGTGTTAACCGCCCCAAACTGCTGTTGAAGCCATGGTAATTCGTAGTCTTCCATCCAAAGAATATCTACAACAAAGATAACCAGTAGGAGTTAGTATGAACTATAATACCCTCTCACTTGATGACTTTTTAATTTTGGATGAAGCTGAGTACCTTGCAATGCCACTTTCCGGCATCCCCTTTGCCCCACCCGCTTCAACCCCTACTCCGCGGCGTAGCATAGGCTGGAATCCTCACCGCATGGCCGAGCTAACGGGTGGGGCGATGATAGAAGTTTGGAATCATGAGCCTGACGCCCAGACCTTCCGCCAGGACTACTACTACAATTCTAGAACCAATCAGCTATTTAGGCGGATGAGTCGTGGATCTAAACCCAAGCAGCGTTATTGGGTAGCCTCACACAGCGATTGAACCAAGCCCCAATACTCATGCTCACGCATAATGGAAAGGCTGGCCGGCGTCGGCTCGATCCGTTTACTATTTTCATCGATCAAGACGCTGACGACGTCCGCGCAGAGCCAACCGGTATTGGCCAGGATCTCTTCAACAGAATCGGCCAGATCTACCACCATACGCCCCTCCATGGTGTTGTATGCGACGATAAGCTTACCGCCGTTCGCATAATCCAGAACCTTTCCTCTGAGTCTGGGCTGGTACTCTGTAAATTTCTGGGGATTGTGCCAATAGATATAGTTCTCGGTGCCATCCCAGATTAGGGCTTTGGGTTCAATCATAGCCTCGATGATTGGGCTGAGCCTGCTCAGAAAGCCCTCCCCGGCCTCGTAATCTAAAATCGATCTTTTTAGGTCGTCTGTGTCCGGCTCAATGTCGGGGCCTGGTTCTAGCTCCGACCCAGGCTCTGGTTTCTTGGGCAACGCTTCCTTCTCGCGGTTGCGGTCTTGTTTGGCTTTGAGGAGCTTGGCGATATTGATGATGGTATCCTGGGAAAGGCGGGTCAGGCCAGGTTCTTTGTCGGGGTCTTGGGGCGGCTCCCCCTTCTTCTGGGCCACCAGCTGAGTTACTTTGTGTAGAGCTGCCGCCTGTTCTGGCGGCATAGTCTCCGCGTCGGAGGGTTCGAACAGTTGCTTGGGCTTTTCATAATCTGGCGGAGTCGGCTCGATATCTCCTATCTCAACGCTGCGGATGAAATTACTATCGTAGGAGCGGTAGGCCTTTTTGACTATGCTTGGCATAGCTAGTTTGAGAAGCTTGAAGCGGATGCGTGGGTCATTAGGGGTGGTGATGCGCGACCAAAGACGCTTCACCATTGCGATTTCTTTTTCGTTCAGATAGTCGAGGTTCAGCCCGAAGGCCAGCTTGTTTCCAGTGTCTGGATGGACCCAGGGGCGGGTATCCAGTAGGAGGACGCGGGGAGTGCGATCGTGTTCTGCTCTGGCGTAATTGAAGTGAACGGCTCGTAACTCACTGAGTAGTTCACGCGGCCAGAGGGTCTCGGTGGCCGCGAGTGAGTCGGCATATTCGACATTGAGTAATTCTTCGAGGTGGATCACTTGTAATCCGTCAGATCAAGGTTTTCGATAACATACGTACCTTTATCTTCATGTTTGGGCTCGGCCTGTACTTCGCCGCCAGTGGTGATCTCAGGGACATCCAATTTTATCATGGACGGGGTGGTTGGCTTGTGCTCGATAGGTTTGGCCTTCGGCTCAATGGTTTGTACCGGCTGGGCGGCTGGGACACGGTTGAACTTAGTGGGTCTCGGGATGTCGGTGAAGAGTGGCTTTTGAGCGATTTTCCTCATACGATATAATAGGCGCGGCTATTGATGTCCTCAATGGTGGCTTCGCCGCGCTCAATCTCTTCGAGGAGGGTTTTGTAATCGAGGCGGAAGATGGCGCGGATACATTCTTCCATTCCTGCCTTCTTGATTGTATATCGCGTATGCCCAGCTTTGCCAGGTGTATTGTCTTGGCTCTGGGTTACTACGTACTTCCCTTCCTGGGTCTGCGGGTGCGACATAAATGCATTTACTAGCTGCTCGTTGCTGGTTGTGATATTGGGATGCTTGTCCAGCAGCCGCACTACGGAGCTGTAGTCTAGCTCATCTTCTGGCCAGGGCGGTGGCGGGGAAACTTTGGGCCATGGTTTAGCGGCGGGAGTGGTAGCGGGGGGAGCTGTCGGAGCCGAAGTGGTGGCAGGGGCTGTCCCTTCACCCTTTTTGGCCAGTAAGTTGAGTACCTTTTCGCCAGGCTTGGGAGCACGCCCTGGAATCGGTCCAAGCCTCTGCCCGAGTTTGCTCACTGTATCCCTTAGAGAGTCCAGAGTTTTTACCCACCTATTGGCAATGCCCACCTTAGACATTGTTTCCATGACTTTGGGGTTGAAGATGCGTTGACGCAGGTTGAGCATCAGCCAATCTAGCCTGTCGCCGTAGAAATTTCCGGTATAGGTTTTCTTCTTTCCCATACCTTTCTGTTTTTCTTTATCTGTCTGCTTGATCATGAGGCGGGCGGAGAATGTATTGCCTTTGACTACGGCTTCAAAGTCACGGCTGCTCCGCTCCTGTGAAGCCTCAACTTGGCCCCAGATCCGATTTGGCTCTGGCATTGAGATTGTGAGGACACGGTTGGATATAGCCGTTACGCCGTCCGCCACTGGGAATTCCCAAATGCCTTCGAACGTTGGCTGGCTAGTTGGCGTGTCCAGCTGCTGCTGCTGTTTGCCGACTGCCGTTTGTGGTTTTTGGCGTTTCAGGGTTACGTCTCTGTGGCTATCTTCCGGCTTGCCCATATAGGCCGTCCCCTGTGGTCCTGGCGGCCCAGGGTTGAAGCTTTTGATGACCAGGGTGTCATTGTCAACAAGTTGGCCGGTGATAATCTGACCGTCATCCACTGTCTCGCACAATGGAGCGATCTGGAGCGACGCTGGCAGATTGGGGTTGAATGGCGCGTGTTCTATCTCGCCGAAGGCTTGATCCCAGATAGCCTGGAATTCTTTTTCCTTACCCATCTTAACTGCTTCTGGATAAATGCCGGTGGCTTTCTGCCCTTGCTGCAATGGCGGTCTGTAGATGTTGACAGCTGCCGCGAGGATTCTGGAGACCTCGGTGTCTCCCCTTAGGGACTCTTCCGGGCCGGCTTCAACACCGCCAGAGCTATCATGCAGGGATGGGTCGAAAATGCTCTCGGACCCAAGCTTTAGGAGCAGCAATTCAGACTCACGCTGATTTAGCGCGCCCTGGCTGGTCATCCCGGTAATCACGCCGGACGCGCTGCCGGCTGGGGCCGACGATCGTGGTGTGGATCGACCGGTAGTCGTTGTGCTTGGGGACCGAGATATAGTCCTTGAAGCGATAGGGCACGACTTTCCAGGTCGTGTGGACGACGCCGACGGCGCGGTAGCATTCCTCGATGGTCTTCACCACCAGCCGGAAGCCGATCATGTCGGAGAGCTGTTCCAGCGCGATCTGCTTGCGGTCGATCTTGGTGAAGATCGACCACGGCGACTTCACCCGGGCCGACACTTTTGCATCGATGCCCTCGGACTTGAGCTTTTCCCGCAGCTCAACCGAAATGGCCTTGATGGTTTCGGCGTGGTCGGACTGCATCTCATTGAGCCGCTCCATGATGGCGCGGTAGTGCTCGGGCTGCAGCCATTTGAACGAGAGGTTCTCGAGCTCGGCGCGCATGTCCTGCATACCCATGCGGCCGGCGAGCGGCGCGTAGATATCCATCGTCTCTTCTGCGATGCGCAGCCGCTTTTCAGGCGGCATGAATTCGAGAGTGCGCATGTTGTGGAGACGATCGGCAAGCTTGACCAGCAGCACGCGCACGTCGGCGGAGATGGCGAGCAGCAGCTTGCGCAGGTTCTCGGCCTGCGCCTCTTCCCGCGAGACGAGATTGAGCCGTTCGATCTTCGTCAGCCCGTCGACGATGGCGCCGATCTCGGCGCCGAAGAGCTGGTCGATCTCGGCGCGGGTGGCGTCCGTATCCTCGATCGTGTCGTGCAGCAGCCCCACGGCGATGGTTGCGTCATCAAGCCGCAGCTCGGTCAGGATCGCGGCGACCTCCAGCGGATGGGCGAAATAAGGGTCGCCCGAGGCCCGCATCTGGCTGCCGTGCTTCTGCATGGCATAGACATAGGCCTTGTTGAGGAGCTGTTCATTGGTTGCCGGATTGTAGGCCTGCACCCGCTCGACGAGCTCGAACTGACGCATCATGGCTTGGTCAACACCGGCATAAACCGCTGTCCTTGCGGGCGGGGGCGCGTGGGGAGCACGAACTCAAAGGAAAAGGGCGCCGGACCGAAGTCCGACGCCCTCAAGATATAGGCGAAACGCTGGCGCGATCAATCGTCGCGGCGTTCCGGCGGGTGCGCGACCAGATCAAACTTGTCTTCGAGGCTTACGCCGCCGGGTTCCGCGAGGGTCGTCAAAATTTATAACTAGTTACTTCTATGCAAAACGCCAAACGTCTCGCGTTCTTCGAACGCTATCTCACGCTCTGGGTTTTTCTCTGCATGATCGCCGGGATCGCGCTGGGGAAAGCGGCTCCCGCCTTCACCGCGACGTTGAGCAAGCTGGAGTTCGGGCAAGGCTCGCAAGTCAACATTCCCATCGCCGTGCTCATCTGGCTGATGATCTACCCGATGATGCTAAAGGTGGACTTCACGGCCCTGGGC
>Ga0118677_10005081_pt1 | contig 23376 bp, 19 predicted proteins | sample AliMusrvi5mmetaG_FD_86154 | JGI IMG/M metagenome (GOLD analysis project Ga0118677, IMG submission 86154)
CGCGAACGATCCGGCTTCCACAGTGGTGGACCCGCGGGGGGTGCCGGAGCCATGCGGGGTTTCCATCCACAGCACGCCGCCGACGGATTCGCCGCCGTAGATCGCGCCTTGCGGACCGCGCAGGATTTCGATGCCGCCCACGTCATAAGTGCGGCCGGCGCTCAGGATATGGCCTAACTGATTGTTGGAATCGCTGAGGCGCATGCCGTCCATGACGACCTGCGCGTATTGGGTGGTCGTGCCGCGGATGAACAGGCTGCCGGGGGCGCCGGTTTGTCCGCTGGTGGAGGTGGAGATCACCCCGGGCACCTCATTCAGGGCGTCGCGGAGTTGGAAAAGCCCCCGCTCTTCCAAGGATCCAGGATCCAGCACGGTCACGGTCGAGGTGACCACGGAGGGATCCCGCGGAACCTGCAACGCCGAAACAATCAGCGGCTCAAGGTCAGGTTGGGGTTTGTCCGGGGCCTCGGCATGGGCCGGGAAATGGACAAGCAGGGCGAGCAGTGCGATGGCACTCTGACGGGAGCCTCTGAGAGGCGATGTGGGGTATGACATGGGTATGGCTTCAAGGTCTGTAGGTCGCAGACGGTTGAAAAATCCCCCCAGGCTGGCTTTCTGGCTTACCGGGCCGCTGGCGCGAACCGGAATCACAGTGGCGATACCGCGCTGGAATTGCACCAGCTTCCCCATCAATTTCCTGCCCCGGCGAAGGGCGTCCTGAAGAGAGTCGGCCTTGCGGTCGACAGCCCGTGGGTAGGGACAATCCGACTCCCGTGCAAGAGGAATCCGGGAAATGATGTGAACCTGCGGCGGACTCGCGCGGTTCGGCCCGCTAATCTTCGGATTTCATCCGAACGGTTCTTGCCGCTTGACGTGGGGGGGGCGGCGGGTTTTCCCTGCCGCTCATGTTACGGGAGATACTCAAGTCCAAGCTGCACCGCGCCATGATCACGGATGCGGATGTCGATTATGAAGGCAGCATCGAATTGCCGGCGGATCTGATGGCGGAGGCGGACTTGTGGGCGGGTGAAAAAGTGTTGGTGGCCTCGATTACCAGCGGCGCGCGCTTGGAAACCTATGTGCTTGAGGGCAAGCCCGGCACCGGTAAAATCCTGATCAACGGTGGGGCGGCCCATTTGATCAAGGCCGGGGAGCGGGTCACCATCATGGGTTTCGGCCTGTCGGGAAACCCCGTGAAACCGCGCATCCTCGTGCTCGACGAACAAAACCGCGTCGTCCGCAGGTAGGGCGGGGAAACGAGAGTGAAGAGGAAGAGACGGAGCGGGACGCTCCTCACACGGTCTGGCGCGGGACGCGCCAGCCACTGTGCATGGCGCTCCTTGCTCCCCGCTCACTTCTCCCTGCTCAAAAGGCATTGACCGCAGGGAGGATCCATGTTAGCAATAGCCGCGATGAAACGCATATCGGCCATTTCCGCAGTCATCGTTTTGGGCTTGGCGGCTTGTGACACCATGACCCGGCCCATCACCAACGGGGATTTCGATCCGCTTCGTACCCCTGGCAGTGTCAAGCCCAACACCAACTCTGGTGTGACCTTCACCGCAGGCCAATTCGTGCGTTCGACCATGGACAATACCGCGTTTTTCAAGAATCGGCCGAAGGGAGACAGCGATGCCGACAAACTCCTCACCCGCGGCACCTCGATGAAGGTGATTTCCCAAAGCGACAGCTATGTGAAGGTGGAACTGGACAGCGGCGAGGTCGGCTATGTGCCGTCCGTCATGCTGGAGAATCCGAATGGCACCCCGGCGACCCCCACCGACACCAGCCCCCATCCGGGCGAATTCCAGGTTTACCCACCGCTCAATGGCGGCAACCAACCGTTGCCGTTGGTCAAGCCCTCCGAGCAGCCGCCCGACGGCGCGATTCCCACCGTGATCGATCCGGATGCGCCAACCGCGCCCTCACCGGACAAGATCAAGACCGGCCCCGCACCCTTGCCGCCGAATGGCGAGGAGGAAAAAGCAGGAAAAAAGGACTGACCGATGATTCGTAGCGCTGCTCGCGGAGGTGCGGGCGGGAGAAGAATCCTGATCCCGGTGCCGCTTGGCCGTCGGCATGTCCTTGATGTTCCGGGCGGCCGGCATGCCAAGGTCTTTGTGTTCGAGGAATTGGCAGTGCAACATGGCCATTTCGGGAGATTCGCTGGGAAATCCCCCTTGGTGCGCAATCTCCGTGGCTGGAACTGCGGAAATCCCTTATGCCCCCCCTGGGGATTTCCCTATTCGGAACTTCCCAACCAGCCAATATGCGGAACCATTCCGCATGGTTAGAATGTCACGCGTTGCCCCCGCTTCCGATATATCAACAACTCATGAAAACCCGACAAATGAAACTGCTGCTCTTTCTGGTCGCGCCGATCCTCGCCGTGGGCGGATATGCCCTTTGGAAAATCCCCGTCAACCGGTCCGGGGCGGCCCGCGAACGCAAGGTTGTCGGATACCAGGACTCCATGCATCCCTGGATCAAGTCCGACAAGCCGGGCAAGTGCACGATCTGCGGTATGGACCTGACACCCATTCTGGAGGGCAACCCGGGATTCGCGATGAAGGCGAACACGGTCGCCTTGAGTTCCAACAGCATCGCGGTGCTGCATGTGCAGACCGAGGAAGTCAAACGCCGGACCTTGACACGCACGTTTCGCGTCGCAGGGACTCTTGAGGCCAACGAGACCCGCAAGACCATCATCTCGGCTCCCGCCCGGGGCCGGATCGACGCCCTGACGGTTGACTATGCAGGCGTGGAGGTCAAGCAGGGACAGAAACTGATCACCATGTTCAGTCCCGAACTGGTGCAACTACGGAAAACGCTGCTCGCCGTCCGGCAGGGCGAGCCGCAAGGTGGCAGCAATAGCATAACTCAAGCGAGCGTCAACTCCGGCATCTATACGGGCGATATCCTCGCGCCTCTATCGGGCGTGGTACTCGAACGCAACGTTTATCTGGGGCAATATGTGGCCGAGGGAGACAGCCTGCTCACCCTGGTGGATGCGTCGGTTCTCTGGTTTCGATTTGATGTTTACGAGAGGCAGTTGCCGGATTTCCAGGCGGGGCAGAAGCTCGAGGTGACAATCCAGGCGGTGCCGGGCAAGGTGTTTCCTGCGGTCATTTCGTTCATCGATCCGGCCCTCAATGACACCACCCGCGCCGTCAAGGTGCGCGCCGATATTCCCAATCCCGTCGTGTCCACGGAGGGTCCTCCCCGGCGGGCCTTGCGGTTCGGCATGTCCGCCGAGGGCCGTGTGCGTGTGACCATCGAGGATGTCCTGACCATCCCGCGCTCGGCGGTCCTCATGCCGGGCAGCGCCGCCTATGCTTATATCGACAAGGGGGGCGGCGCTTATGAACGCCGTCGCCTGAAACTCGGGAGGCAAAGCGACGAGTTTTGGGAGATGCTGAAAGGAGTCGATGAAGGCGAGTCCGTGGTCACTTCCGGAAACGTGCTCATTGATTCTCAAGCGCAGTTCAACCTGCCGTGCCAGCCGGAGCGGGAGGGCGCTGACGAAATCGCGATGGAAGAACCGGCGCTGGTTCAAGAAACCACCGAAGGCATAGTGGGCCCCCCGGCGGTTCCCGGCAATGAAAGCGACGACAAAGGAAATGGCAAGCCACCCATGACCGACACCGCGCCGCCCAAGCTCTATCAGGCTAACAAAACGCAAAGCCAAAGAATGAGCGCCATGATGTCTCCCGGCATGGAATTGCAGAATATCCGGAGGGATGCGATTCTTGCCGAACTTCAGAAGAAAGACTCCGATGCGGAGCCGGCAAGCCCATCGCCGCCGCCGCACGGTGACAATCCGCCGACCAAGCCCGGGGATGAAGCACGGGCGATGCCATCGGACCCAGGTGGCCAAGGCACGGCCTCCGGCGAAGGGAAGACGCCCGCCAATGAAACCCTCTCACACCGCGAAAACGACGTGACCGGGACAGCCCCCATCGCGAAAACGGTGGACGCGCGGATGGACGCCATCGCCGAGGCGAACAAGCAGAAGACCGCTGTGACCTACCTGCTCAACACAAGACAGCGTCAGGCGCTCGTGGCACTGGTTGCGACGGGTGACGGTTTCAGCCAGGCCCTGGCGGAGGACGACCTCGCGAAGTATAACACCGTGCTCACCAACGAGCCCAACGCCATGCTGGCCTTGCCTCACGAGTTCGGGTCCGACCATCAATGGAGCAAACTCATCGCGCGTCTGGCGACTGCCGGGAAAACCGGGAAGGCCAAAGACCTGGCCGAGGCGCGCAAGCAATTCCTCCCGTTCAGCACGGCCATGGTCGAACTCATCAGGCTGTTGCCAAAAGACGATCCCGACTTTGCGAAGCTGAAGATCTACCACTGCCCGATGGCGCCCAAGCCGGGTCTGTGGATGCAAGCGAAAAGTCCGTTGCGCAACCCGTTCTATGGTGCGGAGATGTTGACGTGCGGCGAGGAGGTGGTGAAGTGATCACGGGAATGCACCAATCCCCGGTGTGTTACTCCACGAAAGGTTTGCCATGATCAACCGACTCGTCGAATGGTCATTGCGCAACCGGTTTCTCGTCCTTTGCGCGGCGTTGCTCATGGTCGGTTGGGGTATCCGTTCGCTCTATCACACTCCCGTTGACGCCATCCCCGACCTGAGCGAGAACCAGGTGATTGTGTTCGCCGACTGGCCGGGCCGCAGTCCGCAGGAGGTCGAGGACCAAGTGACCTACCCGCTTTCGGTCAACCTCCAGGGCTTGGCCGGGGTGAAATGTATCCGCGCCTCATCCATGTTTGGTTTCACGTTCCTCACCCTCATCTTCGAGGAGAATATTGATAACTATTTCGCCCGGACGCGGGTCCTCGAACGGCTGAACTTCCTTGAAGACAGACTGCCAGCAGGCGTGGTGCCCAAGCTCGGTCCCGATGCGAGCGGACTCGGCTGGGTCTATCAGTATTATCTGGATGTGGACCCGGCGAAGTCCCCCAAGGGCGGCTACGATCTCTCCCAACTGCGGTCGCTGCAAGACTGGTTCGTCCGCTACCAACTCAACGCCCTGCCCGGCGTGGCCGAAGTCGGCAGCATCGGCGGGTTTGTCCGGCAGTACCAGGTCGAAGTGTCGCCCGCACGCATGCGGACGTTGCAGGTGTCCCTGCAGGATGTGCTCGATGCCGTGGACCAGAGCAACCTGAATGTCGGGGGCAAGGTGATCGAAGAAAACGGCCTCGAATTCGTCGTGAGGGGCATTGGCTTGGTCGAATCGATTTCCGATCTGGAAAGCATTGTGCTGAAGGAGAGCGGGGGCACGCCGGTTTACCTGCGCGACATCGCCACGATCCAGGTCGGGGGTGACTTCCGGCGCGGGGCGCTCGATGTCGATGGCCGGGAAGTCGTCGGTGGCGTGGTGGTGATGCGCAACGGCCAGAACGGGCTGGCCGTCATCCGCCAGGTGAAGGAGAAGATCGCCCAGCTTGGGCCGAGCCTCCCGCCCGGCGTGAGCATCAAACCGTTTTATGATCGCAGCACGCTGATCGAGCGGAGCATCGCCACGCTGAAATCGACGTTGCTGGAAGAGATCCTGCTGGTGGCGCTCGCGCACATCCTGTTTCTCTGGCATTTCCGCAGCATTCTGATCGTGACGATCCCGCTGCCGGTTTCGATTCTGATTTCGTTCATTCTCATGAACCAGTTCGGCATCACCTCGAACATCATGTCGCTGAGCGGCATCGCCATCGCCATCGGCGTCCTGGTGGATGCGGGCATTGTGATGACCGAAAACGTGATCCGCCACTGCGAACGCCGCGAGGAACAAAAAGGCGGAAAGACCCGGCTCACGCCGGCGGAAACCTGGCAATGCACGCTGGACGCGGCACGGCAGGTCGGCCGGCCGATCTTTTTCGCCATGCTCATCATCATCCTGGCCTTCATCCCGGTATTCACGCTGCTGGGCGAGGAAGGCAAGCTCTTTCATCCGCTCGCCTATACGAAAACCTTTGCCATGGTCGGGGCCACCCTGCTGGCAGTCACCGTCGTTCCGGTGCTGTGTACTTTCCTCGCGCGCGGTCCGTTCCGGCCGGAGTCGAAGAACTGGCTCATGCAGCGCTTGCTCAGGGTTTACGACCCGGCACTCGACTGGGCGCTCAATCATCGCCTCCCCGTACTGGGCACGGCCGCCGGACTGCTGGCCATGGCGCTGGTGTTGGCGTTCGGTCTGCCGCGACCGCTGGCGCGCACCATGGCCGATTGGCCCGGGGTCGGGAAAGCGGTCCAGGGCATGGGCAGCGAATTCATGCCCACGTTGAACGAAGGCAGCCTGCTCTTCATGCCGGTTCTGCTGCCCAGCACCTCCCTCACCGAGATCAAACGCCTGATTTCCTGGCAGGACCAGGTCATGAAGCAGGTGCCCGAAGTGCAGTCGGCGGCGGGCAAACTGGGACGCTCCGAGACGGCCACCGATCCCGCGCCGGTCGAGATGATCGAGACGACCATCGAGTTGAAACCCGAGTCGCAGTGGCGTCCCGGAATGACCCAGGAAAAACTGATCGCCGAACTGACGGAAAAGCTCAGCCAGGCACCGGGTTATGTCCCCGGTTTTCTGCACCCGATCGAGGGACGCATCCTGATGCTGAGCACCGGCATCCGGGCCCAGGTCGGCGTGAAGATCCTCGGTGACAACCTGGATGCCTTGCAGAAAAAGGCGTTCGAGGTGGAAAAAGTTATGAGCTCCATCCCCGGCGCCACCGGGGTGGCCCCGTCGCGCCTCCAGGGCAAGCCCTACCTCAACATCGCGGTGGACCGGGTGGCGATGGCTCGCTACGGTCTGCGCGCGAAGGCCGTGCTCGACGTCGTCGAAGCCGGGTTGGGCGGCAAGAACGTGTCCACAGCCATCGAGGGTCGGCAACGGTTTCCCATTCAGGTGCGCTTCCAGCGCGATGAACGCGATGAAATCGAACGGATCGGCGACGCGCTCGTGTTCACTCCATCCGGCAAAGCCATCCCCCTGGGACAGGTTGCCAAGATCAGCCGCGTCATCGGTCCCAGTGAGATTACCAGCGAGAATGGACGCCTGCGCGTGTTCGTGCAGGCCAACGTCCAGGGGCGCGACCTGGGCGGGTTCGTGAAGGAGGCCCGGGAGAGGATCGCCCGGGATATCCACTTGGACGAAGGCATGACGCTTGAATGGAGCGGCCAATACGAAAACCAACTCCGCGCCCAGCGCAGCCTCCAGATCATTGTCCCGACCGTGCTCGGCATCATCTTCCTGCTGCTCTATATCGTGTATCGCTCCGCCAAGGAGGCGGCCCACATCATCCTCGCCGTGCCGTTCGCACTCACCGGCGGCGTCTTCCTCCAATACCTCCTGGGCTACAACTTCAGCGTCGCCGTTTGGGTCGGCTATATCGCGCTGTTCGGCACGGCCATCGAGACAGGCATCATCATGGTGGTTTACCTCCAGGAGGCGCTGCTCAAACAACAGGCGTTGCGCGGCGCGGCCTTCACTCACGCCGACCTGATCCAGGCGGTGAAGGACGGCGCGAAATTGCGCCTGCGGCCCAAAGCCATGACCGTCGCCACCATCGTCGTCGGCTTGATCCCGATCATGTGGAGCACCAGCACCGGCTCGGAAGTGATGCGTCCGCTGGCAACACCCGTGCTCGGCGGAATCGTCAGCAGCTTCATCCACGTCCTGATCGTCACGCCGGTCCTGTTCGCGTGGCTGCGCGAACGTGAACTGAAACTCGCGCGGCCAGCCAGCCCGGCGCATGAGGAACCCGGCACCGAACTGGTTCCCGCGCCGCCATGAGGCACGACTGACGGCAGGCCAAATGACGCGGAATTCCCTTGTCCGGCCCGGAAAAAATGCCAGCATTCCCAGCGAAAGGGCGTCGCCCGCAGAACGTCAGTGGACGCGGTCCACCCATCCGGGAGACTGTTTCACCTGTAACAATCTCCGTGTGTTTGATCCGATCAAACACACGCAGGCATAACACCACTGTTCGCTAAGAATGAATAAAAGACCTCAATTCGCCATCGCCTTCTGCATTTCATTTGGATCCGCATTTGCTCAGGCTGATCCTGTTATTCTCGGTAGTGAGAATATTGCGGGGACGGCCGATGTCCTCCTATTGGAGGCAAACATTTACGATTTCAAAACCAGTCAGGATTTCAAGCATCGAAGTGTATGCGAAGAGAAATGGTGGTGGATCTTCATTTCAGATTTATCTTCAACCATTTGATCCTTGGACAGGAACAAGAGGGAATGCCTTGGCATCGAAGAATATCCCGTTATCGAGTATTCCCACCGATCCTCAAGGAGGATGGGTAAGTACGAGTTTCGATCCCCCGGTTTCGATTGCATCATCAGGAGTCTATGCAATCTTCGTGGATTCTGATTCCAAGGGAGCACCGGATGGATACAACGACTTCGGCTATGCCCTTGGCGACTCCATACGAGGAGGAAGGTTGATCGGCCCAACCTTCGGATCAGAAGTCGAAATGCTTTTCAGGATAAGAGGCATCGCTGAGACGGACGCGTTCAACCCTAGTGATTTCGTTATTCCGAAGATTTCTGGACCGACATTGGAGACACGTTACAGCCCAGTCGCCAGACGAAACCTAGTCTATGCTAGAATCTCATGGGACACCAAGCCCGGAGCCGCATATATTGTTTGGTCTTCCAAAGATATGAAACTTTGGTTCGATAGTCCACGTCTAGGAAATGGTACCGTCATGAGCTACGAACGTAGCAATGAATACTGGAATTCTACATTCATGCGAATACAGGTCATGGCACTAGGCGACTACAAAAAATAGCGAACAAGACGGCTCATCCGACGGCGACAAGCCACCAAATTGAATTCAGGCTTCCATCCCGCCGCAGATGGCCTTCAACGTTCGGCAACGCCACCCGATAGCGCGGTGGCATCACCTCCCATCCGACGGCGATTAGCCCCGCGTTTGAATTCAGGCTTGCAGCCTTCCGCCGCGGGTTTCGGCGGCTTATTTCGCTTCCTTTTTGACCTTTTCGGTCATCTCGATCTTGGTGACGACCAAGGTCTTCTTGCCGTTTTTTTCGGTTACGGTCCCGGTCATTTTCACTTTTTTCGGGCCATTGCAGATATTCTTGTGCCACTCTTTATCGGCCTTGCCCGCAAGCAAATACGTCTCGGTCTTGTCGCCTTCCTTGACCTGGAGGACGCTGGTGCATTCTTTGGCCGTTCCCAAATCGCACTTGGCGCAGGTGGCGGAGCCTTCCAGGGTCACGGCCTTGGCTGCCTCTTTCTCGGCCGCGGAAGCGTTGGCGCTCAGAACAAAGGCCGCAAGGGCCACCGACATGATACTGGTGATAAGCGTTTTCATAACGGATCGACTCAATGAGTTGATTTCTGTTTGGTTGGCAGGCATCCCGCTGCTCCCGAAACCCGGGCCGGACTGCCAGTGACCGAACCTGCCATCGCCAGTCCCGGTTGTCCATCGCAGAATGCACCTCTGGTCTCTGAGGCGAAGCCTCGCTAGCGCGGAGGCGGGTATTTCTGCAATTTGCGCTGCAAGGAGCGGCGGTGCAGGCCGAGCGTCCGGGCGGCTTCGCTGATATTTTGATCACAATCGGCCAATACCCGCTGGATGTGTTCCCACTCGACCATTTCGAGACTTGGCAACTCCATATCAACTTGGGCTTCGGCATGCCCGCGCCCATGGGGGTCCAAGAACACGGCCAGGATCCGCTCCACATCCGTCGGTTTGATCAGATAGTCCAGCGCCCCCAACCGGACCGCTTCCATGGCCGTGGGGATGCTGCCGTAACCGGTGAGGATCACCACCGCCAGCGCGGGCCGGGCAGTCATCATTTCGCGCAGCGCCTCGAGGCCATTCATCCGGGGCATTTTCAAGTCCAACACCGCGTCCTCCGGGGCCTCGGCGAGGGTCCATTCCAGCGCCGCTTTGCCAATGGCGGCCTGGATCACCTGGTGGCCACGCTCGACCAGTGCGCGGGCGAGGCGTTGGCGAAACACGTCGTCATCATCGGCCAGCAGGATCCTCACGGGGCGGCCCCCCTTGCTCCAGCGTCTGTTAGACCCAGCGTGAGCAGGGCCAGCGTCCATCCGTCCGGCGTTCTGGAAAGCGTGAAATCGCCGCCGAGGCGTACCGCCAGCGACTTCACCAAGAACAAGCCCAAGCCCATTCCGGCACCCGCTTCCTTGGTGGTGAAAAACGGTTCCGTCGCGCGCTCCAACACCTGTGGCAGCGGCTCCTTGCCCCGATCCTTGACTGAGATTTCCAAATGGCCTTCCCGGTCGCCGAAAGCCAACTCGATTTCCGCCCCCGAAGCATCCGCCTGATGCGCGTTGTTGAGCAGGATGGCCACCGCCTCGACGATGCTCCGGCGCGGCAGCAGGAACGACTGCCGGCGGGTCAGGTCGGCCAGTCGCACCCGCTGGATCACCAACGGCGGCGAGGTGTCTTGCAGCTCCGCCTCACATCTCCTCGGACTCGGCAAGTTCGAGCTTGTTGAAATTCCGCGCCGCCCAGCCATCGGCAACATGCAGGAGCAGGAGGGTTGATCCGAAGTGCCGGAGCCGGGGTGGAGGGGGACTGAATGACCGGGACTCCATGCGCAATACGACACATGTGTCGTATTCTCCGTGCCTACCGAGCTAAGAAATATCGCCCGAAATCCCCAAAAATATTCCTTGGCGTCCTCGGACGGATAGGTAATCATCACAAATGATAGTTCGTCATTCCACCGAAGCACCTCTTTTCCCCGCCCTCCGGCCCGGCCCTGGCTCTTACAACGGCTTTTACGGACAAAGCAAATTCCTAGCCATTAAGAAAGGTGTGAAAGCTGAAACACCATACATTAAACTGGGTGGTACTTCCTTCGCGCCTTTACTGGAGAGGCTCGAGATAGAGGAATTTCCCTTTCAGACCCGTTATGCCGAACATATGTCAGCATGTTTCGCCCTGCCTAATGCTCTGGCGCCTGAGTGGGTCCAGAACATTCCCATAAGCAGCTACGCGCTGGATGATGAAGCGAGCATGAAATTAGCGGGCAATGATCTGAAGATAGCATTTTTCGGTACGGGAGCCATAGGGGCATCGGTTGGAGGATGGGTGGCACCCTTTCACAAGGAAACCTATTTTCTCGACCAGGGTAAAATTCTTGACGCGCTGAAGACCGTCGGTATAACTCACTATCAGGGAGATAGCAAAGATAAGACCATGACAACAGTTCCCGTAAAGGTCATGGAAAATATTTCTGATCTGAAGTCCATGGACGTCATCATCATCGGCGTAAAGAATTACAGCCTCGAAGCCATTGCCAAATTGATCAAAGCCAATAGCAGGGAAGATGTAATCATCGTTTCCATGGCTAATGGAATAGATAATCAGCAAATCCTGCCGAAATACTTTTCCCGGATTATATATTGCGTTGTCAGCTACAATGCCTGGATGGACCATCCGGTCACAGTAGGTTATCAGAAGAAAGGACCTCTTGTTCTTGGTGCGCCGGACAACAGCCTGCGGACGGAAATGAACACCATTGCAGATATTTTCAATCAGGGTGTCGAGACAGTAATCACCGAAAATCTCCAGGATGCAGTGCATTCCAAGATTGTGGTGAACCTGACTAATTCTCTTACAACTCTGGTGGGACATGGATTCAAAGAAATATCCGACATCGACACTTTCCAGAGGCTCCTGACGAATACGTTGTACGAAGGTATCCGGATTGTAAAGGCCGCCGGCTACAAAGAGTGCAAACTGGGCGGGATGCCATCATGGTCTCATTTAACGGCAAGTGTGCTGCTTCCCCGGTCTCTTACACGGCCATTGTTTAAGAAGAATGTGGCTAAGATGGTCATGTCCAGCATGAGTCAGGACATCATCCAGCGCGGCGGCACATGCTCGGAGCTCGATTCCCTGACAGGGTACATCCTCAAACTGGCCAGAGCCAACAAAATAAATGCGCCCTACAACGAGACCATCTATGAACTAGGGAAAGATCGTTTCAACAAACCCGGCTTTACCCCCATGGACGTCAAGGAGGTATGGGCTGAAGTACAAAGGAAGCTCTGAGATAGTCAGGGAAGATATCCATAATGCGTGACCCGGCCTCATGCGCCCGAGCCAGGTCCCATCCGCCTCAAAAAAAGCAGAAGATTTGCGGAATTTCCTTGGCAAGGCCCACCAAAATGCCACTTTCCGACAGTTGTGGAGTTTGTACCATGAATCCGTCGACAGTCGACGTTTTCCGCCACAATCCAAGACAATCCCCATGGACGACTCCGGTGCTGTGGTTTTTACGCTGTTTCTACCTTTTCTTCCCCGCCCTCCGGTCAGACCCACCGGCTCTTTCAATGGCCTTCACGTCAAAAGCAAATTCAAAAGCAAATTCCTTGCAGTCAAGGAGTGACGGGCTAACATCCCGGTGTTTGAGGTCCTATGAGGGTACTCGCCATGCCTTGCGCAAGATTGCGGCTGCGTTCTCGACCTATTCGGTCTAACATCAATTTCACCATCATGTCTTCCAACAACTCGACCAAAGGGATCGTTCAGATCTGCCGGCGAATGTTCCTCAAAATCGGCGCCTGCGTTGTTTCGGGACTTGGCTCGTTTCTCCAGGCCTGCGCCCACATCCAGAAGCAGGGCCAACGCGCTTCGAACGCGGTCAAAATCCCCTTTGAAAAGGAGGAACTCACGTTGAATCTGCCCGACGATTGGCGGGTCATCGACACGGTTCGTCCCGTACACCACGCAAAAGTCCCGAGTATCGAAACTGCGCTCGTTCAGGCGCTCGATCACCCCGTCGGCACCATTGCGCTGCGGGACAAGGATCTGAGCCACAAGCGCATCGTTCTCTGCGTGGAGGATATCAGCCGGCCGACCCCGACAGCCAAATTCTTTGGTCCGCTCCTGGAATTCCTTCTCGCCAATGGGGCCCGGGCGGAAAACATCCTCGTCCTCTTCGCCCTTGGCGTGCACCGGGACATGACGTCCGATGAGGCGCGGCACAAGCTGGGCGATGCCGATCTCAAGGGGATTCGGTGGGTCAATCATTCCTGCACCGACGAGCGGCAGCTCAAGGATCTGGGAATCACCTCGCGCGGCACCCATGTTTCTCTCAACCGGCACCTGACCGAAGCCGACCTCATCATCACCGTCGGGGCGATCGAGCCGCATTTGCTGCTCGGATTCAGCGGCGGCTGCAAGATGCTCATTCCGGGCCTCGCCTCATCGCGAACGATTGGCGAGAATCACATGCAGGGTGTGAGCGGTGACAAATACAACTACGTCGGTTCGCCCGAAAGCCCGATGCGGCTCGACCTGGAGGAGGGCGCAGGCCTGCTCAAAAAGGAAATCTTCATCGTCAATGCCGTCACTAACGACTCGCTGGAAATTTGCGCGTTTTTTGTCGGCGACGCCGTCAAAGCCCATCGGGCCGGCGTCACGTTTTCCCAATCCCTCACCGAGCGCCCGGTGAAACAGCAGGCCGATGTCGTGATTGTCGCATCGAATCCGATGAATGCCGACCTTCGCCAAAGCATGAAATGCATTGGAAACGTCCAGGCCGCCGTGCGCCCGGACGGGCTCCTCATCGGTTTCATCGAATGCCGGCACGGGATCGGTGACGTGACCGTGCCGCCGCGAACCTTGCCTCATGGATTGCTCCGGGGGGTCCTCAAACTGGTCGGCCGAAAAAACATTCTGGGGCTGGTTGATTCCACGCGGAAGGATGCCGGAATCGAAGAACGGTTTCTTTCGCATTTTTCGGCGCAATTGGCGCTGAGGAACGAGATCTTCGTCTATTCGCGAGCACTGCCTCCCGACTCCGGAAAGAAGCTCGGGATCTTCGTTCAATTCGACAGCATTGAAAAGCTCATGGACGCCGCGCGTCGAAAAGCGCCGAAAAACGCCACCGTTCTCATTTTCCCGTTTGGCGGTGCGACCTACCCGAAAGTACTGGAAACGAGTCCGCTTGCCAGGAATTAGAAACATCGCGGAGTTCAAATTTGTTGAGAATTGTTGACGGACTCTCCTTGCCATAATCGTAGCGGAGGATTTCAAAGGCAATGGGCTCGCAAAGGGCGGCATCGGGATCGGGAATTCAAGGTGCCTCCACACCATGCCCGGCGTGCAGGGATCAGCTTTTCTTGACCGACGCGAGCATGGCGGTGAGGATGGCACGGCTCTTGACCGAGCTGTCACCTTCACCGTGAGCGCAAATGATGAAAACCTTGCCCTCGACACTGAAGAGATAGACGTCGGCACTGGACGGATCCCCGTCATCGGCTTCCTCGCCAGTGCCGGTGAGCCGTTTGCCTGGGGTGCCAGCCACGGTGATCGCCGTGCTTGCGGTGACCTTGAAATGAGTCACTTGGCCCTTGATCAGATCGGACACCTGCTTGGCGGCTTCATCAACCGAGGCGTTGCCGAGCGCCCAAACCTGGATGTTGGCGCATTTTGGCACATCGATTGAGACGGTGCCGTCCTTGGAGCGATAGGTCTTCCACCCTGCGGAAAGTTGCAGCGTGATGGCAGTCTTCTTGTCAGCGGAAGGCACCGACAGCGAAGTCGTGGTGGTCTCAGCGGCACAGGCGGAGCAGCAAATTGCGGCAAATATGGCGGTCAAGAGGGAGTTACGCATAATTCTCAGTGATTTAAGGTTATCTGCCAGGTGGTTCTGACGGAACTCAACATACCGGCATCGCCTAAGCGCGCAAGCCCGTTTTCCGCCATCAGTAGTCGAACGCACTGGTAACGGGACGGCCCCACAAGCTTTCCGGCACGGGGATGCTGAGAAGCCAAAGCGCGGTGGTGGAGGTGTCATACTGGACATTCGCCCGGATGGCCGTGGTTTTATCAGCCCACCGGAACTTGAACATTAGGGGGTTGTGGTTTTACAACACGCCCGATGTCACGTGTAAAGACATGTTTTGGGCCCGGTGGCGTTTCATCATTATGTCGCAAATCATGCATACCTCCGCATTTACCCGCCGTCATTTTCTGGGAAGCATGACGGCCGCCTCGGTGTTAGGCCCGCTCACCGGGCGGGCGCAAGATGCCACGGTGCCCGCCATCACCCGCAAGATCAAGATCGGGTTGGTCGGCGGAGGCGGCCGCGGGTCGTGGATCGCCGGCTTGTTCCAACAACACGGCGGCTATCAGTTCCATGCCGTGGCCGATTATTTCCAAGCGGTCGCGGACCGCGCCGGTGATGCCCTCACCGTGGACAAATCCCGGCGCTTTTCCGGCTTGTCCGGCTACCGGAAACTGATCGACAGCGGGGTGGAGGCTGTGTTGTTAGAAGTCCCGCCTTATTTCTTTGCCGAACACGCCACGGCGGCGGCGGCGGCCGGGTTGCATGTTTACATGGCCAAGCCGGTAGCGGTGGACGTGCCCGGCTGTCTGGCGATTGAAGCCGCTGGCAAGGTGGCGACGGGAAAACAGCGGGTTTTCATGGTGGACTATCAGATTCCCACCGATCCGGCGAATATCGAGGTTGCCCGCCGCATCCGCGAGGGTGCTATCGGCAAGCTGTCCCAAGTGCAAACCCTGGGCGTGTGCAATGGATTCGGCGATCCGCCGAAAACGGTCAACCTCGAAAGCCGCCTGCAAAACCTGATCTGGGTCAACGACATCGCCATCGGCTGCGATTATATCGGCAACTTCGACATTCACGCCATCGACGCCGCCTTGTGGGTCATCGGCGAGCGGCCGGTGTCCGCGACGGGATCCTCGCAGGTGATGCGGCCTGGCCCGCATGGCGACGCGCATGATGTGTGTTCAGTCATCTATCAATATGCGGGCGGGTTGGTTCACAACCACTTCGGCCAGGGGCTGGCGAACGCCGCCGACTCCGCGTTGCTGGCGGTCTTCAACGGCCAAACCGCCCACGCCCAGATCAATTACTGGGGCAAGGCCTACGTGCGCGGCGGCCCGCTGGCATACAACGGCGGCGCGGTTGACAATCTCTATCAGACGGGAGCCACCCGCAACATCGCCACGTTCTATCAGAATGTTACCGGCGGGAATTTTGCCAACGAGTCGGTGCGCCGGGCGGTGGACGGATGCCTCACCTGCATTCTCGGGCGCGAAGCCGCCGTCCGGCACGGCGTGCTGACCATGGAGGACTTGCTCAAGGAGAAGCGGCGGCTGGAACTGAACCTTGACGGACTCAAGGCATGAACCGGCGCGACCGGCGAACCGCGGCCGGTGGGTTGTGGCAGGCAGGCGGAATAATTGCATGATTGTTGGAAAGAATGATGTTTCCGTCGCGTAATTGCAGGGGAACAATCACCACAAACCATCATGCAATCCACATTGAACCACGCGTCACGGCGCACCTTTCTGAAGCAATCGGTCGTTGCGCTTGGCGCGCCCTTCGTCGCGCCGCTGATTCTTGCCAAACCCGTGGCAGGTGCCAACGGGAAGCTCAACATCGCATGGGTCGGTTTCGGCAACCAAGGCTGGGGTGACCTGTGTGCCTGCGCCAACGGCCACAACGTGGTCGCCCTCTGCGATTGCGACCCGCAGTATTGGGATCGCGCCAAGAAACAATTTCCAGAGGCCAAAATGTTCATGGATTTCCGCAAGATGCTCACGGAAATGGGTGACAAAATCGACGCGGTGGGTGTCGGCACCCCCGATCACACGCATTTCGCTGTCGCTTATATGGCGATGAGTCTCGGCAAGCATGTGTTTGTTGAGAAGCCGTTGGTGCATTCGCTGTGGCAGGCCCGCACGTTGCGCGAGTTGGCCGCAAAAAAAGGCCTAGTCACCCAGATGGGCAACCAAGGCCACGCCTACGAAGGCGCGATCCTGATCAAGGAATGGTACCAGGCCGGCCTGATCGGCAACGTCAAGGAAGTCATCACTTGGACCGACCGCCCGAAATCGGGTTGGGGCTTCAATGGCAATGTGAGAACCGAGTTTCCCAAGGCCGAAAACCCGCCTCAGGGGATGGATTGGAATCTCTGGCTGGGACCTGTGGAAAAGAAGATCGGCTTCAGCCCCGCGATTCATCCTACGACGTGGCGTCCGTGGTGGGACTTTGGCTGCGGCGGCCTCGGTGACATCGGTTGCCACACCATCGACACCCCGTATTGGGCGCTCGACCTCGGCTCTCCCGATAGCGTGGATGTGGAAATGAAGGGCGAGGTCAATCCGATCCATACTCCTAACGGATCGATCGTCACCTTCAACTTCCCCGCACGCGGCAATAAACCGCCGGTGAAATTGAAATGGTACGAAGGCCCGAGCGTGCCGCCGGCACCTGACGGCTACGACCTCGGCACGCCCGGTGGCGAGGGCGGCATGATCATCATTGGCGAAAAAGGCGGAATCGTCCACCAAGGCATGCGCCCGGACAGCCCGCAGCTCTATCCGAAAGCGAGTTGGGAAGCCTACCGCGCCAGCGGTGACAAGCAGGTGGCCAAAACACTGCCGCGCACCCATGGCATCCACCGCGACTGGGTGGAAGCCATCCAGAATGGCAAGAAGTCGTGCTCCGACTTCAGCTATTCCGCGCCGCTCACCGAAACCATCCTGTTAGGCACGCTGGCGATCCGCACCGGCAAGACGGTCAAGTGGAACGCGCAGAAGATGGAGATCACCGGCAACCCGGAAGCCGCGAAGATGATCAACCCGGAAGCCCGCGAGGGCTGGCGCCCCAAGGATCTCGGCTAAGGAATTTTGAAACTGGTGATTTCTTGTCGTCCCGCCGGGACGATTCATAAAAGCCCGGCACGAAGTGCCGGGTCTAATCGGGGACGAGGGTCGCGCGTCCTGAAGGGACGCCTCATCCGGTGGTTCTCACGGGTGTCGGCCGGCCACGCGATGAGCTGTCCTTTCAGGACACGGGATTTTAATACGGCATCAACCCGGCACTGCGTGCCGGGCTTTTATGAGTGGTCCCTTTGGGACCTAAATCAAAGCCGTGCATTCGCATGGAATCCATAATCCGGATGTAGGGTATTGTATGTGAATAAGTTTTGGAATTGTAATATGAAACTCCCAAATATTCTAACATCATTGGCGGTTTGGTGCGCTGCGGCCGCGGGCGCGGCGGCTGAACCGGCGTTTTTCGCGATGGACACCGGCACCCGCGACGCGGCCCACCAGACGGTCGAGGCACAGGTGGATCTGGTGAAGGAGGTCGGTTTCGACGGCATCGGACCGACGTACACCACGCCGGACGCGTTGCGCGGGATGTTGGCCGCCTTGGACCGGCAGCACCTGCGGATGTTCGCGCTCTATCTGAAACTGGATCTTGACGCCGCCACGCCCGTGAGTCCGGAGATCCGCGACTCTATCAAACAACTGCGCGGGCGGGACTCGATCCTCTGGTTGTGGGTTCCATCCACCAAACTCAAACCGTCCGATCCTGCGGGAGATACCTTGGCCGTGCCGGTGTTGCGCGAGATCGCGGACCTGGCGCGGGAAGCCGGCTTGAAGGTCGCGCTCTATCCGCATGCCGGCCTGTGGGTCGAACGCGTTGACGACGCGGTGCGCCTGGCCCGCCAGGTGGAGCGCAAGAACCTCGGCGTCACGTTCAATCTCTGCCACTGGTTGATGGTCGATGGCAAGGACCTCGACGCCCGCTTGAAGGAGGCGCGGCCGTTCCTGCTGGCTGTCACGCTCAACGGTGCCGATACGGGAGCCAAGGATTGGGGGAAACTGATCCAGCCGCTTGACGCCGGTTCCTATCCCGTGGCGAGTCTGTTAGATCAACTCCGGGCTCTGGACTATCAGGGACCGGTGGGATTGCAGCATTATGGAATCCAAGGCGACGCGGGTGTCAACCTGCAGCGGTCGATGAACGCCTGGCGGAGCATGCGGGGTACGGCCCTGATGCCGGCGGGCAAGGCGCTGGCCGCATGGGAAAACGCCGACGGTTGGAGCGAGGTGGGAAATGTCAGAGCCGCCCCGGGGGATCCCGGGAAGTTGTTGGCCGGTCCCGGCACGGGAGTGGTGGTCTCGGAAGGGAAGGGGAACTATCTTCTGACCAGGGAGCGTTTCGGCGATTGCGAGGTGCATGTGGAGTTCATGATTCCGCAGCACTCGAATTCCGGTGTCTATCTTGCGGGTAGCCACGAGGTGCAGATCTATGACAGTCATGGCGTCGCCAAGGACGAGTATCCCGGCATCGAGTGCGGCGGCATCTATCCGGAGTGGATCCGTGACGCCAACGTCCGCGGCCATTCGCCGCTGGTCAACGCCAGCAAACCATCCGGCGAGTGGCAGAGTTTCGATATCATCTATCGGGTCGCGCGTTTCGACGCCGCAGGCAACAAATCCCGCAATGCCCGTATCGACAAGGCCTGGCACAATGGCCGGCTCGTGCAGGAAAATGTGGAGTTGTTAGGACCTACCCGGGTGGGACTGCCGGAACAAGCCGCCGGTCCGCTGCGCATGCAGGGCGACCACGGACCGGTTGCCTTCCGCAATCTCCGCATCCGCCGTCTCGACGATTGATGGGGACAATGTTGACTATTTGGGGTTGAGTTGTTGGCGGTGGCGGCTAGGCTGGGCGCGTCTTCCCCACATGAAACAAATTGCGTTTTCCCACATTTTCAGACTGGCAGCCGGATTGTTGGCGATGGTATCAGCCGTTCACGCGCAGGAGAGCGTGATGGTGGTCGAGGCGTATTCGGGGAAAGTCCTGGTGGCTTACAATTCCTCGGTCAAGCGGCCGATTGCCAGCCTGACCAAGATCGCCACCGCGGCGGTGGCGGTGGATTGGGCGGCGGCGACGGGGGCGGAGATTGGCACTTTGCAGATTACCGTGCCTGAAACGGTCACGCTGGTGGGCGGTAACAACCCGATGAAACTCGAACCCGGCGACAAGTTGTCGATGCGCGACGCCCTGTATTCCGCGTTGTTAGGGTCGGACAATCTGGCGGCGTTGACGATTGCCGACCATGTGGGCCGGGAAATCCTCGCGCACCGCGGCAAGACAGGCGATCCGCTGGTGGAATTCGTCGGCGAAATGAACCTTTTGGCCAAGGCGTTGGGCATGAACCAGACGCTGTTTGCCAATCCCCACGGACTCGAACGCAAAGGGGCGAAGGCCTATTCCACGGCGACGGACGTGGCCCGCATGGCGATCTACGCGATGCGCCGCAACGCATTCAGTTTCATCGTCCGGCAGCCTGAACGCAGTGTTAGCGTCACCGGGGCCGAAGGTAAAAAACGGAGTTTCCGGGTCCACAATACGAACGAACTGATCGGTGAACCGGGGATTCTCGGGGTCAAGACCGGCACGACGGAAGCCGCCGGTGCCTGTGTGGTGGCGTGCATGGAACGCGATCCGCTGGTCCGCAAAAAACCCGATGGTTCGAAAGGTGCCACCCCGCGGCGCCTGATGGTGGTCGTTTTGAACAACCCGGATCGTTTCAGCCGCGCCCGCGAATTGATCCGGCAAGGATGGGAAGTTTATGACCCGTGGCTCGACGCGGGTGCCCCCGTGCAGGACCGCCAGCACGAGTTGATGAGCGTGCCGACGCTTAAGTGAAACCTTTACGCAGAAGGTTTAGCGGTTGTCAGGACCGGGGAAATCCCCTAAACTTCGCCTCATGTCCACCGACCCGCTGCTCGAAATGCTCAGGCGCAAAGCCCGCTTTACCCATCAGGAACTCGCCGACCTCCTGTCCATGGACCAGGAGACGGTGGCCCACCGGGTGGCCGCCTGGGAGAAGCAAGGCGTCATTTGCGGCTATCACGCCGTGATTGATTCGGAAGCCGCCGGCGACACCTCGGTGTCGGCGTTCATCGAGGTGAAAGTGACACCCGAACGCGGCGGTGGCTTCGACCGTCTGGCGATGCGCATCGCCCGCTTCGAGCAGGTGGTTTCCTGTTATCTGGCCAGCGGCGGCTACGATCTGATGGTGGTGGTGGAGGGTGGTGATCTCCGCGAGGTCGCGCGCTTCGTTTCCGAAAAACTCAGCTCAATGGAAGGCGTGCTTTCCACAGCCACCCATTTCCGGCTCAAAACCTACAAGGAAAACGGCTTCATCTTCGAGCGCGACGTCGTTCCGGAACGCCTCGCGGTGACACCGTGAGAAGAAAGTGGCACATACCTAACGAGGGTTGGGGATTTCATTCATCCAATGAAACGTCAATAGGCGGAAATCCTGTAGGCCATAGGCCTACCCCAAGGGGGTCCAGGGCACCGCCCTGGGTAATGGTGTCAACGATTATATTGAGGGCTGAAAGCCCATGATATCGAGCGTTTGGCGGGGAATCCACCGTCGCATGGGTCGGGCTTTCAGCCCTGGAAATTCATGGTGATGCCGTTTCCCAGGGCGTTGCCCTGGGCTGCCTTGGAATGCCCCTTCGGGGCGCAAGATCCCTTAGGAGCCGTAAATCAATAAACATTACGTTAGAAGTTGTATCATTCAGGAATTAGGCAAAATGATGGAAGAAAAGATCAGAATTCCCCAAAACCGAAGGCCGATTCCAGTTCATCATTTTGCCTCACATTATCATTTTGCCAAATACATTCAATGCTATCATGCGGAGTTTGTAAGGGTTATATATTTACGGGTCCTTATCACCGATCACTGATTACTTCCCCCCCCGACCACACTCTCACGCGAGTTGTTCCGGATAGTCGCCGAGGGCGATGAGTTTGCCGATGGATTCGACGACGTAGGGTTTGTCGTCGGGGTAGGTGACACCGAACCACGGGCTGTCGGATTGCAGCACCAGGCATTGCGCGTGGCCGGCATGGATCAACTGATCGACTACGGTCGGGATATAACATTCGGATTTCATCTGGGTGCCGGATTCTCTCAGAAAACGGGTGAATGCTTCCTCGAGTTGCGAAAAAAACGACGGTCCGAAGGTCCAGAAATTCATCGAGACCAGGGTGCCCGGCGGAACCACATGGCGTTTGCCGTCAAGGGCGTCGCCGCGCACCTGGTCGTCGTTTTCGCGTTCGATGTTGAGGTATTCCTCGACGTAGGTGAGGAAGCCGTTCTCGTCGGTTTTGCAGATACCGCGGTTGACGTGGCCGTGATCGGAGAGGGTGTTTTCCAGTGGATAGCCGACCATCGCCATTTCGTTGGTGGTGTGAGGCGGCAAGCTGTTGAAAAACGCGACCGCGCGGAAATAGGCGTCACGGCCGTAGAAATCGTCGGCGTTGATGACGGCGAAATGGCCGTTGATCGCGTGCCGGGCGGTGCGCACGGCATGGGCGGTGCCCCAGGGTTTGGCACGCCCCTCGGGCACATTGAAGCCCGCCGGCAGGTCGTCAAGTTTCTGAAACACGTAATCCACTTGGATGCGGTCGGCAAAGCGACTGCCCACTCCGTGTTGGAAGGCCTCGGCGAAATCCTCGCGGATGACGAAGAGCACCCGGCCGAATCCTGCACGGATGGCGTCATAGACCGAGTAGTCGAGCACGGTTTCACCGTGGGGCCCCATCGGGTCCATTTGTTTGAGGCCGCCGTAACGGCTGCCCATTCCGGCGGCAAGAATCACAAGGGTCGGTTTCATGCGTCAATTCGTAGAGAGTCAAAACCTCCGCAAATCCGGTGGGACCGCGGGTGCCCCCGTGCTATGCCAAGTCCCTGACCGTCTGGCAAGCCCTCCTTGAGCATTCTCCCGGCCCGCTTATTTCAGCGCGTCGAATTCCAGAGCTTTCACCCGTTCGCGCGCGGCATCGGCGGGTTTCCAAAACCAGCCCTTGGTATCCCAGCACTGGGCGAACGCCAGACTGTCCGCCAGGACTTTGAAGGCCGCGATGGCTTCCTTGGGCTTCTTTTCCGCTTCCAGCGACTGGCCGAGAAGGTAATAACAGGTCCCAACGTCGTTCAGCGCCCAGCTTTTGAACACTTCCTCCTTCACCGTCGCCGGGGCGGTCAGCGCCTTTTGCATCTCCACGGCCTTCACCTTGTACATGTCGATGCATTTCTGCGCATAGCCTTTCGTCTTCGCGTAATCCTTGGTGTTGTAGGCCGCCCAGGCTTTGCCGGTCAGCGTCTCGGAACTGAAATTGCCAAAATCAAGCGCCGCTTCCGCAGCGGGTTTCACCGGCGCGGTACCTGCGGTCTCCGCAGCCTGAAGCGCTGCCGAAGTCATGACAAAACCGATTGCGATTGGAATGAGGGTTGCTCGGGAATTCATAGTGGCAACATCCTGCAAGCGCCCATCCCCGCTGTCAAACAAAAATCTGCAATTTTATGCAAAAATCACCCGACCTCCCTGCGGTTGGCAGGTGGTGCTTTGCGGGTGGGTTTGGGGATGTTTCGACGCATGTTTGGCATGGCGGACGATGATCCGTGTGGACCGGTGAGGATTGCCGTGGGACAGGCCGGCACGGGCGCGGGTGGATCCGCGCGAGGCGCTGATTTGCGGTTTGGTGCCGAAGAGCACGTACTCGACCT
>Ga0118677_10005082_pt1 | contig 23374 bp, 28 predicted proteins | sample AliMusrvi5mmetaG_FD_86154 | JGI IMG/M metagenome (GOLD analysis project Ga0118677, IMG submission 86154)
CCCAAAGCAGCACGAATTTTATGCCACGCGCTCGCTTGACGGCGGCGAGGAGCGAGCATTACGATGACCGCAAGCAGATCGAATCATACCAAAATCAACACGAATTCTGCGGAGGATCCATTCTTTCGATGCTTCCCCTCCGCCACCAAATCCAAGGCTGGCAACTCCGACCGAGAGTTTGCCTCCTCCCTTGGTAGCGGCTGTAACCTCAACATCGAATTCCACAAGAAAAGCCACGGTCTCTTGGCTGTTCATGATGCCGCCCACAGGGATCTTCTTGTCGGAAGGATAACACCTCACCGCAATACGCTGCGGATGCTCTTTCTTTGCCAAATCTACCCCTGAAATAATTTGCGTGAGGGTAGCACGCACGAACTCGTTTAATTCCATGACTATTCAATTGTTTGTTGTTACAGTGTTGAATCAAATTCGCAAGGGATGCGAAGATGCGGGATGTGAAACTCCTGATAGGGCGTTCTTTGAAGTAGAGCTAAAGTCTGTGGAAACTGTGGCATATTCGGTTTTTTCTTTTCGGGAGACTCGTGCTTAGCGTCATCGAGCAAACTTGATAAGGGTTTCGATTTGGTTAGCCACAGCGACGCGGCAGTCCCCTACAGTGCCTGCGAGCTGATCGTCTCTTAGATGTAAGAGGGGGGGTGCACATCTGCTTGAATTTTTGCTTGCGCCAAAAATCTTTTTCTATCATAGTCGCTTGTCCGCCGAAATCGCTCACCTTGGCGAGGTATGCTGTATAAGTGGAGGCGGCATCGCCATATCTAACTCTCTGGATGTCCACCAGCCAGCTTCCAAGAAACCCGGTAAAATCTCTTCTTCGGTTGCGCCTTTCCCTAGCCAAAGTGCATTTGTGGGTGATTATTGAGCCCAAAGCTCCGCCGCTAAGAAAGGAGACAATCAATCTTACAGTTTCTGTTTCCATATGCTAGCTGGGTGTTTGGAGGTTTGTTTGATTCTTTCGTGTGCAACTGGTAATGAAGGTTGGATTGTTCCGGCCGAACATTGTTATTGAGCAACTAGAGGCAATTGTCCTGGATAAGCCGTCTTTACTTTATCAGGTGCAAATGCCGCCCGGAAGTGTCGAATCCACCATCGCTCTTTCATCACGACCATTAAACCGCCTGACGAGACTCTGCCAAGTCAATAAGTGGGTAGATTCTGATTTTGGTAGAGATGGAAGAATGTCTCGCGCAAAGCCGCAGAGACGCAAAGTTTTTCAGAAACGCATTAACCGGATCATGGAAAAAACATCCATATGTTCTGCAAAGCCAAGGAATCAGAGCAGATAAGCGCCCTGCTTCTTCGCTCGGTTGCGGTTCTAATTATCTTCCACTCAAAATTGCCTCCGGCTATGCTATTTAGGGCTTCGCCAGTTTTTTCCAAGCTCGCTGATGCTCGCCCCGCGTTCTCTTCCCCCAGCCCAGAAAAGCGGCGGAATCGCTGCAACACCCTACGCCGCCTCCTGCGCGCCTTTGCGCCCTTTGCGCCCTTTGCGCGAGGCAATCTTCCTCTTCCAATTCACCATTCTCCCCTTCATCCACACTTGCCACCCCGCACGCAATTCGGAACTATCCCCGCGTGCTCGCCAAACGAATCATCCCCTGCCTCGATGTCACCGACGGCCGCGTCGTCAAAGGCGTGAACTTCGTGGACCTGATCGATGCCGGTGATCCGGTGGAGGCTGCCAAGGCCTACAACGCGCAGCAGGCCGACGAGTTAGTGTTTCTGGACATCACCGCGTCCTCGGACAACCGCCGCACGATGGTGGATGTGGTCCGCCGCACGGCCGAGTGTTGCTTTATCCCGCTGACGGTGGGTGGTGGCATCCGCACGGTGGATGACATGCGTGAAATGTTGTTAGCCGGGGCGGACAAGTGCGGCGTGAACACAGCCGCCGTAAACACCCCCGATATCATCGATGCCGGCGCCAAGGCCTTCGGCAATCAGTGCATCGTGGTGGCCATCGACGCCAAACGGGAAGGCCCCGGCAAGTGGGGCGTTTACACCCATGGCGGCCGCAAGCCGGTGAATCTGGATGTGGTGGAGTGGGCCAAGGAAGTTTGGAACCGGGGCGCGGGGGAGATCCTCCTGACCAGCATGGATGCCGATGGCACCCAGGCCGGCTACGACCTAGAACTGACCCGCGCCGTTTCGATGGCGGTGGGCATTCCCGTCATCGCCAGCGGAGGAGCCGGCAATCTGGATCACATGGTGGAGGTGCTCGATGTCGGAAAAGCGGATGCTGTCCTAGCCGCCAGCATCTTCCACTTCGGCATGCACACCGTGGGCGAGGCCAAGCGCTACTTCGCCAGCAAGGGTGTGCCCGTCAGGCCCATCGTGGGCGCAGCTTGAGCCCGCCAGCATGGCAGCGGGTGGGTGGTTATACATAGGAAAGAGAACCGCAACCGGAGCGCAGCGAAGATAGCCAAAGGCAAATGGACGCGGATGAACGCTGATAATAAGGAGGTTGCGGCTATTGCTCTCCTCATCAGCAGGTTAGTCAGTCCTATCTATGCAAGCTCTTGAACATCCGTGTCCATGCCCGTTCATCCGTGGTTCCTCTTCTCTTCCTAGGTTTACAGACGCAGATAATTCCTGCGCCCTTCGCGCCTTTGCGCGCTTTGCGTAAGCCCCACTTCCAGTCCGCACCAATCCGCAATTCCTGATTCTTCCGAGCAATCCGCTTGCCAAATCCGCAATTTCGAGCCTAGTCCCTCCACCCACACCGCCGAACGGAGCGCTTTCATTATGGGAAAAATACTCATCATAGCCGAAAAACCCAGCGTCATGACCGATCTCAGTCGTGCGCTCGCCAAGCCACTTGGCAAGTTCGAGAAGAAGGGGACGGGGCGGGATGTTTTCTTTGAAAATGACCAGGCCGTGATCTCGTCCGCTGTGGGCCACTTGGTCGAGCTCCGCATGCCCATGGGGCCCAATGGCAAGAAACTGCCATGGAATTTCCAAGTGCTGCCGGCCATCCCGGAAACCTTCGAGTTGGATCCCATTCCAGACTCGGAAGCGCGCCTGAAACAAATCCTCAAGCTGGCCAAACGCAAGGACATCGACAGCATCGTCAATGCCTGCGACGCCGGCCGCGAGGGTGAGCTCATCTTCCACTACATCATGGTCATAGGCGGCCTCAGCAAGCCGGTGAAACGGCTCTGGATGCAATCGATGACCAACAATGCCATCCTCGAGGCGTGGGAATCCCTCCGCACCGAGGAACAAATGAAATCCCTGACCGATGCCGCCCAGTGCCGCTCGGAGTCGGATTGGCTGGTGGGCCTCAATGCCACCCGCGCACTCACTTGTTTCAACTCCCGCCACGGCGGATTCAATATCACTGCCGCGGGCCGGGTGCAGACGCCCACGCTGGCCATCCTCGCCGCCCGTGAGGCGGAGATTCAGGCGTTCAAGTCCACCCCCTATCATGAGGTCCATGCCAACTTCGCCGTCAAAGCGGGCGAGTACCTCGGTAAATGGATCAATGAGAAATGGGTCAAAGAAGAGGGCAATCCACATGCCCGCCCGGAACGGATCTGGGACCTGGCTCTCGCAGAGGCCATCAAGACCCGGTGCGAGGGGAAATCCGGAATCGTTACCGAGGAAAAGAAGGCGCAGACCCAGATCGCCCCGCAGCTCTACGACCTCACCACCCTCCAGCGCGAGGCGCCGTTCTCTGCCAAGGGCACCCTGCAGATCGCACAGGCGCTCTATGAAAAACACAAGGTGATCACCTACCCGCGGACGGATTCCCGCTATCTGCCGGAAGATTATCTCGGCCACGTCCGCGAGACGCTGCAGGAGATTTCTAGCAGCGAACTCCCGGTGGCTCCCTACGCGGCCGCCGTGCTCAAGGGCAGCAAGGAGACCGGCCCGCACCTCGGGAAGTCACGCCGCGTTTTCGATAACAAGAAAGTCTCAGACCACTTTGCCATCATCCCCACCGGTAAGGTGGCCAAGCTCAGCGAGACCGAGCAGAAGGTGTTCGACTTGATCGTCAAGCGCTTCGTCGCGGTTTTCTATCCGCCTGCGGAGTTTGAGCAAACCACGCGCCTCACCCGCATCACCCACCCGTCTCTAACGGACACGTTCAAGACCGAGGGTCGCATCCTTGTGAAGCCCGGCTGGCTGGAAGTCTATGGCCGCCGCCCCGGTGTGGCTTCCGGCAAGGATGAACTCATCCCCGTCACCGCCGGGGAGGCAGCGCAGGTCGTGTCCATCGAGGTTATCAACGAGGAAACCAAACCCCCGGCCCGGTTCACCGAGGCCACCCTGCTCTCCGCCATGGAAGGCGCGGGTAAACTCATCGACGATGAAGCTCTGGCAGAAGCCATGGCAGAGCGCGGCCTCGGCACTCCTGCCACCCGCGCGGCCACCATCGAAGGTCTCATCGCGCAGAAATACTTAGGCCGTGATGGCCGTGAGCTCCACGTCTCCGGCAGCGGCATGCGCCTCATTCAGTTGGTGCGCGAGATGGACATTGAGGGGCTTTACTCGCCCAGGCTAACAGGAGATTGGGAATACAAGCTCCGCCAGATGGAACACGGCCAGCTCCGGCGTGATGTGTTCATGCGCGAGATCACCAATTACACCACGGAGATCGTGACCAAGGCGCGCAAGCTCGCCGAGGATATCAAGAACCAGTCATTCCCAGACCTCAACATCGTCTGTCCGGTCTGCGGTGCCACAGGCCTGCGGCAAACCGACGCCACCTACGAGTGCCGCCAGGCGGAGTGCAAGTTCAAGGTGAAGAAACACATCGCCGGACGCCTGCTCTCCGAAGAGGAGGCGTCCGAACTGCTCACCAAAAAATTCGTCGGCCTTCTAACGGGATTCAGATCCAAGTTCAACAAGCCTTTCGACGCCGCCTTGGAGCTGGACGCCAAGTTCAAGGTCAACTTCGTCTTCGACAATGACGACAAGGATGCCGCGCTGGAACTCACTGAGGAGCAATTGATAGGCGAGGCGGAACTGGAGGACGGCCGGAAGCTAAAAATCTATCAAAGCGCGAAGGCCTATCACATCCCCGGGCTTGTCACCAAGAAGGAAGCCAACGGCATCCGCATCGGTAAGTCCATCCTGGCGTGCGAGATCCCTGCCGCCCAGGTGCTCAAACTTGTGGCCTCAGGGAAAACCGACCTGCTCAAGGGTTTTGTTTCTAACCGCACGAAACGGAAGTTCGATGCCCACCTCACCTTTGACCCCAAGGAAGGGAAAATAGGCTTCGACTTCCCGCCGCGTCCGGCCAAGAAAACCGCCGCGAAAAAAGCTGACATCCCGGCTGAGGACTGAGCGGGAAGTGAATTTGTGCCATCCGTCTTGACCGAAAGCCGGTGGCAGATTAGCATTCACCCGGTTGTGAAGACTAAAACTGTCAGTTTTCGAAAAATCGAGGATGCCCATCGGAAAGACCGGGCATCCGATACGCGAGCGTTGCTGTCTGGAAAGTTGTCTGTTCGTGAGCTTCAGGAAGCGAATTCATTCATTCCTGTGGGAGCGACTATGCAGATCTCCAACTTGGCCGGGTATCTCAAGAAGCGCAGTGCGAGGTGAAATCCACCGTCCCATCCTTCCCATAGGTCCTATAAGTCCCATTCGTCCTATTCTTCTCTTCCACCAAAAAAACCTCAACCCTTTGAGCTCTTTGCTGTTACCGTCTTCCCATCCGTATTCAAATCCATACCACAACCCCGGTTCCTCTCCGGTCATGGATGAAATTCCGTATTCCGCTTGAATAATTCCGCGGCGCTTTCGTCTATCCCGGTATGAAGAACACATCGCTTTTTTCCCGCGTGTTCCGCTGGATCCCTCTGGCCGCACTGCTGGTTTCCTCTTTCGTCAGCGTGGGCTGCATGACCACTTATGATGCCTACGGGCGGCCTATGCAAACGGTCGATCCTGCGGTGGCTGTGGCTGGAGTGGTGGCCGCAGGCGCGATAGGTTATGCCATAGCCGACCACAATAGCGGTTGTGGCTATTACGGCCCGCATCGCTACCGCTGTTATTGAGATCAGACGCAGGCATCCAGCCATTTCCCCTGGAAATGGAGGCGCACGAAAATCGCCGCTTGGGTGATCATATCCAGCGTGAACACGATCCACACCCCGGTGAGTGACAGGCACCCGTAGTACGAAAGCACCCACAAGACGATCACCCGATAGAAAAACATGCTGCCGAATGACCAGCGCAGCACGATCTGGGTGGCACCTGCCCCGCGCATCGAGGTTTTCAGGATGATGCATGTGGCAAAAAACGGTTGGGAAAACGCACAAACCACCAGCAGCGGTACAGCCAGACGGGCATGCAAATCGCTGCCCGGTGCCATCCAGCCTATCAAGTGGTGACGTCCTAGCAGAAATGATATCCCTATCGTGCCCATCAGCACCGCTGCCACCTTCCAGCATAAGCGCACCGCCTTGACCGCCATTTCGCGTGACCCCGCGCCCAGATATTGCCCGGCCAATGCCGCGCCGGCCGTGCCTATCGCGAATCCCGGCAGAAAACTCATCGATTCCACGCGGATGGCCAGGATGTGTGCTCCTAGCGCCCCTCCATTCCCCAGCCCGGAGATGATGCGGATGCCGAATGCGTGGATCAGCCACATTCCTGTGATCTCGAGCGCTTGTGGAGCACCCACATGCAGGATGCGTCGCAGGGTCTCCACGTGTGGCCGCAGGGATTCATATGCCCAATGCAGGCCATCGGCCTTTTTCCATCTAACCAACAGAACGCAAGTTAGAAATCCCATGACCCAGCTGATCACCGTGGCTGTGCCTATGCCCGCCACCCCGTGACCGCCGAACGGTGCGGGACCGAACACCAGCAGCCAGCACAGTGCCATGTTCACCCCGTTCACCACGATCATCGAGTAAAACGGCGTGCGCGTGTCACCGGACCCGCGCAAGGCCGCATTGATCGCAAACAGCCCACCGCTGAACGGTGCGGAGAAAGCCAGAATTTTTAGGTAAGACTCTGCTTGTGTGGTCGCGGCGGGTCCTAGACCCACCCAGCGGATGAGCAGCATCACTCCCACCTGCATCAGCAGGAATGAAAACAGCCCCGCCCCCAAGCCCAGCCACAGTCCCTGCCCCAGCCCCCGGTTTGCGAGTCGGTCGTCATGCCCTCCGGTTGCGCGCGATACCAGAGCCATGACCCCGGTCCCCACGGCTCCCTGCAGAATGTTGAGAAACCATAGCACATAGGTTCCCAGCCCCATCGCATCCAGAATAGCCGCCTGCTCCAGCCCCGTGGCCATGTGGCCGGACACCAGCAGATCCGTCAGGCCGACGAAAAATGACAGCACTTGTTCTAACAATGGCCAGACTGCCAGCACCCACACCTGCCTCGGTAGCGATAGCTCACCCAGCCTCCCACCCAGCCGCACCACAGTGGCTGTAGGATTCACATCTAAACTGGTTTCATGTTCCAACATCTTCCCGTTCACGGCGTATCCGCTGCCCTGTCCCACCGCCAACAAATTCCCGCCACACGGGTCATAAAATGCAGAACTCCTCCATATCCTCGACCCAAGAACAAGGCCTAGTGGAAGGTAACGCGCCGCATGATCCAGCTTACTTTTTCCCCTTCTCCAAAAAACCCCGAAGCCAGCACTTGACGCAGGCGGCGATGTGGAACATCATGTGACACATGAAGACAGTCACCATTCGGCAAGTTCATCACGACTTCAGCGCGGTCCTTGCCTTGGTCGCACAGGGCGAGGAAGTCACGGTGTTGAACCGGACACGGCCTGTCGCCCGCATTTGTCCGCCGCTCCCGGAGGTTCCCGCCAAGAAGGTCGAGATGCCGGATTTCGCGGCCCGTGCCAAGTCCATCTTCGGGGATAGGATCATCCCCAATATCATTTTGGAGGAACGGGAGGCCAGCCGATGGTAGCGTACGCTGATACCAGTTTCTTCTTTTCGCTATACGCACAGGACGGGAACACGGTTCGAGCCGGACGGATAGCCGCGTCCCTTGATGCCACCTTGGTCATCACCCCGCTGCAACAGCACGAACTTCGCAATGCCTTCCGTCTCGCCGTTTTTCGTCGTGAAATCACCGTGGCCGAATGTCAAAATCTGCTAGACCTGGTCGCGGACGATTCTCGAAGCGGCGCGCTTGTCGAAACTCCGGTTGCATGGGCGGAAGTATACGCCGGTGCGGAGGCACTCAGCGCGGCGCACTCAGAAACGCTCGGGACACGTGGCTTTGACGTGTTGCACGTCGCTGCTGCAGTGGCGCTTGGAAGCAAGAGCTTCCTCACCTTCGACATCCGCCAAAAAGCGCTTGCTGTGAAAGCCGGGTTGAAAGTCAAACCATAGGCCCCGCATCAGACTGCGGGGGAAGAGTCTCAAGTAACAGACACACGAACCACTTTTTAGACCCGTCACTCTTGGCTATCCGTATCCGCTCAATTGCCGTCGGGAAATGGATTGGCAGCCCAGCGGGTTTTCACTTCCTCTTGCGAGAAACTTTCGGCGGGTCGGTTTTTTTGACCAATGAAGACGAGGCCCATGGCGCATGCCACCACGCATGAGATCATGACAATCACGCCTGGCAGTCCCTTTGCGGGCGTTGCGCTCATGAGTCTTTTCACTCGTCCTTCCAGTGATGTTTTTCCGGCTATGGCGATGGCGTGCATGCCATGGTCACTGCATTCTGCCAGATCACAAAGCAGCGTGGCATAGTCGCGGGCACTCACTCCCTGGTGCAATACACAGGCATCGCAGGCATACTCGCACTGGACTTTCAATCGGCGGACCATCCACCAGACGAGCGGGTTGTACCAGTTCACTGCCAGGGAGATTCCCGCCACCCATCGCCACAGCGGATCACGCCGCCGGTGGTGCCAGGTTTCATGTGACAGGACCATGCGCCGCGTTTCCTCCGGCCATTCTAGCCATTGGGCGGGCACGAAAATGATTTGTCGGAAAACACCCGCCGCCACCGGGCTATCCAATGTGGACAAGCTGCGAATCTCAATGCTCCCCATGCTGTCTATCCTGCTAGATCTCAATCGCCAGAAAATTAATCGAGCAGAATCCAGCCCCAAGCGCAGCATCATCAATCCAAAACCCGCCACCCAGATTTCGAATATCATCCTATCCCAGGACGTTCCGCTTGTCCCGCTGGCATCAAAACTCGCGGGTAGCAATTCGATTTTCGGTGCCACAGCAACCAGTATGGGTAACGCGGCTAACAAGGTAAGCGCCACAGTTGTGAGACGTGGATCGCGCGCCGGATCCCTGTGTCCAGCCAGATACACCAACAAGGCCGCCGCTCCTGAAAATATCAAACTGCCTATCATGGGAATTTTCTGCGGGTGTTATGGGGTTATCTTCTCAGACGCGCTCAGGATTGGTTTTCATCAATCAATTTGCGAATTTTTGCTATTTCCTCACGACTCAGCTTCTGGTCGCTCGGATCCAATAGCGCCGCTACTAGATTCTCCGGGCGTCCCTCGAAAAACGTCGCCAGTAAGCGGGTCAAGGCCGAACGCTTCGCCCGGCTTCCGGGTTTCGTCGGATGATAGACATATTTCCGCGATTCCTTGCCGTGCCATACCACGCCCTTGCCCTCCAAGGTCGCCAGCAGGGCGCGCACTGCCGAATACCCCGGCGGGTCGGGCAATTCATTCATCACCTCCTCTGCCGTGGCTTTGCCCATCCGGTAGAGGATATCCATGACCTGACGCTCACGCGCTGATAACCGGGCTTCTTCCGGATTCTTCATGGACACAGTATGTTCCGGGCTCCCCGACCCTGCAAATAAAAAATGCTGCTTTTCCTGCATTTAGCTATTGACGCCCTGTTTTTTAAATGCTGTTTTTCCAGCACTATGAAACGTGACTTGATGAGACTGGTGACGGGCATGCTGGCTGTATGGGGTCTGTTTTCCTCCTGTGCGACGCAGAATGGGCAACCCAGCCCAGTTACCGCAGGATTGCGGTCAGGTGATTCCGCCATCAACCGTAACAGTATTGATGAAATTCTGAACAACCCAAAACCTGAGCGCCCCGGCCTGGCGACCGGGTGGGGGCACGAGAAATTCTCACCTACATACGCGCGTGACTTTGTGCGTGCGTCTTCCCAACCGGCAGGGACCGATGTGATCTATTATAACAATCCGGAGGGTATCAAGGCGATGACTTCGGATGCCTCGCGTGTTGGGGCGCTGCAACCCGCAGCGGGGGGGCTGGTGCAATGGGGCATCAGGGGCGGCAGCGGTTATCTTCCCACCTACAAAGAAAACGGTTTTGGTCGGCGTCTAGTGGCCGGGGAGAAAGGTGGCCATTATGCGGTTTATGTGTGCAATCAATCCAAGAGTACCCTGGAATTAGTGGCCAGTGTGGATGGTTTGGATGTGCAGGACGGGAAAACCGCATCGTTCTCAAAGCGTGGCTACCTTGTGGATGCCGGTAGCAGTATTTTGATTGACGGTTTCCGCACCAGCTATGACGCGGTGGCGGCCTTCAAGTTTTCCGGGGTAAATGATTCCTTTGCCAACCTGCGCCACGGCAGCACCCGCAATGTGGGTGTGATAGGGATAGCGGTGTTCACCCAAAAAGGGGTGAATCCCTGGACATGGATGCCAGAAGAAGTCCATACCCGCGATAAGGCCAAGCCCTTTGCGACGGCTCCTTGAGATGTGGTTTGCACGGTAAGTCATTTGTAAGACTTTGGCAGTCAATGGGCGTCCTGCCGTGAAATCGGGCTGTTTACCACTGAATCACTGAGCACCACAGATTCCACTGAGAACGTGGAGCGAGTGTTAGCGAACATGGAAAAACAGGCGCAGCCGTAATTCGCATAGCCGTAGGCAATCCGGAAAAAATCAGTTCTCTCAGTGGTGCTCAGTGTTTCAGTGGTTAATTTGCGCACCTCACAGTGGTTCGTCGTTACCGGAACTTAATCTTCAATCCACACCCAGCGCAGCGCGGGTTCTGGTGCTAGACAGGAAAATGAGCACCACTCCGTAGCGCTCCGCTTGTGGTTTGAATAAACCCACATACCGTTCCATTTTCCCGTTTGGGCTAGAAAAGGGCCGAAAGTTCCATTCATGAGGGAGACAGCTCCACGGCTGGCTGGTCAATCCTAGGGGGGATCTATACTGATTGCCAAAAGTTCTTGCGGAAATGGGATAGCTGGGGGAAGGGAACTCGTGCCGCTGCGCGGGAATGAGAATTGAGATTCCGGCATGGAAACCCCGGTTCCGGCGTTATTCCTCGGTCGAGGATGTTCATCCACTCCCTCGTCGCGCCTTGGACCCGGCGCTTCCAAGCTCGGCATTTCGGCAATCTCTTTTGGCAACCAGTATAGCCATGCGTGCGCTCGGTTCGCTTGCTCCGCAAAAAGCTTTGCAAGAGACTAGCAAATTAATAATAAATTATTTCTTGACGTTGAAGGGTTAGGTTTGCTAGAAAGCGGCAGTAGGTTTTACCCAACCTGTATCAAAAAACCCCATGAAAGCAAAAATATACACTTGTTTAGCCGCCCTCACCCTTGTCACTGCCGCACAGGCGGGAACCCCATCTCCAACTCAATCCCCGGAAATTCAAGCTTCGGGGCTCTGGCATTGGTTCACTGGCGGAAGTGTCGGTCATCTCACAGATCTGGACCATGGCATGTATGACTTCCAGCTCGGAATGGAGTATAGAAACCCTGTGGACAGGACAAGCCAGGCCGTCTATCTGCAAGTAGGATATACCCAATATGATGTAGATATTCAATATCCTCAGCTGCCTCCATACATTCCTGGCGGCCCTATTCCTATCCCCCCTGTTGGCGGGCCGCACGGAAGTGCTTCGATAGATCTTCAAATCATCCCGATCACTGTGAATTACAAGTATGAGGCTCCCGTTACTGGGAATCTGAATTACTATGTGGGCCTGGGACTCGGTTGTGCTGTTATCAACTACACCAATGACTGGAGCTGGTACGCAGTAACAACGCCCCCATTCCCTCACGGCTCAGGCAGAGACGAGCAGACCGACATCCGGGCGTATGGTGAACTGTTTGGAGGCTTTTCCTACAATGTCAGTGATTCCTTCCAAGTCTTTACGGGGATGCGGTTTATCTGCATGAACAATGTGGATTATTCCATTCCTGTTCCTGGAGCTTCCCGCTACAATGTGGGGATCAATCATGACTTCCTCTTTGAACTGGGCGCGCATTACCGCTTCTGATGCTGTCTGCGGATTGATCTGGTGACATAACAATGGGGTGGCTTTGGTGCTGCCCATACTCCACCGCCTGCCCCATGACCTCCGGCATGGGCGGGCAATGCGATTCGCGATCATCGGCCTTCTGGTTTGTGTGGGTTTAATCGAAACGCGGAGTAGCGGAGGTCGCTGAGGGAAACGCTGAGATTGAATTGGTTGGTATTGGGTAATGATGGTTTTCAATCAACCTAAATAGAAAAATTGAAACCACGAAAAAGCACGATATTACAATGGATTCCCAAGCACACTCCGCGCATCCCTCAGCGACTTCGCGTTTCGCTCAATACGATTCGCGATCATTGGCTTAACCACAACCGAGCGAAGCAAACCTTAGCGAAGCGGAACCGGAGCAAAGCGGAGCTAGCCGAGCACTTTAGTCCAAATAACGAGGCAAAGACACTGAGCACCATTGATTCCACTGAGAACGTGGAGCGAGTGTTAGTGAGCATGGAAAAACAGGCGCAGCCATAACTCGCATAGCCGTAGGCAATCCGGAAAAATCAGTTCTCTCAGTGGTGCTCAGTGTTTCAGTGGTAAATAGAGCCGCATTACCTTAGTCCATTTTCCTTTTCAGCCTCACAGGTTTTTCTGATTACCCGTCAATGTCGCGCGCACATCGCCGATGAATACCTTTGCGCGCATTTCCACCGGGATGCGCTCGGCATCGTCACTGAGCCATAGGGTAGCTTCCTTTTTCAGTTTCTTGTAGGGTTTCAACTCTAGGGACTTACGGTCGATCTTATCCATGCCCACGCTGAGGCGGATAGTCTTGCGGTCTTGATGGATCTCGTGCGCCTGGACGGTCACGTGGAGCAGATGGGCGGTGTCAAAGGGCTGGATGACGATGAAGATCTGATCGCCATCCTCGAGCTTCTGGCTGCGCACATGCAGCATGGCGGAGAAGATGTCGAACACCGGGGTAAACTGGAAAGCGATCTTCTCTTCGGAAACGGATCCGTCTTTCAGGGATCTTGCGGATTCTTCGTATTCCACACGATCGTTGAGGAAGTGGGTGGTGCTGGTTTTGGTTTCCTTTTCATCCACTTCCGTGGCCCGGAACGAGCGAGGCTTGAGCGTGGAGGGATCCAGCTCGCTGCGGAAGCTGCTCTGATAAGGGAAAAGCAGGGCGGCCAGACCCGTGCTGGTGGCGGAGGAGCGCACCACATAGACGTCCGGTTTTTTCCCCTCTCGCGGTGCCCACTCCATGCGCAGCACCCCGGCATCGATCAGCCCTCTCCAGCTCACCTGGAAGTCGAGCGTGCAGGCTGGGGTGGAGCTGAAGGGCCCCTGCGTGGCCGGGGTAAGCTGTTTTTCCCACGCCGGCTCCGCTGCGCCGAGATGACCCGCCGCCAGTGCACTGAGAATGAAGCTGCGCAATAACATGATGACCTATAGACGCCTGCCGCGCCGGGATTATTCACCATCTGTGAAGACGGATCGTTTGTAAATGCTGGGCGCAAAAAAGAGCTTGGCGGGATCATTGCGATTTTTCCTAAACGTGATCTCTGCTTCTGAAGGTCAATAGAATTTCTTGCTTGATTTCATGAAGATGCAGTAGGATAGTGTAGCTGCTTCAGAGGCCGATTGTCATAAGAGAGTTCCTCAACCCCCATTCTGGAGTGATCTGTTGGCGATCGGCCTCAACCACCGCAATCACCACTATGAACCCACATTCCCATGCAAGGAAACGGGTGGACCGCAATAAGATAGCAGCCGCCCTGAGCGTGATCCCGGGGCTCGGGCACCTCTACAAACATCATTACCTGGTTGCCTTCAGCATCCTCATCCTTGGCAACGTGCTGGCCGCCTTCATCACCGCACTACTCGTCTTCGCCACACTTGGCCTGTCGATAGTTATCGTTCCCGCCTTATGGTTCTCCATCATCGGCTATTCCGCCTACATGGCCTCTGATGAACATGGGAAACACCCTTGGCTCCATGTCTGGCAATACCATTGGGGCGGCATCTTCCACCGCGCTAAAACCATCCCGAAACCCGCCTTCACCCCCGGGCAGAAGTGATTAGTGCCTGCCGGATGTTGTTCCGGGGAAATCTTGGAGAATCTGCTGGATAATAGGCAGCAGAATCGATAGATGTGTAGATGTGCCGCCGATCATCATAGTGCGGCTTGGAGCTTGTTGACACCTTTACACATCATGAAGACCATCCTCGTAATCCTCTTCGCCATACCTTGCATTTGGACATCGTCATATGCCGCAGATGAAAAACCAGGGCCTAACGCTGTGGTAGTCAAGGTATTGGCCACTCCTTTGCCTCAGAAGGACGAGGAGAAACAGAATTTTTTGTGGGATAGTTTCGCCAACAAACCAGACGAGCAGAAGTTCAACTCATACACCACGGAGAAGTGGAGGCAGACATTTGAGACGTTTGCGGCCGCGCTGGTAGAAAAGGCCGACGACCAGAAGCTCGATTCAAAATCTCTGCGTAAGGCACTGGATTTGGTTCTGAAGAATGCGGATGATAAAGTTGCTTATCTGCCAGTCGGTGCATATCAAACAACTTTAGATGGCAGTCTGGTTTGGATAGTTGTGATAAAATGGGAGCTGATGCCAGCCAAAGACTCAAAAGGTCAGTATTGTCTTGGGCATATCAGCGCCAGAGTGTTTGACCAAAAAAATCTAAAAGTTGTGGGGTACATGTCATGTGGGTAATCAATAACCAGACACTGTTTTGCAATAAATGAGAATCCTGAGATCCATCCTTCAGCTTTGAGCCTTAGCCCAGTCAAAAAAACCCCATTGCGAGACGACCTGTTACAGATCCGGGATTATGGAGTCTGCTTTTACGTCCTGAGGGATGGTGATGCACTCTATCTCATAGACAGTGGGTTTATCGGTGGATCAGCTTGTTTGCATCGGGCGCTCACAAAGCGAGGTTGGGCGGACATACCCATACGGGGCATCGTAATCACGCACGGACATATTGATCACATTCTCAATGTGGTTGCGTTTGCCCGGCGGGATGACGCATGGGTTGCCGCTCCACGGCTTGACATGGGTCACTATCACGGCCGCCCCACGTATCGGGGTGTTGCACGGAGCACTGGCGTCATGGAATCCATTGGGAGGCACTTGTTTTCTTACAAGACTTTCACACCTGATCGACTGCTCGACGATGGAGACACTCTGGACATCTGGCATGGCTTGCGGGCTGTTCACATGCCAGGGCATACACGGGGGCATACCGGATACCTCTGTGAGAGCCTTGGGCTTCTTTTTTCCGCCGACCTCTTTGCCAGCTTCTCTCATTTCACCCACCTGCCGCCGGGTATCTTTAATGACGAGTCCGACAAGATCGGATGTAGCCTTGAAAGGGCGCTCAGTTTGAACATCACCGGAGTCGTTCCCAATCACTGTGACCACGCCACCCCGGAAGAGCATCTTGCCCGCCTTCAGCGTCTCGCCAATAAATCAAGAGGCTAACAAGTTTCATCAGCCGCCAAGGTGAGGCAGTTTGACCGCCCGCGGTCCTCTTCCTCTAATGGGGACATCGCCCTTCCTGCCTGCCGTTTTCCTGTATCCTCTTGAATTTACCCATTTTCACCCTCACCCCGTATAACGGAACCGGATAATGAAAACTTCTTCGCCAACGAAGCGCGCCTCCCGAGCGTCAACATTTTCTTGTAAGCTTGGGCGCAAAGAATTATACGGCGCTCATGCGAAATGTGATTCCGGCGTTGATGGATGAAGTCTGCCCTTCCGGGTCGCCTTTTACCCTAATCACCGACCGGTCGGTTAACACCCCCCAAACCCGACTTGTCGATCAACAACACTGTTCTCCAGAAAAATAAGACTATGCCATACATCAAAATAACCGCCGTCGTCTCCAGCAAGTGCAGTAGAGATTCCATTGGATACCAGACTGATCCCGTCGTCACCGATGAGGTGATGAAGGAAGCGCAGAGTAGGATTGAGGGACATGATACGTTGAAGCTTTCATTAGACGGGCCGACCGTAATCGTCTCGGGGAGCGTCTTCCCGCCATCCCAAGGACTTGCCGATTCCACGTCGAAGATACTTTCGGACGCTCACGACGCGGTCGAACAGCGCCACAAACTTAAAGCAGACAATCACAAGAACCTCGTCGATCAATACGCGAAGGCGGCGGGACTCCCGGTGGTTGAGTGAGCTTGTTTTATTTCCGCTGAACGCTCTAGCGAATCTGCACAGCATCACCATGCGGTCGAACTCGTCATCACTTTCGATTGATGTCAGCCACGTCATCGCTTGGTCATGCTGGTGCTTATCGTCGCGCCAGATCAGTTCATCCTTGTGGAAGTTCACTTCGGGCCTCCTTCCCCAAGAATGGAAGATGGAGAACAAGACGTGAGAGGACAACCGCCCATAAGCTTTTCAGTTTCGGCACAATCGCTTTTCAATGGCGGCGGTGCCTCCACATCGACGTTCGCCTAAAGAAGAACGAGCCCACTCGCAAATAAATGCAGAATTTCATTTAACCATTATGACTACACTACTAACTATCGTAATCAAATTTATATCGCTCTTTATCGCTACTGTTGTATGGGCAGTTGTTGGCCTTTTAGCGTGGGTTCCGATCCTCCTTAGAGGCGTAGCTGTGTATGCATCGGCTATCACTGCCTCCGCATTTTTCAAAACTGATGTCGTGGCCGCCGAAAACCTTTTGCATAAATCTATCTCTTTCTATTTAGACGGGTTCACAAAGATTTTTGCTGCCTTGTCACAATCTGGGAGCGCACAAGAGTCCGGAACTCTTGACTCATTTTTTTCCGGTCTATTGCGTCTGCTATTACTTCAGGTCCCATTGATTACACTTTTTTGGATTTCGGCAATCTTACTGTGTTGCCGTATTTCCGGCAAAGATTGGAAGCAGGTATTTCTAAGTGAATCGCAAAGAGTGAGTTATGAGTCTTTCATAAAGAAGATTACTGTTCACTAAACAAGAGCTGTGTCGACGCATAACAACAAATGCGAACAAGATTAGATGTCAACCGCCCTTCAGCATCTCAATTTTGAACTCAATTACACCTCGTTTGCGTGGTGACATCACATTATATCATTCGGCGTCGTTCGTAGTAGTCGCGGTTTCCCTGCCACCCAAAAGCATCACGCAGAGCGCGGGCCACTGTGGCAACCAGCGACTCGACTTGAATCTGTGCGACCTTCGTCCAATCCCAGTACTTGCCGAATTCAGCCCACAGACGCCACCGCCCTGCTGATCCCCCAAATTTCCCGGATTTCCGGTCTTCCGGGGCCTTGGCAGGAAAATCCACTTGCACGGAAGCCCGGAATCAGGGGATCGTCCCTGTGCCCGAGGTCCCTCGGGTGCCGCCAAGATGTCGGGGCGTAGCGCAGTCTGGTAGCGCGCTTCGTTCGGGACGAAGAGGCCGTGGGTTCGAATCCCGCCGCCCCGACCATCAAAAACCACCCCTTGCGGGTGGTTTTTGATTTCCGTGGTCGGCGGGATGAGAACCCAGCCGCAAAGCGGCCTCTTATGGGTTCGAACGCGTCGGTTGCTCGTAGCAACCTCAGATACCCCCCCGCGAAGCGCACCCTCGCATAGCCGTAACGAAGTGGAGGCAATCCCGCCGCCAAAGCTGTAAGGCCTAAAAACCTCCGCAACTGATTGACACGAGGGAGGGATGAGAACCCAGCCGCAAGGCAGCCTCTTATGGGTTCGAACGCGCTGGTTGCTCGTAGCAACCTCAGATACCCTCCGCGAAGCGCACTCTCGCATAGCCGTAACGAAGTGAAGGCAATCCCGCCGCCAAAGCGGTAAGGCCTCGACGTCTCCATACCGGATTGACACGAGGCGGGATGAGAACTCAGCCGCATCGCGCACCCGCACAGCCGTAACGAAGTGGAGGCAGATCATGTTTGATAAATCACGCAAATACGTTTGCTTTCGTCTGGTTAATCATACTTTATGGCAAAGAATCTAACCATCCTCCTGCCCCGGCACGAGCGGCTTCTCGCGGAATTGGGATTGATCCTGCGATTGGCAAGGCTGCGGCGACGACTCAGCGCCGAGCAGGTAGCTGAACGGGCAGGCATCAGTCGCTCGACGCTGCACCTCATGGAATCTGGCTCAGGTGGAACAGCTCTGGGTAAACTCCTGCAAGTCCTGGCGGTTCTGGGGCTGGAGGGAGACGTAGTTCGCCTCGCCTCAGATGACGTGCTTGGTCGCAAGCTGGAAGACGCCCGCCTGACGGAAACCCGGCAGAGGGCACCCAAGAAACACTCTGGAAAGACAAAAGCCCCATGAGCCGGGAAATCGAAGTCTGGGCAGATTGGCAGGAACTCGGTGCTCCTTCCCTGATGGGGCATCTGCGATGCTCGCCGAGAGCGACAATGCACTGAGCTTTGATCTTGCCTTAGAAGTCGCACCATTCTTCAGGCTTACTCCCTGCTCGGCGGAATCGATTCTTGGACAAGTCCGGGATGCTGTCCGAGGTTGGAAGGAGCACGCTCACCGTCTGGACATCCCAGGGGCGGAGGATGAAATCATGGCACCGGTCTTTGAGGTGTAGACCGTTTGTCAAAAGTCGGTGCGTAATAAGTTGGATTTTGGCAAACGGTCTTTGGGTTCGAACACGTTGGTTGCTGTAGCAACTTCTGGCAGTCTCCCTCTATCGGAGGGGGCCATGGCCATTGCTGATCTGATCCACACAACCCGAGCGGGAAAGGGGCTTGTCAAACGGCCGGGCACCAGCTTGTATTGGCGCAGGGCAGCGCCCCCTTGAAAAGCCTCATAGTGTAATGGTAACACTCCGGATTCTGATTCCGTCATTCTAGGTTCGAGTCCTAGTGAGGCTACTTCGCTTGTCAGTCAGAGAAGTTAACGAACTCGACTGCGGCTCGAAGGACGTCCATGACTTGCTTCCAATTGGTCTGCATTCAGTCATCGGCAAGCGAAATTCACTCCGCATTCCTCGCGAGGCTGTGGTGCCTAAAAAACTTCGCAGCTATGTAGGGCAGAGCGGCTCTTATGGGTTCGAACGCGCCGGTTGGGCGTAGCAATCTTCAGTTTCGGTAGTCCGTCGCAGAGCACACTCAGACTCATTGTCACATGGCACTAACGACCAGGACGACCATCACTCCTGACCCGTTTCAGGTGTGCATAATCCATCAGATTTCTCCCGTAAAACATATTCCTGATACAGAAAATCCAGAAACGTCACAGGAAATAATTTGCGTTTTTATCATATGAATGCATAGAGCTATCCAGATACGTCAAATGAAAACAAACATAGCTCATCTGTTGTCAAATGCCTGCATGGCATCCTACCGCTTCCGGTTTGTCCTGGTATTGTTTCTTTTGTCAGCGCTGCTGCCTTCTGTGCTGCGCGCAGCCAATAGCTTTACCGCTTCTGGTGCTCTGGGCTCCGTCCGCGAATATCACACCGCCACTTTGCTGCCCAACGGCAAGGTGCTTATCGCGGGAGGCACCAATACCAATAACTCTAGTGCTCTGGCTACCGCAGAGCTTTATGATCCGTCCACCGGGGTTGCGGTGCCCACAGGCGGCCTTAATCACGCACGCAGCCAGCATACCGCAACGCTGCTGCCCACAGGCAAGGTGCTAGTGGTTGGCGGTGGTGGTGGTGGTGGTGGCAATGCAGAGATCTACGATCCTGCCACGGAGACTTGGACTGCTACGGGACCACTTAACACAGCCCGCACCCAGCACGTAGCCACGCTCTTGCCTAACGGCACTGTGCTGATCGCTGGAGGCAACGGCAGCGGTGGCGCTATTTATACCGCAGAGATTTTCGATCCCGCCTTTGGCACGTGGACTCCGACGGGATCTCTGGCCACGGGGCGCTTCTTCCCCACGGCCACGCTTCTTCCCAACGGGCAGGTGTTAGTCGCGGGTGGCAATAATGGTGGGGGCAGTGTCAGAACAGCTGAGCTATACGATCCTGCTTTGGGGACATGGACCGCAACGGGCTCGCTCCAATATGCGCGCTGGCTGCATTCCGCCACACTACTGCCAGGCGGCAAGGTGCTCGTGGCGGGAGGGGGAGCCGCCAGAGCTGAGCTGTATGATCCCATAGCGAAGACATGGAGTTCCGGCGGGGACCTCAACGTCTACCGAGAGCAGCATACCTCTACTCTTCTGCCCAACGGAATAGTGCTTGTGGCAGGAGGTGTTGGTGCTGGAAGCTCGGCGGAACTTTATAATCCCACTTCCAATACTTGGAGCACTACGGCTTCGCTGGTCATCGGGCGCTACCATCACACGGCCACGCTTATGCCCAACGGCCAGGTGCTGGTCACGGGTGGTTCCAATGGAAGCGAGCTTTCCAGCACAGAGCTTTTCAATTATGCCAGCGGGACATGGGGAGCGTCTGGCTCACTTGCTACCGCGCGTTCCAGTCACACGGTCACACTTCTTCCTGACGGGAAAGTGCTCATCGTAGGGGGGACTGATAGTGCTGGCGGTTATGATCCTTTCAGCAGTGTGGAGTTATATGATCCGGCCAGCGGAACCTTGAGCGCCACCGGTTCTCTAGTCAACGCGCGCATTAGTCACACGGCCACCCTTCTGCCCAACGGCAAGGTCCTAGTCACAGGCGGCTATGTTGGATCATTCAACAGCATAAACAGTGCGGAGTTATACGACCCGACTAGCAGAACTTGGAGGGCAACCGGTTCTCTTATCACCTCACGCCAGGGCCATACGGCCACGTTGCTTCCCAACGGCAAGGTGCTGGTTGTGGGAGGCTCTGGAGTCTCTGGCGGACTCAATAGCGCGGAGATATATGATCCGACCGCCGAGACGTGGACACCTATTGCTTCGCTTGTCAATGTCCACTCGTTTCACACGGCTACGCTTTTGCCCAACGGCAAGGTGCTGGTGGCGGGTGGTGAAACTTCCAGCGCGGAGCTTTATGATCCCACCAGCGGAAACTGGAGTGCCGCTGGTTCCCTTGCCTTCGCACGCTATGGGCATACGGCCACGCTACTGCCTGACGGCAAGGTGCTTGTCGAGGGTGGTCCCAACGGCAGCGCCAGTGCGGAGCTTTATGATCCCACTACGGGAAGCTGGAGCGCCACAGGTGCGCCCTCCCAACCGCGCGGCTTCCCAACGGCAACTCTTCTGCCCAATGGCAAAGTATTAGTGGCTGGGGGCTATGTTCTCTACCCCAGCCCTTTAGGTTTCAGTAGTGCGGAGCTTTATGATCCGGCCAGTGGAACTTGGGCTGCCACTGGATCGCTCTCAACCATGCGTTCCAATTACGCGGCCACGCTTCTTCCCAACGGCAAGGTGCTGGTTGTGGGGGGGACCAATCTGAACGGCACAGAACTCTACGATCCCGGCTTGGGTTTTGACGCATCGTGGCAGCCAGTGATCACTTCTGCGGCAATAAACTCTTCTGGAAAATTGGTGTTGAGCGGCACCGGCTTTAGAGGTGTTTCCAGTGCGTCCGGTAGCAACGGCTCCCAGGATTCGCCGACTAACTACCCCTTGGTGCAACTACGGAGGATTGACAACGAGCAAAACACCTTCCTTTTATCCGATCCCTCAACCAATGTTTCCGCCACTGCATTCACGTCCACTGCGGTCACGTTACCCCCTGGTTACGCGCTGGCCACAGTGTTCACTAACGGAATGCCAGGTTCATCGTCACTTGTTTCCATTTCTCTTCCGGCGTCGGCACCGACCATCACCTCACCCAGGTCTGCCAGCGTTACCAGCACCACGGCCACACTCGGGGGTAATGTGACCAGCGATGGCAATGCCACGGTTACTGCTCTGGGCGTGGTCTATGCCCCGACTGCTATTAACAGCACCCCCCGGCTCGGCGGCACAGGCGTGACCAGTGTCACCGGTACGGGAACCACTGGCGTTTTCACCGTCAATGTCAGCAGCCTCACGCCCGGGACCGCCTATTCTTTTGCAGCGTATGCTACCAACAGCGTGGGTACCAGCTATACTAGCACCGGGAGTTTCGCCACAATAACGCCACCCGACATCACAGTGGAACAACCAGTAGGCACTACTATCGCCTCTGGCGGCACCAGCAGCTTGATTACTCCTGCGGGCACGCCTGTGAGTCTGACTTTCACAATCCGCAACCCCACCAGTACCGGGGCCGATAACCTAACTGGACTTATCATCACCAAGGACGGAACCAATGCTGCGGACTTCTCTGTGACGGCCAATCCCTCATCACCGGTGGCTCCGGCGGGCTCTACCACTTTCACCGTGCAGTTTGCACCGGTGGCGGGCAGCGCTGTGACGCTCAATGAAAGTGCCGCCATCCACATCTCCAGCAACGTTGCTGGAAAAAACCCTTACAATATTAATCTGGCGGGCACAGCACTTTCCTATATTCAATCGACCACCTCAGACGGGATGAGTGACGCTTCCAAGTTTTTGCTGACTCCGCTGGGCTTCAACTGGCAGGTGAGCCAGCCCGCATTGGTGAACACCTATTACTCCAATGCGAATGCTGCCGGCCTGTACTCCGCCTCACAGGTGCAGACTCTCAATGTGGGTGTGCCCTTGTTGACTCGGAACCCAACAACAGGTGCGTTCACACTGACCATAGGCGTGAAAAAGACGAGCAATCTCACCCAGCCATTTACCAGCTTCCCGATGAACGGGACCGGAACCTCCGCCACAATCAATTCCCAGGGAAATCTTGAGTTCCAATTCACGGTGCCTGACAATGCGGCTTTCTTCCGCCTGCAGGCGCAGTGATACAGTAGCGTGGCATATAAATGGTTTTATTCCTCACGTTCTGACAGGTTAGATCATGGATGAGGTTGTGACAGATTCTCGCAAGCTAAACCTTAAATCCATGTTGTTCATGGGTGGCGATCCTGCTCTATACGGGTTACCAAAAATGATTGCCAAAATTCTGTTAGGAAGAGTCTGTCGATGAGAGGAGCACGAACCCAGTGTGGCAATAACTTTTGGCAATCTGTCTTTCGCATCAACCTAAGGCGTAAGGCACTAAAAACGAGCGACTTCTGAAAAAATATTTTCGGTTTTTTCCTTGACGCGCCAATGGCGCGGCCAAAATCGGAATGTTAGAGACACTTCATTCCAACAAATCCGTCGGTCTATGGGCATCACTCGCCGCCAAGCTCAACTCTTTTGCCAAGGAGTCCGAGCTGGTTCAGC
>Ga0118677_10005085_pt1 | contig 23354 bp, 18 predicted proteins | sample AliMusrvi5mmetaG_FD_86154 | JGI IMG/M metagenome (GOLD analysis project Ga0118677, IMG submission 86154)
GGGGAGAAGATACTTCATATTTATCCGCTGAAAGTTACCACCGTGTTGAAAAAATGGCCGGAGATGGATTGGCGGAAGCGGGCGGTGCTGCCGCTTCACAAAGCCCTGAAGATGATCAGCGATCCGGAACTCTCGGAGTGCATTCAGCGTCTGACCACCCGTTTGCATGGCTGATTTTCTGCGGAAATCCCATGTGGTTACAAACTACCGGCACATCATGCGTACAGAGGTATTTCCTGCGTAACCATTTTTCAAGCTTTGCAAGCAACTCGGATAAAATCAGCGGTTTGGAGAGATAATCGTTCATCCCGGCAGCAATACATCTGTCGCGATCTTCTTTCATGGCATTTCCGGTGAGGGCAATTACCGGGATGTCGTGCCTGCGCACGGCTGAAGACAAATCTCGAATAATTGCAGTGACTTCGTATCCACTCATTTCCGGCATCATGCAATCCATAAGAACCAGTGCATAATCGTTTGCCGCAAGCGCCTGCACCGCCTCAGTGCCATTAACCGCTGCATCGACTTGATAGCCATTGTTCTCCAGCAACCTTGACACTATTTTTCGGGCAGTTGGGTCGTCCTCGGTTAGCAGGATGCGTATGGAGTTGGTTGGGGTGTTTTCCATCCCCTCCAGCGAGTTAGGGAGGGAGAAGGCGGTTTCTATCTGTTTTTTCATTACGACCGTAAACCAGAAGGTGGAGCCTACGCCTTCGCTGCTTTCAGCGCCGATACTTCCGCCCATCAGTTCAACCAGACGTTTGCAAATCGCCAGACCAAGCCCGGTGCCACCGTATTTACGGGTGGTGGAACTGTCGGCCTGGGTGAATGGTTCGAATATATGTTCCAGTTTGCCGACCGCAATTCCGATGCCGCTGTCGCGTACCAGGAAACGGAGTGTGACGGAGTGCTCATCCTCGCAATCTTTCCGTAATTGGACGGTTACTAACCCTCTGTGGGAAAATTTGATGGCATTATCAACAAGATTGGTGATGATCTGGCGCAGCCGCCCGGCATCACCTTTCAAAATGGCTGGAACTTCGGTGTCAATCGTCAAATCAAGGTCAAGCCCCTTTTTTTGTGCGCGGAACGAAAATAATTTGATGGTGTCTGAAATCACCATTCTCAGGTCAAAGTCTGCTATTTCAAGCTCTAACCTGTCTGCTTCGATCTTGGAGAGGTCGAGGATATCACTGAGCAGGTGTATCAGTGCGATGCCGGAATTTTTGGCGCTTTCGGCGTATTCGTGCTGTTCCGGAGTCAGTCCGGTAAGCTGAAGCAGCTCGATCATGCCGATGACACCGTTCATCGGCGTGCGGATCTCATGGCTCATAATAGCCAAAAATTGGCTTTTGGCACTGTTGGCGGCTTCAGCGGCGACTTTGGCGTAGCGTAGTTCCTCTTCTGCCTGCTTGCGCTCGGTGGTGTCGGCTGCCATGGTCAGAAGTACCCGCTTACCTTTGCCGGCTTTTTTTAGCGGTGTCGTCTGGAAATCCCAGATTTTTATTGAGCCATCTTTTGCGGTAATCGGCCATTCACCGTCGTGTAACGTTCGGCCATTGTCAAACAAGGTATCGATATAATCTCTTCCGGTTTCCGTTCGCTTCCCGTATGCCCGTTCCGTCCAATCGCCAACCGTGGGAATATCCTCCAGGGTATATCCTGAAAGGTTTGTCCAGCCGGTGCTTAATTGAAGAACATGGTCATCTTCATCGTGAATCATTATTGGCATCGGCGAGCTGTCAATTGCAATTTGAAGAAGTGCCCGAGCCCTCCGGAGTTTGGCCGTGCGCTTCTTTACACGCTGCTTCAATTGCAGGGCACGCTGTTCAATTGTTCGAAATGCAAGTGCATTTTTGACTGCCAGGGCAATCGACGCTGAAAGAATATGCATGATCTGATTTGTCTCGGCAATGCGCTCCGGTCCCGGTATGTCAAACAGCAGTAGCAAACCGACGAGTTCCGCACCCGTATGCAACGGGTAACGCACCATGGACCGGACGCCGGATCGCGACAAAACCGCGTGCAATGGATGATGTTCGGGAAGTCCCTCCGGGACGACGGGAAGCTCATCAGGGGTGTTTTCATACCTGAAAAGAGTGAGCTCGTCCGGGGAAAAGAGCGTGGTCCGGTCTAATGGATCGATATGAAACAATTCATCTGTCGCGGCTTCGGGCTGATGGGCGAGGATCATTACCGTCCCGGCTCCGCTTAATGTACGCAGCTGTTCGGTCAATACTTCACCCAGCTTATGAGATGACGTGGCAACCAACAGTTCCGAGATAATTTCGATCGGCATCAACGGGATAGTTGGCGAAAACGGTTGGGCGGATTCAATGTAGTTCATGTCAATGTATCACCCACTGGTCCCCAGTCTTTTTATACTATTTTAGCAAGTTCGCGGTTACAGTGGTGTGTCTTCTTTGCAAATTGTGCGTAACAGGAATGCATGAAACGCACATTTCAGCCGATTACCCGTTTGACCACAGCCAGAAGCTGCTCAGGCTTGAACGGCTTGATGATCCAGCCGGTCGCGCCTGCCGTTTTCCCCTCCTGTTTACGCCCCTCCTGTGACTCGGTGGTCAGCATCACAATCGGTACACTGCGGTGAGTCGGATCATTTCGTACCTCGCGTATCATGCCGATACCGTCCAGATTAGGCATGTTCAGGTCGGTAATGATCATGTCGCACGTTGCCCCTCGCAACTTTGCCAGTCCGTCTCGTCCATCAACCGCCTCGATAACCTCATAACCACCCTGTTTGAGTGTAAATGCTACCATCTGCCGCACGCTTGCCGAGTCGTCAACGGTCATGATTGTTTTTGACATACAAAACCTCCTTCAGCTTGTTGAGAGTTGAGGGTTGAAAGTTGAGAAATCCCTCAACACTCATCTCTCATCCCTCAACCTTTATTTACACCCTGATAATACGTTGTCCGTGAACGGCCATACAATTGACTATTCGGCGCGGAATATCTGCCAGCGGGGCGATTTCATCTACTCCGCCCCGGGCAATAGCCTCCCTGGGCATACCGAATACCACGCAACTCGCTTCGTCCTGAGCGATGGTATGGGCACCGGCCTGCTTCATTTCCAGCATGCCGTTTGCACCATCGTCACCCATGCCGGTCAGGATAACGCCGATGCTGTTTTTCCCGGCGCTGTTGGCGGCGGAACGGAACAGCACATCCACTGATGGGCGATGGCGGCTGACCGGTGGGGCATCGGCAATCCGGGTAACATAATTGGCACCGCTTCGGGCGAGCAGCAGATGCCGATCACCCGGCGCGATATAGGCATGTCCGGGCAGTACCCGGTCACCATCACGCGCTTCTCTTACGGAGATCCGACAGAGGCGGTCCAAGCGGTTGGCAAAGGCGCTGGTAAAAGCGGCAGGCATGTGTTGCGTGATAAGGATGCCGGGCGAGTCGGCAGGCATGGCTGTCAACACATCCTTCAGCGCCTCGGTGCCGCCGGTGGAAGCCCCGATGATCACCAGCTTCTCGGTGGTCATAATATGCGTATTCAGTGAGGGGAGCACAACATCGGCGCAGTTTTTCTTCTCAACTGTTAACGGTAAGGATCTGTGGGCCAGATTTTTCACCGTTGCCGATGCGGCCCCGCGAATCTTATCAACGATTTCATGGCAACTCTCGTGCAGTCCTTTACTGATGTCGATCTTCGGTTTGGTAACAAAATCGAATGCCCCCAGTTCCAGGGCCCGCAGTGTGATTTCAGAACTTTTTTCGGTCAGAGACGAAACCATCACCACCGGCATCGGATGCAGCCGCATCAGCTTTTCCAGGAAGTCCAACCCGTCCATGCGCGGCATCTCCACATCCAGGGTAAGCACATCAGGATCGAGAACCTTGATCCGGTCGCGTGCGATGAACGGGTCCGAGGCGACGCCGACCACGGTCATGTCCGGCTGGCTGTTAATCAGCTCGGTCAACAGGCACCTGACCAGGGCGGAATCATCGACTATCAGTACTTTTATCGGCATGTCACCCTCATTCGAATTCTTAACGTTATTCCACCGTGGCAAACCGTTCGTAAATTTCGTCGAATTCCTTGTTGATATCTTTGAAGGTTTGTAGCAGATCCGGATCGAAATGCGCCGGTTCCGTTCTGCCATCTCCCTCCACGATAATGCGGCAGACCGTGTCGTGATCGAAGGGGGGCTTGTAGCTGCGCTTGTTTCTTAAGGCGTCGTATGTGTCGGCTATGGTTACGATCCGGGCATCCATCGGGATAGCGGTCCCGCAGAGGCCAAATGGATAGCCGCTGCCGTCCCAGCGCTCGTGGTGATACTGCGCAATGGTACGGGCGATCTCCAGACGCGGGTGATTGCCAATAATTTTTGCACCGAAAACGGTATGCTCACGCATCAGATCCATCTCGGCCTTCGTTAGTTTACCCGGTTTCTTTAATGTCTCGGGCGGGATATGTATTTTTCCCACATCATGAAGCTGACTCTGCAGAGCTATAATTTCGGCCATCTCGTCCGAGTAGCCGATCCGGCGGCAGATAGCGGCGCAATACTTACCTACCCGCTGGATATGGTTGCCGGTATCCTCGTCGTTCGCCTCTGCTGCGCGAGCCAAGGACGTAATGGTATAGAAGAAAGCCTCCTCGGTCTGGTGGCATTGGGCCGAGATCGTATCCATGTAGCGCGTCTGAACGGCCAGGTTCTTGACCACTACCGCATCGTAGCCGGTCACCGGAGCAGGGTAGTTAATGGCGCAGATGATACGGCTGCCGTTGTGATACCAGATCAGGTTGCGTGGTTTCTCCCCGTTGCGACCGAAGTGCCCCACGAAGCTCCTGAGGAGCGGGTCGTCGGGTAACGTCTCATCTTCGTTGACATAATAGAGGACATGGTTTCCGACCGGAGCGCCCAGATCCAGCGGCGGGTGATCCGGATAACATTCCTTTTGCAACGATTTGCCGTTCCCCATATCGTATCGGAGCCACTCCGGTTGTCCCGCCAGGCCGTGCGTCAGCGTCATGATAAGGCTGGCTGGGCTGTGAGATGACAAGCCGAGGCTCCCATCAAAAAACTTTTCCACCATTTGGTCGAGTTGCCTCCCCATTGTTTCGGCAGTCAGGTGGATCGAACCGTTAAGGCTTTCTTCACCGTAATCGATCAGCGAGTCGATAGTCTGGTAGGCTGCGGCGATGTAATTTTCCCGCTCACGGACACTCTGCGCCTTCCGCACGGTCTCGATGCAGTGTTGCAGGGATGCGTCCACCTTGTTGTTATCGAACGGCTTGAGCAGATAGTGGCTGACCCCCAGTTCTATGGCGCCCAACAGATATCGTGCTTCATCGTAGGCTGATGTTATGATGACTGCAGCCTTATCATTCTCTTTAATAATGGCGCGGATCATCTCCAGGCCGTCCATGACCGGCATTCTGATGTCGGTCATTACGATGTCGGGCGTATTTTTGCGATACGTGTCAAATCCTGCTGCTCCGTTTTCCGCCACTAATACCCGTTCGAAGCGGTTATTTAAATAACCGGACATATACTCGCGGATGGCATCGTCATCTTCGACATACAAGATCGACATATCCTTCGTTTTTACGTTCATTAGGTGCTCTCCATCAAATTACGCGTAACACTCCGCACCAAAAGCCGGTTCCGGAGAGTATGCTGGTTGGGACTGGTGCGACCGGTAGACTGTCTTGCCGCAGGGATCGAACAGATCAGCCACATGGTTGAGGTTCTCCGAGTGGCCGGCGAAGAATAGCCCGTCAGGAGCAAGATGGCGCTGGCAGTGCTTCAGCACCCGCTTCTGGGTTGGCCGGTCGAAATAGATCAACACATTCCTGCAGAAGATGGCATCGTACTGAACGGTCAATGGCCAAACCGGGGCCGGCAGATTGAGTAACCTAAAGGTTATCATCTTTTGCAATTCCGGGCGTACCCTTACAAACCCCTTGTTGGATCCGTCTCCCTTTAGAAAGTAGCGCTTCACGACCCGGCCGGATAAGGATTTGATATTTTCAATCGGATATACTCCCCGCAGGGCTGTTTCAAGTACGCCTGAATCAACGTCCGTGGCCAGAATGTCTACCGGCGGGTAAAGCGTGCCGAACTGTTCCGCCATCGCAATAGCCATCGAGTACGGTTCTTCTCCGGTCGAAGCGGCGCAACTCCAGAGCTTGACCCTGCCGCTACCGGCCTTTTTTCCTGCCTGCTCGGCCAGAATCGGAAAATGATGTTCCTCGCGGAAAAAAGAGGTCAGGTGTGTGGTCAGAACCCCGATAAAGTGGCTCCATTCAGAGCTTTCGCTGTTGGCAAGATGTTCCAGATAGGCCGAAAAGGTGGTAAGCTCCAAGGCTCGCAACCGTTTGGAAAGACGATTATAGACCATCTCCGCCTTATTGGGGGGGAGACATACACCGGCCCGTTGATACATCAGGCTGCTGATGCGCTTGAAGTCATCGGCGGTGAAGGCGAATTCGTGGCGTTTTGCCTCGAAAATGAAATTGGATGCAGATTCGAATAATGACATGTGCGCTCCTTGTAGATGTTCTAAAACTCGTTCCACTCGCCATCATGCCCAACAGCCTTGGCAAGCTGCATGTCTTCACCTCTTTTGGCTTTGTGGTAGCCATTGGCCTTGTGATAACCGTTTGCCGTACCGGCCTTTTCCACGGCCGTGGCATGGATACCGTTTTTAGCACCAACCTGAGTCCGGGTAACGCCCGGTTCATGCGTGCGGGGCTTGGCGGATGTGCGTTGTTCGTCCAGCTTGAAGCGATTCACCGCTTCAACCAGCAGATGGGCCTGCTCTTCCAGTGCGCCAGCGGCCGCGGAGGCCTCCTGCACGACCGAGGCGTTCTGCTGCGTAATCTCATCCAAACTGGTGATAGCGGTGTTGACCTGCGCGATGCCGCTGGACTGCTCAATCGAGGCTGCCGAGATTTCGCCCATGATGTCAGTCACCCGCTTGATGCTGGTAACAATCTCCTGCATTGTTTGACCGGCCTCTGACACCAGCTTGTTGCCGTTGCCGACTTTGTCGACCGAATCGCTGATCAGCTCCTTGATCTCCTTGGCCGCTGCGGCGCTCCGCTGGGCCAGGTTGCGCACCTCAGCGGCCACGACGGCGAAACCGCGCCCCTGCTCGCCGGCCCGCGCCGCTTCAACCGCCGCGTTCAGCGCCAGAATATTGGTCTGGAAGGCGATGCCGTCGATAACAGAGATGATGTCGGCAATTTTCTTGGAGCTGGCGCTGATGGAATCCATGGTATCTACCACGCGAGTAATGACCTTGCCGCCTTTGATAGCCACGTCGCTGGCGTCAATGGCCAGTTGGTTGGCCTGTTGCGAGTTGTCGGCGTTCTGTTTGACAGTGGAGGTCAGCTCTTCCATGCTGGAGGCTATTTCCTCCAGCGAAGAAGCTTGCGATTCGGAGCGCTGAGCCATATCGACATTGCCGGTAGCGATCTGCCTGGTAGCGGTGGCGATTGAATCGGAGCTTGAGCCGACATTGCCGACGATCTCGCGCAGGTTGGTTACCATGACGGCAAAGGCGTTGCCCATGGCATCACTTTCGGAGGCTGGTTTGATATTCACGGTAAGGTCGCCGTCGGCGATCTTTTCGGCGGTTTTGGCGAGCTCCCGGAGTGTGACAAGCATACGGGACAGGGCCTGCATCAGCTGATCCTGGGATGATCGCTCATGTACCTCCACCGAAAGATTGCCGAGCGAAATCTGCTCTGCGGCCCCGGTTACCGTGTTCATGGCGTCAATCAGAATGTTCAGATTGATCTTGATCTCGTTAAAGTCGCCGCTGTAATTGTCCGTGATTTTGGGCGGAATATCGCCTTTGGAGATGCGATCCACATATTCGGCGGCTACGTTCAAGGGACTGATGACGGAATCAAGGGTTTCGTTGACACCTGTCACTATTTTCTGGAAGTCGCCGTGATGTCTGGAAGCGTCCGCACGGGTAGCCAATTTGCCTTCTACTGCGGCATTCGCAAGCATGTTGGCGTCGGCAACAAGTGCATTGATCGATGCCACGCATGTGTTCACCGAATCGCCGATGATCTGGAAGGTCTTGCGCACATCCTGAGTATCAGCATCACCTGCGGCAGGGTCAATGCACACATCGGTGTTGCCTTGGGAAAGTCTGGTAAGACCGTCAACCAGTTTTTCTGTCTCCGCCTGCTGATACGCTGTGATTTTGGTTGAGAGCCGCTCCGCCTTTTTGACTGCGGTCAGGTCAGTCGCCATTTCAAATACGGCAACTACCTTGCCGCTCTGGTCCTTGATCGGCACCCCTGTGTAGGCAATATCGAGATTTACATCGCTCGTCGGGTGGGCGTCTGTTACACTGTCTGCCGCACTTCCGCTGCCGATTGCCCTGGCGCAGGCGCATTTGCCGGTATGACAATCAGATGTTTTAAAGTGGTCGTAGCACTTCTTGCCGACTGATTCAGTTGGGGTGCGCCCGGCAACTTTTGCGCCCAATTCGTTCATGTAGAGGATCGAGAAGTCGGTATCAATGATCATGGCCGGGGCGGGAACAACATCGATAAGTCCGACCAGTCGGCTAATGGTCTCGTTGACGCCATCGACAATTTTCCGGAATTCGCCCTGATGTTTGCCGGCATCGGCACGAGTGTTGAGGCGGCCTGCCACGGCAGCTTCCGCCAGCATGTTGCTGTCCGCGGCAAGGGCCTTGATATTTTCAACCATGTCATTCATGGCGACAATGACGCTGCTTTCGGCCTTTCCTTTGGTATCGATCTTCATGGAAAGGTCGCCTTTGGCCACCAGTCCGGCTATATCGGACAGGTACGCCGGTTCGGCGCCCAGTTGTCGCATCAGGGTGCGGATCAGCATATAGGTCGTCAGTAACGCCAACAACACTCCGAAAACTATTGACGCTATGGCAATGGTACGGTTTGTTGCATATTCACTTTCATTGTGCTCAAATTCCGCCTTGGCAACTTTAAGCTGAACGTTCACCAGTTGTGCAAATTTGTCGGTGACCGGATCGATGGCGGGATAGAGTTCGGCAATCGTAAATTTGGCCAGTCCTGCCTTATCTTCACTCTTAAGTATCCCGGTCAACTTTACAACTGCCGCATCCGCTGTTTTCATTAGTGGAGTGATCTCGTCTACCAGTTTTTTTTCCTCAGCTACCAGTGTAGTGGCAAGATACTCTTTCCATTTAGAGGTAATCGTCTTTACCGCCTCATCGACATTTTTTCGCCCTTCGTCCCACTTCAGGTTGCCGTTTCTTGTTTTGTGCGAGGTATCGACGATATTTACCGCATACATGTCCGAAATGATCTTCAGTTGTTCAAGAGGGACAACCCGATCCTTGTACACAGCGTCAAGCCCGTCATTGGCGTGTTTCGCACTTTTAAGCCCCAGAGCGCCAATAGCGATCAGAAGAATCGACATAAACCCCACCAATAGATACAGACGTGTTCCAATTGTAATGTTTTTGAACATAAGAGCTTTCCTCCCGTTGTTTGTTTGTGAAAGGTGTGCCGCTGTCAACTCGGTTTTCAAATGAAGTACTCTTTTTCAGGCCGCCATATCCAGCCGGTTGTCGGCCATTGCCATCAATTGCATGTCGTCACTTCCGATCAGACGCTCGATGTCGACCAGAATCAGCATTTGCTCGCCCGATGTGCCGATACCGGTGATATACTCGGAATTGATGCCGGAGCCGAACTCTGGTGCGGGCTTGATTTTGTCGGGCGATAGCGTGACCACATCCGAGACGCTGTCCACTACCATGCCGATCACCCGGCCAAGAACTTTCATGATGATCACCACGGTGAACTCGTCGTAGACGATAGTGTCCTGATTGAACTTGATGCGCATGTCGATGATCGGCACGATTACACCGCGCAGGTTGATGACCCCTTTCATAAAATCGGGGGCATTGGCAATGTGGGTAACCACGTCATACCCCCGGATCTCCTGCACTTTCAGGATGTCCATGGCATAGGCCTCTTTTCCAAGGGTGAAGGTGAGATATTCCCGAACCCCGCCTCCGGCTGTCACCGTCGTCTGTATCTGCATATTCATACGGCTCTCCTTTTTCTTGTCTGTTCTACCGGCTCCGCCAGAGGCGGACCATATCAACCGCATCCAGAATCAGGGCTACCCGGCCGTCGCCAAGTATGGTCGCGCCTGCGGTGCCGTCCACCTTGCGGTAATTTGTCTCAAGACTCTTGATCACTACCTGATGTTGTCCCAGCAGTTCATCCACCAGCAGCGCCAGTTGTTCACCTTCGGCCTCAATCAGCATGACGACCGCCTCTTCGGGGCGCTGAACGGCGCCGGGGATGGAAAAAATATCCCCCAGTCGCATCAGCGGGATGTATTCTCCACGGACATGCACGGTGGTATTGTTCCGGCCGACTTCGTTCAGATCAGAGCTGAGCGGTTGCAGCGACTCGATAATCGAATTAAGCGGCACGATGAAGGTTTCATTTCCCACCCGCACTGAAAGTCCGTCAAGTATGGCCATAGTCAACGGCAGGGAGATCACCACGCGGCTTCCCAAGCCATGAGTGGAAAAGATAGAGACGCGCCCCCCCATGGCGTGGACGTTTTTCAGCACCACATCCATGCCGACGCCCCGCCCGGAGACATCGGTGACCTGCTCGGCAGTAGAAAAGCCGGGAGCAAAGATTAACTGCCAGACCTCTTCGTCACTCATTGTGTCCGAAACCGGCAGGCTGTTTTGTGCGGCTTTGGCCAGTATTCTGTCCCGATTGAGGCCCGCGCCGTCATCGCCAACCTCTACGACAACACGCCCTCCCTGCTGCACGGCCTTGAGGGTGATTGTCCCACCGGGGGATTTACCGGTCGCGATGCGTGCCTCGGGCGACTCGATGCCGTGGTCGAGACTGTTGCGTACCAGGTGAGTGAGCGGGTCGGCCAGTTTCTCGACCAACCCCTTGTCCAATTCGGTGCTTTCTCCCACGAGTTTCAGTTCAACCTGTTTGCCCAGCTTGTCGGCCAGATCACGCACCAGACGGGGAAAACGGTTGAAGATGAAGCTGATCGGCAGCATGCGAATCGACATGACGCTTTCCTGGAGATCACGTGTAGTGCGCTCCAGCAGCGACAGCCCGCGATGAAGATTCTCGAACTGCACCGGATCGAGTTGTTTGGCGGCCTGAGCCAGCATGGCCTGGGTGATAACCAGTTCGCCCATCTGGTTGATCAGTTGATCGACCTTGGTCACTCCGACGCGGATTGATGACGTTTCGGCCTTTTCGCCGGGCCTCCGGCCATAGGCGCCGGGGGCGGTTTCATTCTTGTCGTACAGCCGTCGTCCCTGGATTGCTCCACCGTCCGGGGCGGTCTCTCCCTGCGTAGGAGCAATAGCCGCCGGCGCAGTGGACTTCTCGATACGGATCTCGTCCTCGTCCGCCACGAACATAAAAACTTCCCGGATATCGTCCGGAGTGCGGTCGGTTGTCAACGTCATTTCCCAGATTGCCAGGCAGCGGGTCGGATCATAATTGGCAAATTCGTGGTGAGGCTCAATTCCGGCTGTCAGGGTAAAATCACCCATTGCGGAGAGCTCTTCAAAAATCGGTTCCATGCGCACCATGCGGGTGTACAGGTCGTGAGGAGGGGTGAACACAATGCGGTAGGTTGACTCGGAGGCGGCTTCCGCATTCAGCTCCGGTGGCGCGGGAGATGTTGACTGAACCTGCTTGGTAACTGGTGACGCTACGCTGCAGCCGGAGATGGCGCTCAGTTGTTCACAAACCCTCTCGATAAGCTGCTGATCCACACTGCTGCCGTCACGGTGACCGGTCAGTTGCATGGTGATGGCATCGCCGGCTTGCAGAAATACATCCACCATTTCCCTGGTGAGCGCTATTTCGTGGTGCCTGACCAGATCCAGCAGGGACTCAAGAGTGTGGGTCACCACCGTAATGTCAGGAAATCCGAAAGTTCCGGCCCCACCCTTGATGGAATGGGCCGCCCGGAATACGGCGTTCAGTTCTTCGTCATCCGGATTGGCCGGATCGATGGCCAGAAATATCCGCTCCATCTCTGCAAGATTTTCGGCGCTCTCATCGAAAAAAACTTGGTAGAATTGACTGAGATCAACATTCATAATGCATCTCCCAAATCAGACAACATCAGGAGGGGAATTGTCCGTAAAGCAGTGTCCGAGTCTTAAACGCTCGATGGTCTGCCGCATGCTGTCGGTCAGATTGAGCAGCTGTGCCTCCATACCGCGCATTCTGACACACTCCATCCAGACATGGAGGAGCTGCAGCCCGCTCATGTCAATGGCCTCGATACGCTCACAGTCAATGTGAATGCGCTTTTTACAAGCTGACGCCAGCTCCTGCAAATAATGAGATAACGAATCTATCTGGTTCATAACTCCTGCAATGGTCCAGTCTCCTGATAACTGGTGTCTGGTGTCAGATACTTCTGTTTTCATACATGCCTCCCTGTCCGATTTCGCGTGATGGTATTGTAAAATATTGGCAACTGTTTCGCTTGTGAGGTTATCTTTTTAGCACATGCAATATTACGATAGGGTTCCAACTTGGACATATTATTGTTAATTCGTTCACACGTTACAAATCAGTTGTTTTTGTGAAACCATTCGGGAGGTCCGGTGTCGTTTTTGTAACGATTTAGTGCGGATACCGTTTTTTTGGTGTGATTTTTGAAGATACGATGTACATCATATTGTTCGTAGCGGTTGACTCTCTTTCAAGAGTTGAGGGAAGCAATCCGGGTCCCAGTCAGGAGTTTTCATGGAAATACATCAAAGGGTACTGTTTGTAGATCCTTCCACCGGTTTCTACAAGATCAGGAAATACGGGTTTGACCGGTATTTTGGGCCGGCCGATCTCGGCGTACACCTTGTGGAAAAATACCGGGCTCTCAACTTTGGCGTCGGTATCTTTGCCGGATCGATATTTCCCGGTTCCAACCGTATGGTGGTCACCGCCTATTCGCCATGCTGGCAAGGGTATTATCTCAGTTCGATGGGCGGAGCAGGCCTGGTGTTCAACAATCTGGGTATAAATATGTTGAGTCTTGTAGGCAAAGCCCCTGTTTTGTCGGTGCTGTACCTTAACAGAAACCATGGTGAGGAGATCGAGGTTGAGGTTATCCCGCTACAGGTGGAGCCGGTCTGGAAGAGCGGCAGAAAAGGTGTGTACTCATTGATGGAGCATGTGTACGAGATGCTGGGCAGCCGTTACGAACATGATCCGCGCATCCTGGTTACCGGCCCGGCCTCTCTCAGTACCGATATCGGCGGCATCATGTCGGCACCTATCGTCCAGGGGAAGATAACGCATGTGGACACCTGGGCCGGTCGAGGAGGATTGGGAAGCGCATTGCTCCAGAACCACGGCATTGTCGCAATCATTTACGGCGGAACCGTTATAAACGATGATTTCAGGGACCACACGGTTGCCGATGAATGGTTCAAGAACAAGTACAACCTGCGCCTGTTGCACAAAGACATGGAGACAACCAGCAAGTACCGGTACGACGAAAAAGTCGGCACAGGCGGTACCTTTGGCGTTAATTACGCCACCATGGGCGGCAGGATCATGGCTTTCAACTATCGCACCATATTTATGCCGGAAGATACGCGGCAATCAATCCATACGAATTTTATTCTCAATCATTACCTTAAACAGTTCAATCAAGAAACCATCGCGGCAAAACAACAGGCCAACTGCGGCGAGCCGTGCGTGGCCGTATGTAAAAAAATGAACGGTGAGTTCAAGAAGGATTACGAGCCGTATCAGACCATGGGGCCTCTCTGCGGAATCTTTGACCAGCGGGCCGCCGAACTGCTGAACCACCATTGCGATGCCATGGGGTTCGACGCTATTTCAGGCGGGGGTGTGCTCGCATGGCTGATGGAACTGCTTGTGGACGGGACTCTTGGAATGACTGACCTTGGCGTCACCCGTATCCCGAAATGGGATATCGACTGTTTTGACATTGTGGCCGACTCGCTCCACAACGCGGAGCTTGGCTGCGAACTGATTGACGCTATTCTTGAACGGCGGGGTATTCTGGACTTCAGGGAAGGCGCCCGAAAGTGGAGCCGCGCCAATTCGGCCGGGAGAGCCAAACCGCTTCACGATTCGCTTGTCTACATCGCATTCAGCCGGCGGGGGTGGATGGTTCCCAACCAGTACTGGGTTGCAGGTGCATTGTCGCCAATGACCATTATGGGAAAATATTACATGGTCTACAGCAATGACTTTATCCCACCACGAGAACTTGGCAGAAAATGCGCGGAACGGTTAAAAAAGGAGCTGATTCTCGACAACCTGGGAATCTGCCGCTTCCACAGGGGGTGGGCGGAAGAGCTGCTTCCCGAGGTCATGGGGTCTCTCTACAACCGTAAAGATCAGTTTCTGCATGCAGTCAATGTGCTTGCCAGCCGTTTGAACAGCCGTAATTGCCCGGTATTCTGGGAGTCGGAACGGAACATGGATTTTGTCCATACCTTCCTGAAGCGGAAGCGGGATGTCGATAATGATCCTGACCCGCAGCTTGACGATTGGCTTGAAAAGTTTGAACGGGACAAGATTGAGGCGTCAAAAGAGTTTTGGTATGACATGTTGAAAGGAATTGATGAAAGCCTTTTGGAACTGTATTGAAATGTGAGTTATTTTTTATCAAATGCTTTCCCGGCCCCGGCGGCGATAGCTGATACTAAGTTTGTCAGCTCGCGCTCGACCAGATTCTCCAACTCCCGGAGTTGCCGGGCCAGTCATATTCCATGCGCCGCTGCAGTGCTTCCGGCGTGATAGACGGGGGCACCCCGATGCCAATCTCTGCTCCTGACCGTCACAAAGTGGCGGGTGAGGGCCGCCACATCCTCCTTCCTCTGTCGCATCGGCGGCACCATTTTCATTCGACGGATTCGCACGGTGGCAATCAGGCTAATTATCTCGGCTTGGAGTTGATTGAGCATCATCATTGAACGGCTAACCGGCGTCTGTTTCCCGGTTGCACCCTCTCCACCACATGGCGGATCGCCTCCACTACCGACATGGCATATTCTCGACGACTGACGAGCGACACATGGTCGGCACCCTTGACAACAAAATGGACGCTGTCGGATGAGAGTTCAACAAGCTCCCTTTGCAATTCAGGATGATTAGGCAAAACGGCCCTGCACGCAGTAACTACCGCCAGAGGGGTGTCTCCCAGCCCCCTCGTGCCGCGAACCTCATCACAGATGGTCTCCCAAGCAAGAGACTCATCACGCGTTGTTTTGAGGTGCCGGTAGGTAGAGAGGAATGCTTCTGCCTCGGCAGCCTGCTGTGCGGGCAAACCTTCCGTCCAGGAGTTAAAAAGTCCGGTAAGACGGACGTATCCCAATTGAGCCAGCAGGGGAACGACTTTGAGAAAACGAAAACCGGAGCGCATATGCGTGTTGATTGCAGCACTGCGCAGATGCTGGTCAGGATGGACGGAATCAAGCAGTACCATCCCGGCTACCTCGTCCGGATAGAGGTCTGCAAAGACACGGATGAAGAGTCCTCCCATTGAGTGACCAACGAGCACGTACGGGGGAAGAACGCATGAGTGCAGAAGGGCACTGAGCAGACGCCGCGCAGCTAGAGCTGCACTCTTAGGAGCAGTGTCCGGCCCGCTCCAGCCGAGGCCGGCTCGATCATAGGAAACGACACGGCTGAACTTTGCAGTTTCCGGTTGAATCCATCCCCAAGCGGATGACATCCCCCCGAGGCCGGCTTCCAGGATGACCGAGGGGCCACCGCGGCCTTGAGTTTGAAGATGCAGTCGACAGCCGCCAATATCCACAAACCTGCCGGGAGGAAGATGGTAGCGTTGGTCACGTACCGTGGCAATGGCCTGATACACGCAGCCGATACCCGTAAGGCAAGGAATGGCGGCAAGGAGCCAATATTTTCGGCCGACATTGGGTGAAAAACTATGGTTTACGCGGTACTCATAGGGGTAATCGAGTCCATCACCCGAAACAAGAAGCGGATGGGCTATCTGCATACGCTACTTCCCGGGAGATGACGGCAGCTTTTCTTCACTACGTGAACCGTGCCATTTCCAGAATGACTCCAACCGTGGCACAACATACCTTCGCGGCGAACTCCAGATTCAGCGTTTCCAGGGTGTCCGTCGGTTGGTGGTAGTGGGGACTGCGGAAGTTAGTTGTGTCGGTTATCAGGATTGCCTTGAAATCGTAATCCCAAAAGGGTGCGTGGTCCGACCGCCTACTGTCTGGGAGTAGTTCGCCGTTTCCCGGTACCTCTATTACGACATGGGGGAGGTCGGCCCGATACCTCTCGATAGCCCGTACAAAACCTTCAGTCAGTTCCCTTGAACGTTCGTTCCCCACAACCGCAATGAAGTTTCCGGCCTTTTGCATAGGAATTGCAAGCCCCGCCGGCACGTTCTGTACAACAAAATCTCCGGCATATGCAACCGATTCGAGGACAACAACGCCTTCGATACTCCAGTCGTTTTCGCGAGCGTAGGCTGCCAGTGCGCGGCTTCCTCGCGTCCCGGAGCTGGGATCACCGACACGTTCATTTTCTTCGAGATTAACGCCGATGAAGTGTATGGTCCTTTCAAACTTGAACTCTGCCAACACGGAGGCTATCTCCAGTAATACCGCAACCCCGCTGGCGTTATCGTCAGCGCCAGGGCTCCCGGCAACCGTATCGTAATGGGCAAGAACGACGACTCGTTCTTGGGGGCGAGTGAGTCCACAACGGGTGGCGATGATATTTCGAAAGGGGAGACCGTTATCCAGGAAGCGGTGTTCGTCCATTTCGTGACCCAGTGAGCGGAACGTTTCTGTTATGTAGTCGGCAGCACGCTCCAGCGCCTCTGGCGCAGCTAACGGATGCCGTATCCCTTCCAGCGCCCGGATGTGACTGCGTATACGGTCGATAGAAACCGCTTTCCTGAAGAACTCAGTCGAAACCATACTATCCCCCTATTCGTCACCATGATCATGACGTGGTAAAACAATTTGATAGCACCAAGTTGATTGGAGTTAGATGGAAAGTATAATCTTCATTAAAAGGGCTGCCCGAGTGTGCGGCAGCCTTTCTTGATAAATATCCGAACAATGCTGTCAGCGATTCATATGAATAACTGTGGCTGGCGGAAAGCCGTTAAAATGTGTTGATGACGCTCCGCTATAGGCGCCGATGTTTCTGCTGTAGAGCAGATCGCCCCTCTCCAGATTGAACGGAAGTTCTTCTGCCATCGATATCGTGTCAAGCGCGTCACAGGTAGGCCCGAACACGGTACAGATCTGGGTTGGCCCTGTTTTAAACGATTCAAGGTGGTACTGGCAATGGTCGAATATTATGCCGGAAAAGGTGTGATAAACTCCGTCGTTGATGTAATAGCAGAGCTTACCGTCCCGCAATGCCTTGCCGATGATTTTGGATACCGACGTTCCCGCGGTCGCAATCATGAAACGTCCGGGCTCGGCAAGAATCTCGATTTCCGGCGGAAAGAGCCGGTCAAGCTCGGCGTTTATCTTCTTTGCCAGTTCACTGAACGGCTTTACAGAATCATCGTAGGGCGCCGGAAAACCGCCGCCGATATCCAGGAGATTCATCTTGTCGTACCCGCGCTCCCGAGCTTCCTTGAATATATGCGCGGCAAGATTGAGAGCCTGCACGAAGTTCTCGAAGTTGGTAGTCTGGCTCCCCACATGAAAGCTCAACCCCTCGACGGCAAGCCCATTCCCGACGGCTTCCAGAATAAGGTCAACCGCCTCTCCGGGGCCCGCGCCGAATTTTGACGATAGTTCAACCATGGCGCCGGTATTGGGGACCCTGAGGCGGAGCATGAGGCCGGAATGCGGGGCGTATTGTTTAATCTTGGCAATCTCCTCGCGGTTGTCGAAGGTGAGGAGAGGCTTGTAGATGTCGAGTTCCATCAGCGTCTCGTTTGCCTTGATCGGATTCGCATAGACGATCTTGTCCCAGATCCATTCCTGTCGTTCCTTATCCGGCATCTCCTTTATAATGTCGTAGACCACCATGAATTCGGCCATTGACGCGACATCAAAACTTGCTCCTGCATCGAACAGGGTCTTGACTATGGCCGGATCGGGATTTGCCTTGACCGCGTAATACGCCTGGACACGGGGAAGATGCTTTTTAAACATCGCATAATTACTCCGCAGTTCGTCGTGATCTATCACAAACAACGGCGTGCCATGAGTCTCGGCGAGCTGTTGCAATGCATCTGTAGTGATCATGGTAATCTCCAGTCCTTACACGCATTCCTCGCGCCAGAGGCAGGCATCCTGCCCGCAGCTGTTCACCTTGCCGGTTTCAAAACAGACGTCGTTGCTTTCCGCTGCCTGAACGGCTTTTATCAGTCCGCTCTTCTTCATTTTGCCTGTTTTGATATTGTGCTGTTTTGCGATCTCTTTGATTTCATCAAGTCTCATGTTTTCCTCCAATTTTAAGTGTTTATCCGTCTCTGAAAGACGGATCAGCCATTATGCTCTTTTCGCTGAAGAGTTTTTTTTCTTTATTCTTTTTCGATGCAGCTCAACCCGCCGTTCCGCATGTCCTATCAACCGGCAATGGCTGCCGCCAGTTGTGTCGGGATCATCCGGCATCCGCTGAATATAGCTTCCATTCGGCTGCATTTCCCACGCAGAGCGTCTGTCCTGCAAGTGAACGTCAAGGATCGAGCGAATTTCACGGACCAACGCCGGCGGTTCTATCGGGCAGAGTATTTCTACCCGTGCTCCCAGGTTACGTTTCATCGCGTCGGCCGATGAGATGAAATACTCTTCCGCGCCGCCGTTTCTGAAATAATAGATCCTGGAGTGCTCCAGAAAGCGCCCGACAATACTGATGACCCTGATGGTTTTTGACAATCCGGCGATGCCGGGACGCAGACGGCAGGTGTCACGCACGATCAGGTCAATGGTGACTCCGGCCTGGGAAGCCCGGTACAGCGCCTTGACAATGTCGCCATCTTCAAGGGCGTTTATTTTGAACTGGATCAAGCCGTTGCCACCTTCGCGCTGCAGTGTGGTTTCGCGTTCTATCTTTGCCAACAGCGCCTGTTTGAGGAAAAGGGGAGCGGTCAGTAAAAGGGTGTATTTCCTACGCGGTTTGAATCCGGTGGTCAGGTAATTGAACAGTTCTGTTACATCGTTACCGAGCGCTTCATTGCAGCTGAGGAGGCCGATATCACTGTATATGCGGGACGTCTCGGCGTGATAATTGCCGGTTCCGATATGGACGTACCGCCGCAGGGAGTTAAAATCCTCGCGCACGATCAGGATTACCTTGCAATGGGTTTTAAGTCCGACCACGCCATAAGTGACGTGGATACCGGCCCGTTCCATCTGCTCGGCCAGGCGGATATTGGTGGCTTCATCAAAACGCGCTTTCAGTTCCACCACGACCGCCACCTGTTTCCCGTTCCGGGCGGCCAGCAGCAGGGCGTCAATGATGCGGCTCTGGCTGGAGGTGCGATAAAGGGTCATCTTAATGCCATGTACTTTCGGATCCTCGGCTGCTTCACACAGAAAACGCTCTACAGAGGAAGAAAACGATTCATACGGATGTTGCAGCAGGATTGAGCCGGCATCACGGATAATATGAAAAATGTTCCGCTCGGAATCCAGTTGCGGAGTCACAATCTGGTGATGTGGCGGATCGTGCAGATGCGGATAATCAAGCCGGGAGAGTTCGAACAGATCCCGCATGGCCAGCAATTCCGGGACCTCAAACACATCGTCATTCTCGTTGATGTTCAGTTCCGCGGCCAATCTCCCTTTTTGAAAAAGTGGAATCCCTTCTACCACCTCCATACGCACGATAGGGGCGAAACGCCGCTCCTTTAATTCGGTTTCGATCATCTCAAGCAAATCATCGGCCTCTTCCTCGTCATGTTCCGTGTTGGCATTGCGGGTGACTCGAAACAGGTCGCACCGTATTACCTTCATCCCGGGGAACAGCATATCCAGATTGCTCATAAGCAGATCTTCCAAACATATGAACCGCTCTTTCTTGCCCGGTACGGGGATGAAACGGGATGTGCCTGCTCCGACCGGTACCTTGACGCGAGCCAGCTGCCGGTCAATTCCGTCGGAAAAGTTCAGGGTGACCAGCAGATTAAGAGACAGGTTTGAGATAAACGGAAACGGGTGGGCCGGATCGATAGACTGGGGCGTAAGTAATGGATAGATATTCGTCGCGAAGTGGTCTCTCAGGTTCGAGCGTTCACGCGCGGTCAGATCTTTCACCTCTGAAATGATAATGCCCTGTTCTTTGAGCTGTTTACGTATCTGCTGAAAACTTGTGTATTTTTTTTCCTCAAGAACGCGAATAATGCTGTGGCATTGATCGATTTGTTGAAGGGGGGTAAGTCCATCCAGGCTTGGTTCACGCAAACCGGCACCGACCAGCTGCTTGAGCCCGCCAATGCGTTTCATGAAGAACTCGTCCAGATTAGAGCTGACAATGGCGATAAACTTGAGACGTTCCAGAAGCGGGGTGCGCTCGTCCTCGGCTTCGTGCAGGACGCGGCGGTTGAACTCAAGCCAGGTCAGTTCACGGTTGAGGTACCAGCGGGAATCAGAAAGATTGATATCAGCGGCAGATGAACTTTTTTTTCGTGTACGGACTTTTGCGGAAACCGGCATTGGTTATGCTCCGGAAGCAGCACACATGGTATCTTCTCCCGATGTGTTCCACTCTGTATCGAGATGAAGTATGGTGCTATAGGTTGTGTTGCTGTCAGGCGCGTTGTTCAGAGTGAACTGCCTGGCATTATGCCCCATGACGGCACGCCGCTCCGGGTCGGAAATCATACGTCTGATGGCGGTAACCAGATCGTTTGTACTATCGGCTCGAAACACGACACCGGTTTCGCCATCGATCATCAACTCGCATGGCCCCCCCTCATCGGACACGATCACCGGTAATCCCGATGCCTGCGCTTCAAGCACCACGTTGCCGAAGGTATCCGTAGCGCTGGGAAATACGAACAGGTCGGCCGAGGCATAGCCGCGTTGCAGTTGTTCGTCCGCAAGATATCCGGTGAACAGGGCCGGATACCCGGCGAGGGACGTTTCCATTTCCTCCCGATACGGTCCATCACCAATAACGGCAAGGGCAATCGCCGCGCCGGAGTCAACCAGTCCCGTGAAGGCATCCACCAGCATCTCCAACCCTTTTTCGCGGGAGACACGTCCGACATAGAGCAATATCGTTCTGCCCATGCCGGTGCCGCGACTTTTCCAGAAGCTGGGATTACGCATGTCCGGAGAGTAGGTGTCCGTATCCACCCAGCGGGGGAGGGGCTTCATCCGCTCCAGCGGCAGGCCGTGGGAATGCAACTGTTCCCTGGTACCGTTTGACGGCACCATTACTTCTTCCATCTGGCTGTAAAACCAGATCATGTAACTCCAGGCAGCTTGTTCCAGAAATTCGTCGTTTGTCAGGCTGCGCACATACTGGGGGATATCGGTGTGGTAGGTGCCGGCAACCGGGATGTTCATCATACGGGCGATCAGCAATCCGAGTAGTCCCACGGTGCCGGGGGTACTGACATGAATGCGGGTAAATCCCTCACGCTCGATGAAATCCATTACATCCAGTATCGGTGGAAAGTTAAGCTTTAATTCCGGATATTCCGGCAATACAAAATCGCCTACCGACTGGAACTTCTTTACTCCTTCACACGCTTCTCCGGCATCGTCGCCCGCCGTGATTACCGTCAATTCGACTCCGCGGCTCCGTGCGGTACTTATCAAACGTTTGATAGTGATGGCAACGCCGTTGATCTCATCCAGGGTATCGGTGAACAGGGCGATCTTTTCGGGGGCTTCCTTGTAATGCATTTCGGGCAACGCGTGTGCAAGATCTCGTATCAATTCTTTTCCCTTGTGTTGGTGATGAAATGCCAGGTAGTAGGGTGAAATGAGCGTATGTACCAGCCCGATGGTACCGATCGTATTGAGGTAGTCGAAGAAACCCGAGGTAAGCGGCAGTGTCATCAAGCGGCTTGTATAGTGGAAAATGAGGCGATTGGCGAGGCGGCTCGTGACCGCAAATATTTTGTGGTTGTTGCCGAGAGTGCCGATCTCCGCCAGAAACGCACTGTCATTCAGCAGTAGTCGCGCCTCGGCGTCGAGAATTTCCTCAAAGCTTTTCCCGGTATGGTTACGCGACGCCGGGAGGTTTTTCAGGACAAAAAGTTTCATTTTTTCGAGAAATGAAGCTTTTTCTGCTCCGATGTTGAAAAAACGGTCCAACAATGCGCTGATAAAGGGGGTAGAACCACGTCGGCGCTCCCCCAGCCGTTCGCGATAGAAACAGTGGGCAATGCCGTACAGGCTGTGAGCCATGGTCAGCGGCCCGCCATCATCGCCATCGGCCCAACTGTCGCCATTTCTGATGGCGGTGATAAACTCATCAACTGTCGGTGTGTCATACACGGTGGTGTGAGCCCGTGCGATAAACAGCCCGCCATGGTCATCCGACCCGCCGACGATCCCCTTGACCCATGGGGTCGCTCCATACGGTTGCAGATCATATTTATTGGTCAGACGTTCGATAACGGCCTCATTGAGTGATGAAACAAGGCGTTTGGCAAAGCCGTTAAAACGGCGGGCACGGCAGCCATTCTTTATTTCGAAGGTGGTAAAGAGCAACAGGGATTTTTCAAGAATCTCAAGATTCAGCTTTTCGTTTTGTGCATACAGCGGATGTGCCAGAAAATGGGCTATCTTTTCCGAATGAAGGTAAGCGATCATCTCGTACACATTCTTGCGCAGTTCCAGAATCATCCGGAACTGGGCTTCCGAAATATGCAGCACGACCACATGCACCTTGCAACCGTTTTCCGGAAAATGCGCGGTGATCTCCGAACTGATGAACGTGTTTGGCAGGTGGGCAATTTCCAGCGCGCCGCTGATGGCGTTATGATCAGTAATGGTAACGAAATCCATGCCCCGCTCGCGGGCGGCCCGGTACAAATAGTGGGGCGAGGTGTAGCTTTCGGGGACATTGAATTTACGCATGGCCCAATACGTGGGCTTATTTGAGTGGCTGGAGTGGACGTGTATGTCTGCTTTGTATGGGTTCATGCCGTGAAGTAATATCATAGTAATGTTACAGCCTATATTTCGCACTATTTGAATCTCCTTGTAGGGTATTTTTGTTGACGGTCTGTTCTGAATGTAACATGACCTTCACTCCATTTTATTCAAAGTAACATGTATGTCAATATTTATTTGACATACAGACTCCAGAATGCTATATGGCTGTCTGGAGGTAGTTATGGAACTAATTGATTGGGCCAAGCTTCAAGA
>Ga0118677_10005087_pt1 | contig 23354 bp, 17 predicted proteins | sample AliMusrvi5mmetaG_FD_86154 | JGI IMG/M metagenome (GOLD analysis project Ga0118677, IMG submission 86154)
GATGTGTATAAGAGACAGCTTTTATAATTTATTGTATCAATATAAAACTGTTGACAAGTGGTCGTTTATTGTGAGTGATTATGATTCGATCAGAAATTGGATTTCAGGTACGGCTAAAACAACAGGGTTCGATTTCATGCTCTATCGCTACAGTAGTTCGGCTACTGATATTTTTGGCGTGGTTCGTTATGTGTGGAAAGGCTCTCCGGCAGAAAAGGCTGGGATACAACGTGGTGATATCTTTTCCAAAGTTGACGGTGTCCAGCTGACTGTTGCCAATTATACAGCCAACTTCATCAACAAGGACACCTATACGCTCTCAATTTCTAAAATTGTCAACAATGTAGTCACGCCAACCGGCAAGGATGTGCCGCTTACAGCCATTACCATGCAGGAGGATCCGGTATTGTTGAGTAAAGTTATTTCCGCGAATGGGATTTATGTCGGCTATTTGGTTTACAACGCATTTAATTCGGATTTTGATCTGGAACTGAATACTGCTTTTCAGCAATTCAAGGCGGCAGGAGTCACCAAATTAGTCGTTGACCTGCGGTACAATGGAGGAGGCTCCACGGCAACGGCAACTTATTTGGGCAGTATGATCTATACAAACAATACCGCCAAAATATTTTCCAAGAGTGTTTGGAATAGTTTATATGCCATGTATAATCAAAGCCAAACATTTACGGATAAAATTACCTCTTCAACAGGTACGACGACCCCGATCAATACGCTCAGCCTGTCTGATGTTTACTTCCTTGTTTCAGGTGAAACGGCATCCGCAAGCGAGTTGCTGATTAATGGATTGAAACCATATATGAATGTAAAATCCATTGGTACAAACACATACGGAAAATATGTTGCATCCGTGTCGATCTATGATTATGCTTTAGATAGTAAGGGTAATCTGATTCCTGACGGCAATGGGGACTATGTGTTGGTTACGACCCACAAATATGCCATGCAACCGATCGTGGCAAAATTTTCCAATTCCCTGGGTGTTTCAGATTTCGTAACTGGACTTACACCTGATATTACATTGCAGGAGGATATTGGGAACCTTTTGCCTATGGGCGACGTGAATGAGACACTCTTAAAAGCAGCCCTCGACAATATAAAGGGATTAAAATCGCAAACACTCACAAATGCTAGTCCTCTGGCCAACTCTAGATCCCTGTTTGGTGCAAAAGATAAATCCCAGTTTTCACATGATATGTATGTAAATCCTCATACATTGCTGAACCGCACGAAATAGGACAGATAGAAATATAGGATATGAGATATAAGACATGAGATAAGGGAATCTATCCTCTCATGTCTTATATCTCATGTCTTATATCTCATGTCTTATATCTCATGTCTTATTTCTTATATTTGGCATGCGGAGGCACTAAAGGTTAAATTGAAGATAATTTAATGCAAGAATGGACGATAAGCAATTGAAACTGGATGAACGTTACCTTAGGATGGCAGCTGTTTGGGCCGAAAATTCCTATTGCAAGAGGCGTCAGGTAGGAGCGTTGCTGATCAAGAACAAAATGATTATCTCGGATGGTTACAATGGAACACCCTCCGGATTTGAAAATATATGTGAAGATGAAAATGACAAGACAAAGCCATATGTCCTTCATGCTGAGGCGAATGCAATCACCAAGATCGCCAAATCCCACAACAGTAGCGATGGTGCGACTTTGTATGTCACTTCATCCCCCTGTATTGAGTGCGCCAAACTGATCATTCAGGCCGGAATCAGAAGGGTGGTCTTTTCCGAAAACTACCATTTGAATGATGGCATCGAATTGTTGCACAGGGCAAAGATTGATGTAGTACAAATTAAGGATAAAGGCTAAAGGCTAAAGGCTAAAGGATAAAGGATAAAGGATAAAGGGAAGAACGCTCCAAATATGATTCACCCTTAACCTGTAACTTGTAACCTGTAACTTGCAACAAAGTATAATAAGAAAAAGTAACAAAAAACAAATATTGCCTACAAATTAGATAGATGGAAAACAACAACAGAAGAATATCAACCTGGATCCCTTTATTATTGGGTTTAACCCTGATCTTTGGTGTGTGGCTGGGAATCAGATTGCAGAACAGAAAATTGGCGACCATGTTGCCCGCTCAATTAAGCAACAGAAGTAAACTGGATCAGGTCATTAATCTGGTTGAGGGAAATTATGTGGATGAAGTCAATTCAAAAAAATTAGTCGAGGACGCTATTCCTGAGGTGTTGAAGCAATTGGATCCTCACACAGTATATATCCCTGCCAAAGAAATGCAGGGGGTATCCGAGGAGATGTCAGGCAATTTTGGCGGAATTGGAGTCCAGTTTTCAATTCAGAACGATACGGTGATGGTCATCGATGTGATTTCCGGAGGTCCTTCCCAGAAGTTGGGTATTCATGCGGGCGACAGGATTGTCAAAGTTGATGATTCCACACTGGTGGGTAAAAACGTCAAGAATGAGACTGTTTTTAAAAAACTCCGGGGACCCAAAGGTACCAATGTTAAGGTTGGAATCTGGCGCAAGGGTTTGCCTGATTTACTCAGTTTTAACATTACCAGGGGTGATATTCCTATTTATAGCGTGGATGTATCCTACATGATTGACAACAAAACTGGATACGTGAAGGTTGGGCGCTTTGCAGAGAAAACATACGAAGAGTTCATGGCTGCCTTAGCCAAGCTGGAAAATGGAGGAGCTGAACAATTTATTATTGACCTTCGCGGAAACCCTGGTGGTTACCTGAGTTCCGTGATCAGGATGGTCAATGAGATGCTAGATAAGGGTGAACTCATTGTCTATACAGCCGGCAGAACACAGCCTAAAAAGGTATTTAATTCGGAGAGCAGGGGTAAATACTTTGGGAAAAGGTCGGTTATTTTGGTCGATGAGTATTCGGCTTCAGCCAGCGAAATCTTTGCCGGTGCCATCCAGGACAATGATCGTGGCACCATCATCGGCAGAAGAACTTTCGGCAAGGGATTGGTTCAGGAGCAGATCCCATTTTATGACGGCTCTGCTATCCGACTTACGGTAGCAAGATATTACACACCATCCGGACGTTGTATCCAAAAATCTTACCTCAAAGGTACCGACGACTATTATGCCGACATCACCAGAAGATATTCACATGGCGAATTTGAACAAAAAGACAGTATTCACATGGCCGATACTGTGAAGTATTATACCCGGAATAAGAGGATTGTTTATGGTGGCGGCGGGATCATGCCGGATATTTTTGTGCCGGCTGACACGACCGGAAACTCACCCTATCTTTTTAAACTCATGCAGAAAGGGCTTGTGTACCAATATGCCTTCGATTATGCAGACAAGCACAGGGATGAGTTATCTCATCTGAAATCAGGACCAGAATTTGCTGACCTCTTGCACAAGAGATCAATTTTGGATGAATTTATAAAGTATGCTGTGAAAAATGGGGTCGCAGGAAATGACACCGGAATTAAAACGTCCGGCAAGATTATTGAATCCCAGTTAATGGCCTATATTGCGAGGAATATCATTGGTGAGGAGGGATTCTACAGTATTATTAGCAACATTGACAATACGCTGCAGGTGGCTGTGAAAACCATCAACAGCAAAGACAAACTTGTAAGCGTGAAATAGGGTAGAGGAGAATTGAAAGTTTAAATAAAATAGGGTTGAGATCACTCAACCCTATTTTTATTTAACGAGATTTTCAAGCCTTTTGTATGCTTCGTTAATACCAGTCACATATTCCTGTTTCAGTGTCTGGTAATAGGCCTTCACCAGTTTGGGATTATCTTTCCCATCCGGACTATTGATCTTGTCGACTGTAGTGTTATGTAAAACAACGATTTCGTCGATTACAGCCATTGCCTCATGTTCCTTGCCATTGAAGGTCTGTACAAAATCGATGCAATCACCGATTAATTGCGAGGATAGAAATTCTATCTCCTTTTTCAGTTGTCTGATACTTGCCATAACTTAATTTTAGATTATTTAAAAGAGTCTTGATTTTTGTTGGGTTGGGTTCTTCTTCTTTTTATTGAGTTTCTCTGCTTCTACATCTGCATCAATGATCTTCTTCCTGAAACCCTCAGGATCGGGTAATGTCCATGCAAAACTATTGTCCCAGTTTGACCTGACCTTGATAACGGCCTGATAATAGCACACCTCTTCTGGTACCTGCTTTGTCTTCAGATTCCCTGAATCCCAAACTCCGTTATTATTTTTGTCGAAAATTGCTTTTAACAGGTATTTGGTGGGTTCGAGAAAGGGAATGGTAACCACTTCGTCCTTTTTGATCCGGAAGGTTTTCAGCACCCTTTCTTCTTTGGTGTTCTCAAGGAGCTGAATGATGGTTGGCCCGTTTGCATTCTTTATGGAGCAAATAATTTTCCCGTAATGTTCTTCCTCCTGTGTTTTAAAATCTGTTTTGACGGCTTTCCCATATAGCCCGTAAATTGTATAGAAAGCAGTGGAATCTATTGTGAGTCTGTAACTCGTGCCAAATCCCCATGGATATGAGATGAAAAACCTTCTGTGACTTGTTGAGTCAGCCTTGATTTTGGGAGATATTTTGAAAAAGGTAGTATCTTTTTTTACGAAGAGCCTGACTTTCGAAGTGTCGAACGAGGCAATTGGTTCGGGCGAATCTATGCGGATGCTTTTGTACGTATCGAAATTGGCCCCGATATTGGACGTAAGGGTTATGTTTTTTTGCTCATTCACAATTTTTCTTCGCTTTTTACGGTCATTTTTATCCGACTTATTTGTCAGATCTTCTGGTAGGTAAAGTTTAATTGTATCCTTTTTGACAAAAAAAGCCCCCAGACTATCCTGTTGCAGGAAGGAAAGTTTGAGCGCAAGTGTATCCCTTTTAATAACCATGGAATCAGTAATCCAAACCTTCATTGTATCAGCATACCTTGATTTTTCAATCTGGTTCCAGGAGCCCTTCGGATGGACTTTGAGTAATTCGATGTTGAAAGTATCCGCTGTAGAGCCTGTAAAGGTTAGGTCAATGGTCTGACGACTAGTCCGGTTATATTTATCCAGGTTGAGATCGAAACCCTTCTCGAAGAACAAGGAGAAATTAACAGGGTCAGGATAAAACCTCGTTTTGCCCAAAACAACCAGTGTATCTGAACCAGTCACAACGGTATCCCTTTTGGGCTCATATGTGGCAGTAGGAGTAATTCTTTTGTCCAGAAAGGAGATGGAATCGACTCCTGCCGTATATTTCAGGTTGTTGTCTATGTCGGCAATGGCGTACATCATGTAACTTGCCGCAGGTAAGTTGGTAATGGCAAAGAAACCCTGAAAATTTGTTTTCCCGACAAAATCCGGTCGGGATTTATGAACCAGGGTATCCGATGTTCCTTTGTAAAGCAATACATAACAGTTTTTTGAAGGTTCCAGGGTGAAGGCGTCCCTGACAAATCCAACAATCCTTAGCGTATCCAGAGTGGGACCAGTTGAGAAGGCCATCCGAAGATTCTTGTATTTGTTCTTCTCGTTGTTGTCAACGATCCCGTCCTTGAAATCAAGTGAATAAGTGGTATTTGGCTGCAGTTTTTCTTGCAGGTCTACAACAAAAGTTTTGCCCTTGGTGCTGAATTTTGGCTTCTTTTTGGTAGGGGGTGAGATGATGAATTTTTCGTTCAAATCATCCGGTATCACGAATTCATTGAACGTAATCCTGACTTTGTTATCCTTGTAATTGAGTTGATTGAATGCGGGGATACTTCTGACAATAACGGGAGGCGTCTTGTCTTTGGGTCCACCCTTGGGCATCCCCATATTAGCACAGGAATAGACCAGAACTATCGGAACCAGTACTGAAACAATGTTATATAAAATCCTCTTTGTCACAGTCCATCTCGTTTTTAATTCGAATTCTCTTACCGGTACAAGCAGATACCTTAAATTTTAACCGGCATCCTGTTAGTTTCGTCATTTGGTTATTGGTACCGGGTATATTTGACGTACAGTTCAATTGGCTGTGAACTGTTCCCTCCTTTCAGGACGACACGGCTGGCAGATCCGTTCCTGTTGGCATGTACCAGATAGAAGCTTGTCGTAAGAACTTCCCCGCTAATAATTTGATCTACGTGCCTTGTTATGTTAAATGTATAGGTGGCCGTTGTCGCATCATAAATACCACCATAATAAACGGATGATAACTGGCTATCCTTCGGAAATGTTTCGACTCCGCTGGCATCCATATACTTCAGATACAACCGGCTTGGCAAATCATACCTTCTGAAGTCGGTGGCAAGCGTATCAACATGAAATACCACGGAAGCCTTGCTCACTACATATTGTGTCGAATCCTTCCATTTACTCATGGATGGAATATCGACCCTGACTTTAGTACCTCCCGTAGGTTGGAGGTAAATCAGGGAATCCTGAATAATGTTCTGGTTCATATGTGGTATGAATGGACTTTTCTGGTAATCGTGTGCGAATGCGGCTACATTGGCTGAATTGGAGGTAACATTATAGGAGAAAAACAGGGAGTCCTTCGTTGCTGTATGGTAATAAAGTCCCATTCCTGACCCTGCAACAGTAAGCCCGATCAAGGTTCCCTTCCTCGAGACGGCAGCGGGTTCAATATAAAGACCCTTAAAATATTTCAGAAACTCCTCGTTTGAGATCATCTGCAGCGAATCCATTTTCAAAAGCCGTTTGCCCAGTTCAGGATTAAGCATTAAACGAATATACTGTATGGTGGTATCCGTCTTTGCAGAATCCGTTTTGAATCTTGGAATAAAACTTACCGAACCGAGCGATTTTGTATTGGCTAAAGATTTTAAGTTGAAAGATGACAGGTATTTGGCATCGTAATCAAGGTCTCCGTTCAATTCATACACGTTCAGGGTCTGTTTTGTCAGAGTATCCCCATACAATTGTTTGTACGTTAACCTTAATATGAGCGAATCAAGGGTTGCGGTTTTATCATAATCTGGATTTGCGGCGAGACGGTATTGTGCGGCAAAACCACCATCAGTCCTCCCGAAAAGCGGATCATTAAAGCTGCCGATAAAATTGTAAGCGGGATGATCAACCCTTATTTTATCATCAAAGTAGGTAAATGACCGAATTGTACCGGCCTCATAATAGTTTCTGCTGTAAACCACCGAGCTGCCGGGTAATAAATTTTTACCCAGACTGATGTCACCTTTTTTGCAACCTGTAATTATGAGAGAGATTATAAATATAGCCCCAACAAGGGAAAATACTTCAAAATTTCGATTTTTCAATGGAATCAACTTTTTAGTAAAATCGGCGAAAATTATAAAATTTTATTGTAAAAATCGAAATAAGAATCGATGTAACTTTCTTTGGGTTGAAAGTCGAGATACTGCATTCCGGAATCTATAATATATTGTTCTATGTTCTTATTAATCACTTCACTCCCTTTGATCGCCGCATCCGAATAATTAAGGGCAAGCTTACTGTAATTTTCAAAATTTGGTTCGTTGATGATTGAGATGTCACTCATATCTATGCCATCCTCTGCGATTTTCCTGGCCATCTCGCTGTTAAGAGGATTTTCAAACTGATCGTTATACACAGAATAAACAATGCGGGTATTGGCAAACAAGGGGTTGTCTTTGTAAGTTTTTTTAACAAATAAAGGTACCATTCCTGTAAACCAGCCATGACAATGAATAATGTCAGGTGACCAACGGAGTTTGATTACAGTCTCAAGTACTCCCCTTGCGAAGAAAATTGCACGTTCATCGTTGTCTTCGAATTCGACATTATTCTCGTTTCTCAGTGAATATTTTCTTTGAAAATAATCTTCATTGTCGATGAAGTAAACCTGCATCCGGGCAGCCTGAATGGATGCAACTTTAATTATCAGGGGATGATCATTGTCATTGATTATCAGATTCATTCCGGATAGTCTGATCACTTCATGGAGTTGGTTTCTTCTTTCATTGACATTCCCGAAACGTGGCATGAAGGTACGGATCTCTTTCCCCCGTTCCTGTATCCCCTGAGGCAGATACCGACCAATTTCGGCAATTTCCGATTCAGGCAAATACGGTGTGATTTCTTGTGAGATAAATAGAACCTTCTTTTTTTCCATTTCTTTAACTTAAAATGTTTTGCAAAAATATATAAAATTTCCGCAACTTTCAACCAATTCCAAGAGGCTAAAAGTTAAACTAAGTGAAAGTAAGGAAAGTGTGTCAAAGTGGACGATCGTTTCACGAAGGACGCATGAATGGTTGAACGTGCAATTATCCTTCCAAAAAACATGATTGGAAATTAGTTATTGCCTTTTACTTTAGTCACGTTAGTTCAGTTTAGTCACTTTTATTTTGTTACTTTGCATACAGATCTGAATTTAGAAATGGAGATTTTCAAGACGATTAGTGAATTGCAGCAGTCACTTAAGGCTGACAGGGACAAGGGTCTGTTGATTGGCTTTGTGCCCACCATGGGTGCCTTACACAAGGGGCACCTCTCATTGGTAGAACAAGCAGCAAAGGAAAACGATCGCGTTGTCGTCTCAATATTTGTCAACCCGACTCAATTCAATGATCCGAATGATTTGAAAAATTATCCGAGAAACCTGGATGCAGATGCCGGATTACTTTCTACTGTTGTATGCGATTACATTTTCGTACCCAGTGTCACTGAAATCTATCCAGATTCTGATACGAGAGAATTTGATTTTGGTACTCTGGAAACGGTGATGGAAGGGCATTTCAGACCTGGTCATTTTAATGGTGTCGCTCAGGTAGTCAGTAAACTTTTCAGCATTGTCATGCCCGATAGAGCCTATTTTGGGCTTAAGGATTTTCAGCAATATTCAATCATCAAAAATCTGAAGGAAAAGCTTCATCTTCCCGTAAATCTGGTTGCCTGTGAAACAGTCAGGGAAGATGACGGTCTGGCTTTGAGTTCACGGAATAAGCTTCTAACTCCGGAACATCGGATAGTTGTTCCGCAAATTTACCGTATACTGAAGGAGGCACGAGCAGATGCCACAAATTTTACTCCTCATGAAGTGAAAACACGGGTGATTGGAAAAATTGACTCGCTAGGACTTCTTAAAACGGAATATTTTGAAATTGTGGATGAACTGACGCTTCAGTCAGTCACTGACTGGAATCAAAAAGGAACAAAAGTTGGCTGTATCGCTGTCTTTGCAGGTTCAGTCAGATTAATCGACAACATAGTTTTTGACAAATAACAATATCACAGATGTTTATAGAAATTTGCAAATCAAAAATCCATCGGGTAACTGTAACTGGCGCTGATCTTCAGTATGTGGGGAGTATTACCATCGATGAAGATCTGATGGAAGCTGCCAACCTGATTGTGAATGAGAAGGTGCAGGTCATCAATGTTAACAATGGTGAGCGGTTCGAAACCTATGTGATACGCGGAAAGAGGAAATCAGGTGATATCATTCTGAATGGCCCGGCTGCACGAAAGGTGGTTGTGGGAGATGTTATCATCATTGTTTCCTATGCCACCATCGATTTTGAAGAGGCGAAGACATTTCAACCTTCTATAGTTTTTCCAGATACTGAAACCAACAGGCTGATATAAATAAATTGGCAAAGATTAAAACTTCCTTCGTCTGCCAGAATTGCGGATATGCCTCCCCTAAATGGATTGGACATTGTTCATCCTGTGGCGAGTGGAATACTTTTCAGGAAGAAGTATCACTTCCGGCAAGGAGCCAATCAACAAATTCTGGCATCCAGTCATCTGCCAGACCTGTAACCCTGGATGAGATTAATCTGCTTGAACTGCCACGTATTGATACTTCAAATGTCGAGTTTAACCGGGTTCTGGGCGGAGGAATGGTTCCCGGCGGGCTGATTTTGCTTGGCGGTGAACCGGGAATTGGAAAGTCAACTTTGGTACTTCAGATTGCTTTGCAACTGAAAAACAAAAAGGTGCTTTATATTTCAGGGGAGGAGAGTCTTCAGCAGTTGAAGATGCGTGCGGAGAGGCTTGAGGGGAACAATCCGGCATGTCTTTTTTTATGTGAGACAATTCTGGAATCTGTACTTCTGCACATCGAAAGAGAATCTCCTGATCTTGTTATCATTGATTCCATTCAGACCGTCAGCAGCGAAGCCATCGAATCTACGGCAGGCAGCGTGACGCAAATCAGGGAGTGCACCATCGCTATTATGAAACTGGCCAAAGCCCGCAACATTTCCGTTATACTTATCGGGCATATTAACAAGGAAGGCAGCCTTGCCGGGCCAAAAGTCCTTGAACACATTGTTGACACGGTTTTACAGTTTGAAGGCGACAGAAACCACCTATACAGGATTGTCAGATCCGTAAAAAACCGATTCGGGTCGACCTCAGAACTTGGCATTTACGAAATGCAGCAATCCGGTCTTCGCGAGGTGAGTAATCCTTCGGAGATGCTTCTCTCTTCGCACAACGAAGGACTTAGCGGTACTTCAACGGCTGCTGCCATCGAAGGAATGCGTTCATTTCTGATTGAGGTTCAGGCGCTTGTAGGATCTGCTGCATATGGAACGCCACAGCGGTCGGCCACAGGTTATGACCTTCGTCGCATGAACATGCTTCTTGCTGTGCTGGAAAAGCGGGCAGGATTTAAATTGATGGTCAAGGATGTTTTTCTCAATATTGCCGGGGGTTTGAAGGTGGATGATCCAGCCATGGACCTTGCCGTTATCTGTGCAATCCTCTCTTCGAATTTTGATGTCGCCATTGATAAGGGAATTGCTTTTTCGGGAGAAATTGGCCTTACCGGTGAAATCCGGCCTGTGGGCAGGGTCGAACAACGAATCGCGGAAGCCCAGAAGTTGGGTTTTAAGGATATTTATATCTCCAAATACAACAAGGGAGTTGACTTCTCCCGCTTTGACATCAGGATCCACCAGATCGAACGTGTGGAGAAACTGGTGAGAGAATTGTTTGGGAAGGCCAAAGGCTAAAGGCTAAAGGCTAAAGGAAAAAGGAAAAAGTTGCATTCGTGCAGAATCAACTTGTACTTTTTTTAAATGGAAGAGGCCGCAAATCAATATTGCAGCCTCTTCCATTTTATCCTTTATCCTTTATCCTTTTTTTCTAGTATTCCCAAAGATCCTGTTCGTAATTAAAAATGGAATTTTTAATCCTGTCTGATTCCTGGAGAGCGTATTCGTCGTTTGCGTATTGTGTGATGACACGGTTGTCATAAATATTTTCTTCCCTGACAATGTACCCATCAAAGTTCCGGATTAAAAAAAGATCGTCAAAACTGTAATTCCTTGCACCATTCCGGGCGTTCAGTGATTCATTTTGTGCCAATAGTTTTCTAATGTCCGGATAATATACCCAGAAGAGTCTTTTCTTCTGCAGATTTTCCATGTTAACATCCTCATCACGATAATACAACTTGATGGGGCAAATGCCAAGAATCCGTACCTGCAACGAAGATTTTTGTTTGTCGAAATACCATATTTCTTTGATCATCAGCTGTTTGACTAGATCGGCATGAATGTCCTGCTGGATGGTCACATCTTCCAGCTGACCTGTTGCAAAATTTCTTTTCTGGCCAGTCTTGCTTGTCGCCCCAAATTCCTTTATCACCTGATCATAACTGATGGGAGCAGCAAACTCATTGTCATCTGTGCCGGAAGCATCAAATGCAGTGATGGAGTTTTCTTTAATTCCTTTCAGCAGAAGATTGACCAAATTGACCCTCCCTTGAATCTCGCGGGTCGGGAAATAGAAATGCTGATTCATTTTCTCCCTCATATCGATAATCCGCCACACGGTCTTGGACCAGATGACGTCTGCTTCTCTTACTGTAGGCAGAATTGCGGGTTTACGCTCAATGGTGATCCTCTTTTCGTAAGCCCCGCCATTCTTGTTCCTGACAAGTTCCTCAATCCCCTGACCCATCAGGGTATTGCAGGCAGTTGTTCCTACAAGAAAGACCAAAATGAAAAGATATTTATTTTTCATATTTCAACAATTTTTTTAAATATCCCAAAGAACCGTCAGGTAATAATGTTACAAGCGACTAATTTTTACCCGTAGTTCTTATACTCATTTATTTAATTTTATAAGTGAGAGGAGCCAGAGTTCTGGTGAATCCGTCATCTCCCTTGACAACGATGTTATCGATGTAAAGATGGCTTCCCTTTGTCAGTTTGCTCAACAAATTCTTCTGTTCGGGCGAAAACCGGTTTCCCGTTGCAGGTTTATCTACCGTGTAACCATCCGTCTGGGTTACAGACAAGTTAAACGAAAGAACCTGGAATTTCATGTCGAACTCGAATTCGGGTATTTCTGCAAATACTCCTTCGTCAGCCATCAGACTGTTTTTTTCGATTGGGCCCCCCAAGTTCCCTGCAACGGATGCCACAGGTTTCGGAACACGTTTAACCCTGAAAGGTGTTGAGCCAATTGGTTTGAGCGTTTTCTCCTCCTTAACGCTGACAGAAATAATGGCCTTCTCTTCGATTTTATCCGGATAGGCCAGGAAACCATCAGTTGTGGGCTCAATGCGGCCATTGCTCATGGTCACAACAATATCTCTGGCGGTAAATCCTGGTACAGAAACTGAAATAGGATTTGGAAGCCCTGCATAGAGGATATTCATTTTGGTTGGAGATACTACCATGGTTGGTCTGGCAACCTGATATTCCTTCTCAAAAGGATATTGTACGATGATACCGTTGGGATTTTTGAAATTGATAAATCCTTTCCAGACGAAAGTTCCTTCGGCGCTACCATTAGCACTGTAAGTTCCGGCATTCTCACCGGGTAATATGGGCAGTTTGTTCCCATTCACTATGATGTCGGGGACTGCTGTTGTGTCGATGGCCGAAATAAATACTTTGGCCTCATATTTTTCTCCCAACAGGACGAAGTCTGTTTTGGGCATAACCACTGCCTTCAGTTTGTTGAATTTAAAGGAGGATGCATCAATTTTGGTATAGTAATAACTGATCACATCCGATTCCGTGTTCCGGATATCGCTTTGCATTTTGGACATCAGCGTGATCACGGCAATCAGAGGATAGCCCTCAAATTTACTGCTTTCCCAGGTAGGTTTGCTCCCTTCCTTGCCAGGGGGATTTGAAGTGCCCAGATTCTTCTCTATCGATGCAATCAGCGCAGTTTCACTGGGATCTATTTTTGAGAGTACAAATTTACGGTATTCTTCAATCGCACTTTTCAATAAGACGCCATTGCCTTTTGTCATCATTATTTCCTCAGGATACTGAAGGTCTGTCATGTTGACAATACTGTCAATTCTTCCTTGAGGACCGTCTGCTTTTTTGACGATTATCTCTTTAAAATGGGTAATGTATTTGTATAAAGAGTCAGTTCTTTCCTTGACCTGAAGTACTGTCCGGTTCAATTCTCCGGCCTTTTGCGGATTTTCGAGGGCAGCATTGTTGAAATGATCGTAAACGCTTTGATTCTTGTTGTTGAAGTTTTGGATTGTTTTCATTAAACCCTTGTCAACTACAGCGAATGCATCTACAACCGACTTGTCGACATTGAGCGCAAGCATAGCCGTTAATACCAGGTACATCAGGCTGATCATTCGTTGCCGGGGTGTTTCCGGACAGTTTTTTACACTCATTTGGTCAGCGAATTGATTAGATTAACCTTTGATATTCATTGCTCCGAGCATATTCCCATATACATGGTTCAATGCTTCCAGATTCTTGTTCATGCGCTCAGTAAGCAGACTATATTTTTTAGCTTCTTCCAGGGTCTGATTGACTAGTTTTTCCAATCCAGTCTGATCGGAAACACTTTTACCGGATAATTCAGTTAGTTTTTTAACATTCTGAAGATGAAGCTCATACGAAGAGTTCAAAGAGGCCATACTTGCATTAATCTTGGAAATCTCTCCTGAATAGTTTTTCGAATTTTCGTCGATGGTAAGAATATCCTTGTGGATAGACTCTGTGAATTGCTTGTAAGAAACAGTCAGTTTTTCGCTCGTGGTCGCAAGTTGCTGATTGATTTTTTTGGTTGAATCGGCAAAACTCTCTGCAAGATCTTTCGATGAGTCGGAGATAAGTTTGGATGAGTGTTCATAATTTTGAACCAGGTCGCCCAATGAACGTTGAACAGATAAGGAAGCCTTATTGTTTACTTCTGAAAATGAACTTACTGACTGGGCTGCGGCGCCCAGGTTATTGATGTACAATTCAGTTGCAAGTGTAGCGTTTGAAACATCAGAAATACCTTTTGCTGTGTTGGTCAGATCTACTAATCCTTGTTTTAACTTGGATAACAATTCAGGAGTGATTTCCGCTTTTACCAGCATGTCACTGAAGCCGCCGTCGGTCGTGGATTTTTCGGCAAGGGCAATCTCTCCCCCAAATTCAAAGTCAGGACTCAACTGGGGATATACCTTCGTCCAATCCGGATTCTCAACCATTGGCTCAAATGCTGAGAGGAAAAAAATCAGCGCTTCGCAAGTCATTCCGATCGTAAGCATCGTAGTTCCACCTGTCCAGTGTTGCAATTTAAAAAGAGCTCCAAGCAATACAACAGATGCGCCCATACTGTAGGCGTAATTCATTGTGGATCTCCATCTTTGAGAGTGAGTTAATTCCGCGAGTCCCATGATATTTTTATTTTTGGTTTTGGTTAAAATTCGTCGCCAAATGAAGAACGCACACACCGGAAGCCGACATATGATTTTGCGGTATCCTGATATTCAAATGTTCGCGTCCCAACCTGTATATAAAAAGCAATGTCCTTCCATGAACCTCCTCTGATAACCTTACGTTTCATGGTTGGTGGATCGTCAGGTAGTGCATTGTATTCAAAGTTAGGATTCAAGTCGTGCATGAAGTTATACGTTGATTCATCGTATGCCGTAATGGTCCATTCTGCTACGTTGCCGGCCATGTCGTACAATCCGTAACCATTTGGCTCATAAGTTGCAACTTTAACGGATGCTTTTCCACCATCGTCGCTGTAGTTACCGCGCATAGGTTTGAAATTAGCCAGAAAGCATCCTGTTCTGGAGCGGGTATAATAACCACCCCATGGATACATCGAATTATCCAGACCGCCTCGTGCAGCGAATTCCCACTCAGCCTCAGATGGAAGACGATAGTCCTGGACTTCGTATTCGCCTTTGTTGGAGAGACTCTTGTTTTTAAAGTTGGTTCTCCACATGCAGAATGCCTTGGCCTGTTTCCATGTTACACCGACAACGGGATAATCATCAAAACTTGGATGTGAAAAATACATCTTAGCCATTGGTTCATTGAAGGCGTAGGTGAAATCGCGGATCCAAACCAATGTATCCGGATAAATATTGACAGTTTCGCTCATAAGGAAGCTGGAGCGGTTTTGAATGGGAACGACTTTTCCGTTTAGATCCACTACGGTACCGGTATAGGCTTGCTTGCTGTAATTGTATGCATTTGCACGCTGACCGGCCTGTTGAAGGTCGACCCAGAAATAATTATAATTCAGTTTCCTGATATCGATTTCTTTTTTTCCGAAAATTCTTTCACTCTTGTCATAATAGAGTTGCTCAAGTTCTGTAGAATAATCAGCCTTACGCCAGTTGAGTTTGACGTTCCAGTCAAGAATCGGGGGATCAATAGGTTCACCCCTTCGTGTTGTTGTAGGCTTAAATTCCGGATATTTTTGAGAAAGAAGATCCCTTGCAATGGAATCACGCACCCAATAAACGAACTGCCGGTATTCGTTGTTAGTAATTTCAGTGTCGTCCATCCAGAATGTAGCTAGATCGACTGTACGGGTAGGAGTTGTAACACCGGTAATATCCTGATCTGAAGGCCCCATATTGAAACTCCTTCCGGGTATCAATACCATCCCCTGAGGGGTAGGTTCGAGGTATTTTCCTCGTTTTTGGACACCCACCAATTCACCGCTTCCGGAATTATGACATCCGGAAAGTAGCAGCATTGCTGATAAGCTGCCATAAGCAAACAATCGTTTTATCGTTCGACTCATATCTTGTGAACCACTAAAGTTTCAATTCAAATTTACAAAAACCTCACACTTTTGGTTTTCTGACCTTTGTTTTTGTTTAATAGAACAGAATAAGACAAAAAAAGTTCATGAGAACCTGAATTATAATTTGACAATACGGATGTATTCAAATCGTAAGAATATCCAATTCGTATTCCATTTTGCATCTCAAAGCCCAGAAACACTACAACTGCATCTTTATTTCTGTAACCAATTCCCCCCCAAAATTTCTTGTTGTACTGAACAATAAAGTCCAAATCAATTTGAGAGGTTGTTCCGTCTGACTTCATCAAGAACGAAGGTTGTACGGTGAAACGGTCATCGTTTAGCTCAAGGTTGTAACCACCAGTCAAATAATAATGTCTCCTTAACGAATAGTGACCCTGCTCTTCAAACGAAAAAGAGGGTTGGTTAACATGCAGGGAAGAAAAAGCAAGATAATATTTTTTCTGCCTGTAAAATAATCCAGCTCCAATATCCGTTAGAATCCCATTTACCTCCTGTTTTGGTAATGCGGGATCCGAGCCATCGACAAGATCTCCTGCCTGAGAATCAGACCAGCCTGGACGCAGATTTTTGTTCATTAAACCAACGTAAATGCCACAGCCCAACAGTCCTTGCCCAAGTTTAAAACGGAATGAATAATTCAATCCGAAAGAGACGTTACTTTCATAGCCAATTGCATCTTTAACTACTGTAAGTCCCAGCCCGTCTGCACTTCCGATTAATTTTGCAGGTGCATCAACCTGAAAAACAGTAGTAACCGGAGCCCCCGGAAATCCGACCCATTGTTGTCTGTTCAACAAAGACAGATCGATTAATCCGTTACTTCCGGCGTATCCGGGATTGATCATCAGATGGTTAAACATATGCTGACTAATCTGCGGATCCTGTTGCGCAAAGGATGTAAATGTACACATATTTAACAAAATCAACAAAAGTCTGTTAATTTTCATCTGCTAATAACTTTTATTGAATGAGGTCCACCACCTGTCAGGAATCTCATTCTTGCATGCTTTCCTATAATCTTTTTTTGAACAGGGAATTCGAAGCGGGAAGAGATCGCAGTCGGGCGAAGGAACTTCCATCCACCATCTCTTGGAAACCGGATGTTTGAGAAAAGTTACAGGCTCCGGAATTCCTTCAATCGGAACAATAAAATGCATGAAATCAACTGCTTCATCCATTGGAATTTCGTCTAAATTCTTTGATCTCCCATTGAGGTAATACCAAACAATCTGTGCTGCCATCATAGCCCCGGTATGGTCAGGATCTTGCTCCGGATTGTATCCGAAGATCGAAAACCATCCCGGTTTGGTTGAAATCCCTGCGTACCAGGCAAGTTGACAGGCTTCCTCTCCGGTTAGTCCGTTGGGCGAATTCCTGATTTGACCAGGTGCTTCACTTAATTTCAGAGATCCGAAATCAAAACTTACTAGATCGGTCTCCCTGAGATAAGGCTCCATCTCACGAATCCCATTCCTTATTTCGCCAAGCGTAAAAAGTGATCCATTGTATTCATCTGAAAAATTCTCCTTGCTGTCGGGTGAAAGAAAGAATGACTGAACTGCCAGCAGGTTAACAATCGATTCGGTAGATAAATTACTGAGAAAAATATCATCGCTTCCACCCTTATGCTGTGAGTGGTTATCAATACGATCATCAATAACGGTTAAAACGGCTTCATTTTTATTCAATCCTTCGAAAAGAGGAAGAGTAAGACATTGATTGCCACCTAAAAAAAGAAGTGGAATTTCCATGGATCCGATCTCCTCTGCGATAAGTCGGACAGCGGCAATCGTATCTGTGACCTCTTTGCCTGTTTTAACATTTCCAAGATCAACGATCCGGAAACTTTCAGAAAAACCTTTGAGTTGATACAACTGCTCCCTGATGGAATCGGAGGCATCTTTGAAAGAAGAAAGAGAAACGCGGTCGTCCGAGATACCGAGAATCACCGCATCAGGCATATCCGAATCACTCCAGACAGAGTTCTTCAAAATAGTTCCAAGGTCATCCTTGTCTCCTGAAAATTTTTTTACAACCGGTAATGCATTGGCAGATGTTAATAGTTCCCTAAACATGAGTTCTGGTTTTACGGCAAATTAAAAAAACTTTCAGCAATAATAGCCTCGAAGAAGTAAAATCTATTTAGTTTTCTTTTGTCTGGGCTTTTTTAGTTCGGCATCAATGGCCTCTTTGCAGATGAGATAAGTAATTTGTTCGGGTATGATTCCCTTTCTCAGTTTGATGTTTTGTTTTTTGTAGGAGATATAAGGGCCCCATCTACCCTGTAAAATACGGATATCAGGATCCTCAACAAAAATTTTCAGCAGTGAATTTGATACTTTTTCCCGTTTCTCCAGAATCAATTCCTCCGCTCTTTCAAGAAGAATTGTATATGGATCATCCAATCCCTTTTTGAGAGAGACGAAATTGGAGTCATGTTTTACATAAGGTCCGAATTTCCCAATCCCAATGGTAACCTTCTTCCCCTCAAACTCACCCAGGTCCCGGGGAAGATCAAAAAGCTTTAATCCCTGTTCAAGGGTGATGGTTTCGATGCTCTGACCTTGCTGCAAACTGGCGAATGTTGGTTTTTCGCTCCCGTCTTCCGAGGTTTCACCGATCTGGATAAAGGGTCCAAACCTGCCTATTTTTGCTGATACGACCTTCCCGGAGACTGGATCAGTGCCAAGAATCCTTTCACCACGGGCTCGTTCAGAATTTGCCAGTGCATCTTCAATCTGCTTGTGAAAAGGGAGATAAAAATCATCGATCATTTCCTGCCAGACCAGATTGCCTTCTGCTATTTCATCGAATTGCTTTTCGACGGAGGCTGTAAAGTTGAAATCGACGATGGATTCAAAATGTTTCATCAAAAAGTCATTGACTACCAGTCCGATGTCTGTCGGGAAAAGTTTGGATTTCTCTGCCCCTGTAATCTCCGTTTTCTCCTCACGCCTGATATTTCCGGCTCTGAGTACAAGTTGAACATACATCCGGTCAGTACCCTGACGGTCCTCCTTTACTACATAATCCCTTTGCTGGATTGTGGTAATGGTTGGGGCGTACGTAGACGGGCGGCCAATCCCAAGTTCTTCGAGTTTCTTAACCAGGCTTGCCTCCGTATAGCGCGGAGGCTTTAGTGTGAATCGTTGAAGTGCCTGGATGGACTCAGCAACAAGCTTTTGTTTGACGGTAAGTGGAGGAAGCAATCCTTTCTCGTCGTCCGTTAAGCTTTCATCATCATTCGATTCGAGGTAAACACCCAGGAAACCGTCAAATCTCAATACCTCCCCAAGAGCCATAAATCGCTCGGAAGTATTGGATATATTTATTGTGACGTTTGTACGTTCCAGTTCGGCATCCGCCATTTGTGAGGCGAGCGTACGTTTCCAGATAAGGCTGTAAAGTTTTTGCTCCTGCGGAGATCCATCCGTTTCCTCATCAAAAAAATTGGTTGGACGAATGGCTTCGTGAGCCTCCTGTGCCCCCTTGGAACTGGTTTTATAGTTTCGGATCTTCACGTATTTTTCTCCGTATGACCCGATAATCTTCTTTTGGGCAGCGTTAAGCGCAGTTTGAGAAAGATTAACTGAATCCGTACGCATATAGGTTATTTTTCCTGCTTCATAAAGCCGTTGTGCAACAGACATAGTAAGGGAAACCGGGAACCCCAGTTTTCTACTGGCTTCCTGCTGGAGGGTGGAGGTTGTAAACGGCGGTGCCGGAGATTTTTTTGCAGGTTTGGTAACGATATCCCCAATGACAAATTCAGCCTGGCTGCATTTTTGCAGAAATTTGGAAGCATCCTCTTCATTATCAAATCGCTCAGAACAGTCTGCCTTTAAAAGTGTATTCTTTCCGTTTTTCTCCGGAACAACAAAAAGTGCAGTCACCTTAAAATATGGAACGGATTCTGTATTCGTAATTTCACGCTCACGTTCAACAATTAAACGTACGGCAACCGATTGAACCCTGCCGGCAGAAAGGGACGGTTTTACCTTTTTCCATAAAACAGGAGAGATTTCAAATCCAACAAGTCGATCCAGAATCCTGCGGGCCTGCTGTGCATCCACCAGGTTTTTGTCCAGATGACGCGGATGGTCAATGGCATGCTGAATGGCGTCTTTTGTAATTTCATGAAAAACAATTCGATTGGTGGTTTTGGAATCCAGATTCAAAACCTCCATGAGATGCCATGCGATAGCCTCCCCCTCGCGGTCCTCGTCCGATGCGATCCAGATGGTTTTAGCGGCTTTGGCCATTTTCTTCAATTCGGCTACTACTTTTTTCTTATCCTCTGAAACAATGTAGTTGGGCTGATACCGGTTGTTCAGATCAACGCCGAAATCTTTCTTTTCCAGATCCCGGATATGTCCAAAACTGGATTTGACCAGATAATCTTTGCCTAAAAATTTTTCAATGGTTTTTGCCTTGGCAGGAGACTCGACGATGACCAGATTTTCTTCCATAATTTGAACATAAATGACCGATGACTTCTAAAAAACTTTGCAAATTAACGAAAATCAAATCCTAACTTCCAAGTATTTAGTTCATTTAATCTCGATATTTGTATTTCACCTGATCAGGAAGCAGATGAAAAGGGATGGATCATGAGGTCATGACTTCCTCATACCATACAAGTTAAGGCAAAAAATTGTAACCGCAAAACGGCTTAGAATTCCACCATTATTCCTATCGTAGGAAGGACGCTTCCTGATGATGAATCAATTGATTTCAGCAAATACCTTGTTGGATCATGAGGATCTGTCAGCGGAATTCCGTTGGCATCGGTCTGCTGAACCAGACTTGGCGGAAGATCTGCCTTGAAATTGTAGGCATTCTGAATGTCTGCATAAAACATCAGAGACCAGTTCTTATAATAGTATGCCTTGTCGACCCTGATGTCAAGTTGCTGGAAGTTCCCCAAACGCAATTTGTTGAACTGGCCGTAGTCAAGATATCCACGGCCCTGGGCATCCCAGGCGGCTTTGATGGAAGACTTGCCGATATCCCAGGGTGTGTATGGCGAACCTCCGATAAACCTCCATTTGAATCCGAGATCCCAGTTTTTCTTGAGTGAACGGGTGGCCGTGACAGTCAAAAGGTTGCGGTTGTCCCAGGAAGATGGAATATATGTTCCTTTGATATCCGTAAACTCACTTCTGACATAGGTATAGGTTAATACACCTTTGAATCCAAGGAGATCCTTGTATCTGGCCAGGAATTCAATCCCGTATGCGCGGCCATTTCCTGATGATTTAACCTCCTCATCGCCGAAAACCCCAAAGTCTGCACCTTTGCTTGCCAATGAAACGGAATCCCTTACTGAGAAAGGATAATGATCATAACCCTTGTAAAATCCTTCGACAGATAATTGGGTGGTTGCGTTGGGTCTGAAGTCCATTCCCGCGACCAGGTGGTTGACGCCAATCATTTGGATCCCGTTCTGTTTGTTGATCAATACTCCGGAGTTATTGTTGAACCCAAGCGTTGTATAGGCAGGCAGCTGCCTGTAACGACCTGCATTGAGGTTGAGGGAGGTTCTTGCTCCGATCTTGTAACTGGCCGAGAAACGGGGAGAAAGATTCTGGAATGGATTTGACATCAGGGCAGAATAGCTGTTGCCATCACCCCTTATTCCCAATGAAAGTTGCAGGTTTTGATTAAACAGGTCTTTTGTCACCTGACCGAAAAGTCCATATTTGACAAAGTCGAGGTTGGATAAATAGTTGAGAGATTGAACGCTGTTCGAAACAAATACTTTTTGAAATGTCTTATTATAATATTGTGTGTACTGTAAATCAGCTCCGTATGTAAACTTGAATTTTGTATTGGAAAGATAGTAGTGCTCATACCTGAATTTTGTTTCGCCTTCGCGGGAGTCGTATTTAAGGATCAGATTCGTTGGATCGTTGATGTTGTTCTGGTATTTGATCTGACTATTGTTGAGGGTATTGTGGCTTAAAACATAAGTATCGTATCCCGACTGATTATAATGTTTCAATACCAGTCCGAGTGTATAGTTCCACTGTTTGTTCTCTGGAAGATAACTGAGAATGTACCGTTGTTCATCCGTTTGGTTTGCCTTCAGGTTGAGCACTGAATTATCCAGAGCGCCAAGTCCTATGAATGAGAGTTCCGTTTTGTCGTTTATTTTTGTTTTGACCTTAAACTGGAAATCATTGTAGGTTGGCAGAAATGGCAGTTTCAAGGCACTGAACAAAAATTGCAGATAGGACCGGCGAACGGAAGCCAGATAGGTCGTTTTGTCTGAGATCGGACCTTCCGACGAAAAGGCGAGATCGGACGCTCCAACTGTTGCACGGAATTTAGGTTTTTCCGTGTTGGCATTTTTCTGGGAGAAAGACAACACGGAACTCATTGCATTGCTGTAATTGGCAGGAAAAGCTCCTGAGTAAAAATCCACTTCGCGCACAAAATCAACATTGATAATTCCCACAGGCCCACCGGAGGCCCCCTGGGTAGCGAAGTGATTGAGGTTAGGTATTTCTACCCCGTCGAGGTAAAACTTGTTTTCACTTGGCCCGCCTCCTCTGACGATTACGTCATTGCGGAAAGAAGCCGCGGACGAAACGCCAGGGAATGATTGGATCACCTTGGTAATATCGCGGTTGCCTCCTGGGTTTTTTTCAATTTCATCAATTCCTATGGTCCGTAATGAGGTGGGGCTTTCTTCTTTTTTCGGGAAAAAGGAGGGTCTGACAGTGACTTCCTCCAGGTGTATATCATCCTCATCCATCGGAATATTGAGGTTTGCTCCGGCTGCCCTTGTGATCCTGAACGTTTCGGAGATATAGGTTTTATATCCAACTACCGAAACTTTCAACTGATAGAATCCGGGCTCAACCTGGTTCAGGATGAATTTACCATCCGCGTCACTGTTGGTGCCATTGGTTGTATTTTGAATCACGATGGTCGCAAAACCAACTGGCTCATTATTTTTGGCATCGTAAACACGTCCTTTGATGGTTGAGTTGGATGGCTGCGCTGAAATTGAAACGGAAAACGAAATTAAATAAGTTAACAGTGTGATATGCTTTTTCATTTTATAGAAACTTGTTTATTGAGGTTAGATAGAACAGTCATACGCCAGTAAGTAAATATTTAAGCTTAAATTGCCACGTGACGGATAGAAGGCTGTTTCACCAATGATAATTGTTTATAATCAGTTAACGATCAATTAGTCTAAAGGTTAACATTTGTCATCTGTTAATTTGAAAGTTTACTAATTACTTGAAGTTGCTGGCTGTTCAGGCTACAGGTAATCCGCGTTGAACAAGTTAGCACTTCCAAATGATTGTATTTATATAGTTATATAGCTCACATTGATAATTGGAAAGATTATAAA
>Ga0118677_10005089_pt1 | contig 23342 bp, 10 predicted proteins | sample AliMusrvi5mmetaG_FD_86154 | JGI IMG/M metagenome (GOLD analysis project Ga0118677, IMG submission 86154)
TATTCGTACGTTCCTGCCGGCATATTCATCGTATAGGTGTAGGTCAGGCTGGTGCCAGACTGTGTCATCGAGAGGCTGCCAGGGTCGCCCGGTGTGATCCATGAAGCGCTCGGAAAGTTACCTGTCAGGTAAACCAAATCGGTGCCGGGGGTAAACCCTGCGGCTGTTGACATGTCAACATAGAAGGTAACTTCGAATCCCGAGAGTGCAGGAATAACCGCCAGTATTCTTGGGGGGCCATTGCCGCAGACTGTCGAAGGAGTGACGGTAATATTGCCGGAACCGCTTCCGACCGTTACGGTCACTGCATTTGTTGTGCCGCCGCCTGTCTGAACCCATCCGGTTGGGAATGCCCATGCATAGGAAACGCCGGGTACACTGACAACGCTGTACGACTGGATGGTTCCTTCAACGGGATTGGCTGACCCTGTAATTGCACCCGGTTGATCGGGACCGGCAATGGTCTGAGTGATAATAAGGGACTTTGCAGGTCCAAAACCAAACATATTCGAAGGAATAACCAGCACCACACCCGTTGAACTGCCAACCGTTACCGTCACCGAACTGGTCGTTTCACCGGCCGTGATCACCCAGTCGGCGGGGAACTGCCAGGTGTACGTAACGCCATAGACATTGGCCACACTGTATGTTTGCGAGGAGCCGATGCAGGGCGTTGCCGGGCCGGTAATTGCAGATGGCTGAGCCGGAACGGTAAACTCTGACAGGTTTCTTGACCACAGGGAGGCTCCGTTTGCAAACACTTTGTCATTCAAAATTACAATCGATGAAGGAGATGTTTGCGGGTAGATATTATCAGTCACATTATGCCAGGTGGCGCCTTTGTCATTTGAACCCCAGATAAATCTGCTGGTTAATGTCCCTGTTGAAATAAAAACATTTGTTCCGCTGGCCGCAAGGCTTGTCGTATAAACATTTGGGGCATCCAGGGTTGATGTGATATTCGTCCAGGTTTGCCCGTCGTTATCTGATCTGTAAAGCGTAATCCCATCTCCATAAGCATCTGTAGTCCGTCCCGAGATATAAATAGACCCTCCTGCAATGACCATCCGGTCGGAACTGGCAGACAGTACCTTTGTCCAGGTAACTCCATGGTCTGTCGACCTGAAAATCCCTCTTTGCGAGTAATATGAAGTCCCATAAAGCATGCAGGTGCCGGTCGATAAATATACGCCGGGACCCATGTATACAAAATATGGATCAATCACACCTTTGAGCCAGTTCTGGCCATCATCCGTAGAATAATAGGGTCCTGTAGTCGTACCAATATATAATCGGGAGCCATCGGAATAAAGACTATAATATTCGGTCGTATTTCCGTCAATTCCGGTCATGCTTAAGTTCCATGTTGCCCCATTGTCAGTTGACTTTGAAACTCCGTTTATATAATCGCATGTGAGATACACCCCGTTTTGCACCAGCCAGGGCATATTGCCGAAAGTAGTGCCACTCTGGTAGCCACCGACCCGTCCCGGGGCAGTGGTTTCTGTCCAGCTATTGCCGGCATTTGTCGACATGGAAACATCGTAGAAGACAGAAGTTGCATCTGTTCCTATAAATGCGGTGTAAGGCGTAGGGTTTGTATTTGGTATCAGCCCCGTGCTGATATTTGTCCAGTTCTGGCCCAGGTTGGATGAACGAAAAACCTCGAAACTACCTGTAGCGGTATAAATATCCGATCCCAACGCGGCAATGGCAGGCTGGTTTACCGTATGCGCCTTAATGCCCGCATCCGAATGAACCCAAGTATTCCCATTGTTCACAGTACGGAAAATGCCGCCATTCGTACCCACATAAACGCCACCGGCTGTCTTTACCGCGGTACCGCCATTTCCCATGGCCGATCTTGTAATCCCATTGCCGGTAACATCCGTCCAGGTTGCCCCGCCATCCGTTGACCGGATTACATTATTTAAAGATGTGGCAAAAATCGCCGCAGCATCTCCCACTATGGCCGCATTATACGAATAACTCGGTGTTCCCTGGGTCCAGAGCCCGGTGCCGTTCGTATATTTCCAGATCCCGGAACCCTGTGTTCCGCCGTAAACATCAGAGCCTATAATTGAAAGCCCGACAACCCTGCTGAGCGCGGATCCGTTTGAACAAGGGCCCCATGTGAGGCCATTGTCGGTAGACTGACGAACTCCCAGTGCCGTATTACCGGCATCACCCGCATAAATAATGGTATCTGTGGCGGCAACAGCATTAAAAAGACTGCGGCTTGATCCAACTGTTACTTTTGTCCAGGTTTCGCCATTATCGGTCGAACGAAGCACTCCTACTGTTGATCCTGCAAACAAAGTTGTACTGTTCGCTGCAAGGCTAAGTCCCTGAGATGTGCTTTTTTTTACCCATGTAAGACCATTGTCAACAGAGCGGTATACACCGGCCGTAGATGCCAGGAACAAATTATCACCAAATTTTGCCATCGCTTTACCTCCACCCGGCCATGTGGCAGACACGACAATGGTCCAGGTATTCCCATTATCAGTTGAAGTGTAAAATCCCTGAGCTGCAGCTGAATACAACGTACTGCCGGAACTGGCTATGAGTGCGACACTTCCGCCATCAGGACCTGCCTGGGCCCACTGGGCCGGGGCTTTTTCAATGCCCAGGTAAAAAACCATCAGCACACTGAACAATACTGTCAAATTTAGATTTCTTCTCATAATTGTTTTTTTTGTGTATGATTAATTGGATTGAGTGCCATCGGGGTCAATGTTGGTGTTTTCAGCGTGCGGTTTTTCTTCAGAGGCAATAAGTTTAATCAGAACGGATCGTTGAAGTTTCAGCTTTTTTAAATATTTGCCGTTTTCAATGTAATTCTCTGAATCCGAACCGCCGGTTTCATGATCGGCTTCGGCGGGTTGTTTTTTTTTCCTGGGCATTGGCGGGAGATGGTTTGAGACGGCAAATATCACCTCTCCTTATCCTGGATAAAAATATTCCACCCCGACAATTTGAGGACTTCGCCGGATTTTCATAGATACAATTTACAGACAATTAAATTTATGTACCTGATAATGTAACTGATAATGTTTTGTCCGACATTCGGGTTTTTGCCGGATCATGCCATAGCCTTGATAGATTACGGGCGGGAAAATCAGAGCAAGGGGGACACCCTGGCGCGTGAATCTTTACAGTTGCGAAAGAAAGGTTACAAGATTTGTTTCCAGGTTGGAGATAGCCAGTTTTTTTCGCAGCCGGTATCTCGCCTTATCGATGGAGAGGAGTTGCTGGCCTGTCAGCTCCGCGATGTCCTTTGTCGACATGTTTAAACGCAGAAAGGCGCATAATTTCAATTCATTCGGCGTGAGGTCGGGATAATCTTTCAGCAATTTTTCATAAAATCCCGCATGGACCTCCTGGAAACGCCGGGAAAATTCATTGAGCATTTTGTCGTTGGTGCTGTTCCGGAGTTCCTGGCTGATCTGGGCGATTGATTCCTTTGCTTCATTTCCCTTCGCCTGTCGTTCAAGTTGCATCAGTTTGCCCGAAATATCAGAAAGCATTTCATTCTTCTTGATCAAAGAGATCAGGTTTACCGTCAGCTCCCTGTCTTTGATCTCCAGTTCGGTTTCTATCTTCTCCTTTTCAAGTTTTATTTTTTCCTTTTCAAGAACAACCAGTTTCGTCTTCAGCCGGTACCTGGAAAAGACCAATCCCAAAATAACAAGGCCGGCGACCAGGCCGAAAATGAGGGTCAGCATGATGATATTTTTTACCTGCTGGGTCTGCCTTCTTTCAAACTCCTTTTTATCATAGAGGTACTGAAGTTCAAATTTTGATATCAGCAACTGCTTTTTGGATGCAAAAAGGCTGTCGGCTGCAGATTTTTCAAGGTTTAAATATTTGTAGGCGTTTACGATGTCTTTCTTCCCGGAATAGATCTGGTTAAGCATTTTTGCAGCGGGGGCGATGATCCGGTAGTACCCGTTTTTCTCTCCCTCATCCAGGGCTCTGTTAAAATATTCAATGCTCTCGCCAGCTTTATTTGCAGCCTCGTAGCAGAAACCAAAATTCACATAACATTCGGCCATGTGCATCCGGTTGTTCAATGCAGTAAAGATGTCGAGGGATTGCTGAAAACTCAACCGCGCATCATCAAAATGGCCCTTGTTCATCTGGTCGTAACCGATGTTCATGATATTGATCCCCTGCCCGAGTTTATTACCCAGTTTAATATTTATCGCCAGCGCCTTTCTGAAAAACATGATGGCCGTGTCATATTTCTCCAGGTATTCATAAACGACGGCAAGATTGTTATACTGAGTTTTGATCGAAGACTGGTCATTGATCTCTTTGGCAAGAATCAGGGCTTTGTTGTTATATTCCAGCGCCTTTTTATAATCCTGCTGACTGGTGAAGTCAATCCCTATATTGCCTAAAGCATTGGATATTCCCGTTTTATCATGTATCTTTTCAAACAGCCTCAGGCTTTGAAACAAATATTGCGAACTGTGGTCAAAATCGTCAAGGTCTGAATATATGGTTCCAACCAGGCATAAAGCATTGGCAAGTTCCTTGTCATACCTGAGGTCTTCAGCCATCTCCCTTGACTTCTGGGCAAGTTCCATAGCTCTCTTATACTCACTGCTTCTGAAATAACAGTTTCCCAGTTTGATCATTGCCTGGATCTTTCCCAATGCGTAATTGTTTTGTTGCGCAATTAAATATGCCCTCCTGGCGAAACCGGCTGCATTATCCAGGTACTGATTTTCCGGTTTTCCAAGAAATTCAAGGATCAGATCGACTTTTTTATTTGGATCCCTGACCGTCCTTAAAAGTGAATCGAGGTTTTCGGGCCTGACCATACCCTGGGCTGCACCTATCTGGCAGCAGACCATGCACAGGATTGAAAAGAATTGGACTAATCTCGATTTCATTGGATCTCTCAATCAGGAACATTGTGCCTGGCATTTACTGCCCCGGATTGCCTTGCCACGATAAAATAAGTCTGTGAAAACCAGCGCACCCTGCAAAAGTAATGAATATATCCCGGCCACCAACCTACTTTTTAAACACCTGCATTACCGGCAGGGCAAGGTTATTGAAATCGAAGAGCGCCTGGTTTTCCCAGCTTGAACCGTCGGTTGCCTGCATGCCTTTAAAAGCCACCCACTCCCCTCCCCAGTAGCAAAAGCCAATTCCCTTCGGGGTTTGAACCAGGCTATTCTTCAGGCTATTGATAAAATCAAACTGGCCGGCCCGGCTGGCGGGATAACCACTGGCAAGCTGGCTATCCGTTCCTACAATGTTGTTTGTATGATCATTCCATTCCAGTGTAAAAGGATATGCCGTTTCTGCAACCATGACCTCTTTCGAAGTAAGGGAAACCAGCTCCTCCAGGGTTGGTTGCAGCAGCTTCATATCGGTCCCATGCCATACAGGGTAATAGGAAAGTGCCATGATGTCGTAATCAACGGCATTTGTTTGCAGCATGCCAAAAAACCAGGTACTGCCTGTGAGACCGGCATAATGGAGGATGATCCTTAGCCCGCGACTGTAATCCCTGGCTGCTTTCACTCCCGATTTTAAAAGCAGTATAAAGTCAGCCTCCCTGCTGATCCTTCCCTGCTCCCACATGACCCCCCCGTTAATTTCATTGCCGATTTGAATATAATCAGGCTGAATGACTGAGAGCACCCTTCGTGTATAACTGTATACCGAATCGGACAATGTATTCAGCGGAAGGTTGTTCCAGGCGGATGGTGTATTCTGGTTGCCAGGATCGGCCCAGGTGTCGGAATAATGAAGGTCCAGCAACACTTTCATGTTTTTTTGCCTGACACGATTGCAAAAAGCGGAGACTTCCGGCAATGAACCGTGAGCAGTTGCGGGTGAATTCCACAACCGGACGCGGATCGTGTTGCAACCGTTTTCGCTCAGTTGCGACAATACATCTTTTTCGGTTCCGTCTGCAGTGTAAAATTTCGTTCCCCGTTGCTCAATTTCCGGCAGAAATGACAGGTCAGCCCCACGGATAAAGGCATCCTCCCCGGGTTCCCCGGGGATTGCATCACTGTGCTTTCCGCAACCTGCCATGCATAAGCAGATGCAATAACCAACGAGGATGGTTATTAATCTTTTCATTTTGAAAACCCGCGTTTTTGACCACAAGGATGGTTCAGCAAAGTTAATACATGTTTCCAATAACAAAAAACCAATCCTGTCGGAAAAACCATGACAACATCAGAGCATAGCTTGTCCGCAAATTGTTAAATGAAACACAGTACTGCCTCCTGCTTGCCCGGATTGGATTAGCAGGCCGCAAATTTCATTCATATTCAACTGATTAATAAGTCGGAAGCAGTTGGTAAGGGAGGAAAAAAAACATTTAACTGTTTGTTTTTTAATATAGTACTATTATTAATATCGTGATTTATCTTTACAAAATATTGGCGTTACGGCCTTCATTTTTCACTAAATACATCAATATTTTCACCAATTTAAACCAAACACAAATGAAGTCAAAAATCACCCTTTTAATTTTTTGCCGGCAACAATCTGTAGTTCGCACGTTGTTGGCCAGAACCGGGTTCCGGGCAAGCAGCCGGATCCCCGGAAAGAGTGACTCCTGAAAACTGCCGGGCTTAACCTCACTGGCAGCGGATATGTTGCCGGGAAATGGGATGCCGGCGGGATTCTCACCCCTCAAACGGAAGATTACATGCTGAAAGCACAATCAGTAGGCAGCGCAAGCGGCGGTTGCGATGAATACATCAGCAGGGTCCATGCAGGAATGATTGATAATTCTTCGGGATGCAGCGGCTATGCCGACTATACCTCTCTCAAATGGCTGCACGCTTCATGATGTGGTCATGAACAAAGTAGCCGCAAAATCTCCGGGGGTTTCCACGGGGAGTATAACGTATAGTGAAAAGATATGTTCCGTCAAACTATGACCAGGTTTCATGCAACCTTACGTCAAGCCTGGTTTCATGCTTCTTTCCAAACCCGGCGCAATCCAATACGATCACCATGGTTGTTGTTCCGGTCACTGGCAGTGTAAGCGGAATAGTGCCTTCACCCCTGAAACTTTGCTTTGACGCATCCGACTCAATCACTGTTGCCGGCGGGGGAGCTTCGTTCAACATCAACGCCGGGGTCCAGGCAACCATGATCGCTGGCCGGAAAATCTCCTATCTTTATGGAACCTCCGTCAGCGCAGGAGGATACATGCACAGTCTGATTCTGCAGTCAAAAGAGATCGTTACGATGCATGGGTCAACTTGTATGGAGAGCCCCGTGCGACTTCAGGGGTGCTCTTTGAAACAAAGGATTCAGCAATAATAGTGTCACAATCCATCGCCCGCAAAGCCGAAACAGGGGAGAAAGTGGATATGATAAAAATAGACGCCCGGTCAATTGACAAAATACACATCAGGAAACAGGGTAGCACCGGCAAGGGGATCCTTTACGGAGCTATTGCCGGTGTAACGGCAGGCGGCATTCTCGATTTAATCTATTATTCATCATGGAAAAACCAGGGTGGACCTAACCATTTTACCAATATTGGCGAAGCAATAGCCTATTCGATCAACCGCAGCCCCTCCTATTTTGTGAGCATGGCAAGCATGATCGGACTGGCGTGCATCGGTACCGGAATAGGCATTGGGGCGGGGCTCGGAAGTATAAAAATCACCATTCCCATCAAAGGGAACCAGGAGCAGTTCGACCAACATAAAGCGATGCTGAATGATTGTTCGGTGAAGAACAATCCTTTCCCGGGGAGCAAACACTTCTCAAAACCAGGCGATACCATTGTGAATAATAACGGGAATCGTTAACCTGCCACCTCCCCCGGCGAGAAGGTACGGAAGCCTGAGAAAATAGTACTCCCTTTGAGCCCGGCGGGGCGAAATGAAAACATTTTTAATGTAGCAAATGATAGATGTCGCAGCTACGCTGCTTTATATCAATCCTTCCATTTATTCCTACAAAGATCAGGCAACTATGTTGCCTATTGGCTATTATCAACTACAAAGATAATGCCCCTCCGGGGCCATCCGTTAACTCATCCTTTCGATCCGGTTTCTGAGGGTTTTGACCTTTTCATGAAGAATATTGAAAAACCGGCAACGCTCCTTGGCAGAGGTTCCGCTGATCATGGTTGATTTTTGCATCAGGTTGCGAAGTGAATTTTCAACCTGGTCGCAAAACACCGGGTTTGTTGTGATAAGCTGGTTGATGACATTATAGGTGTTGTAACAGGTCTTCTGGCCATCAGTTTTTACCAGGATCGTGTTATCGGTTACGAGGACTTCATTGTGGTAAAGCCTGTAACTGTTTTCAAGCCCCTCGCAAGGTGAGCCGAACATGATCTGGGTGCCGGATTCCGCCTGGTGCTGCACGTGATGAAGCCACGATTCCAATACATCGCACAACCTGAAAACATCTTCAATCCGTGCAAAAAACCCCGATACAAAGCAATATTCGATCTGCCGAAGAACACTTGAGATCGTCTCCTCGCTCCAGATTTCGATGGTCGGGATCTTGATATAATGACAGAGAAGCTGTCGCCCGGTTTCATACAAATTTTCGGGGGCTTCGAGTGTCAGCAGTTTATTTTCATACCCGCTCGCAGGGATCAGCGCTTTGTTCCAGAAATAGATCTTGAACGCGGCAATTTCAGGGAATTCGAAATAATAGAAAACCGGGATATCCTTGGCAGCATAAATAATCTCTTTTTCTTTTGCGGCATGGATCATTTTTATCGCCGCCAGGAGTGATTGCAGCCAGTTTTCGATATCAAAACCACCTTCACCGATTGCAAGCGCACTGAAAATTACATGATCGCTTTTCTGGTTAAAAAGGGCGTCGACTGAAATTTTGTAATGAAAACAGATGGTTTTCAACTCCTCCAGGGAGAGTTCCTTTTCTCCCCGGATCCGCCGGTAGGCGCTGTCGTAACTGATCTCCAAAAGTTCCGAGAGTTCGTGGACAAAAGACAGGTTCGGTGCCAATTTACTCCTGACCGCCTGAAAAAGGAGTTCCTGAATAGCCGGTTGTGTCTCCATCTCTGATTTTTTTGATCTTGTAAAGATAGGTTATTAAACGATCGTTTCCAAACAAGAAAAAAACGGTCATTCCACGCTTATCCGGATTCCCTCCGAATGAGCTGTAAATTCAGGGGCATACATGCATTGAATGGTGGCAATGCCATTGGAATACTCCCCTCCCGCATTTACCTTCAGGGGATACTCAAAAACATAGGTGCCTTTCGGCAGGGAGTCAAAAAAGAAGCTGGTCGCCTGGTCGGTTGTGCATTGGTAATAACCAAGCCCGTCCTGGTAACGGTACCCGGAAAGTCCGCCTTCCCCGCTCCCTCCCATTTTCGGGTTGGGGGCTGTGATGCCGGGTTCCAGCGCACTGGCCCGCATGTCCTTCATGTGCACGAACTCAAGGTCGCGATCAGCCGTCAGCACGATTCGTACAACCAGTTTATCCCCCGTTTTAAGAACACGTGGAGCCACCTGGCCAGTTGAACCCTCTTTTAACTTGTCATTTGCAATTTGCAATTTGTCATTCGAAATTGGCTCCAGCACCGGGCCTGTGGGTGTGTTCATTTCAACAAACAATTTCTTTTCCAGGTGCATCGGGGTTGAGGCGAGGGTGATCTTATCAAGGTTCTCGAAATACTGCCAGTAAACAGCGCCCCAGGCAACGCCATCTCCCGATTTTGAAACCGTGATCTTACCCATCCCCGGCTTGATCTCGCTCCCCGACCAGGAGAGCTGAAAATAGCCTGTACCTGCCTCCTTTTTCGCATCGATCAGGTTGTCGGAACTCACCTTTTCTTTCCCAAGCGATATTTTTACGCCGGGATCGTCAGAGAGCAGGTTTGTCCCCCGGAGCAGCAACGCATAACATGCTGCAAGGGTCGAACGGGGAGATCGCCAGTCCTGGGTCTGCTTTTGCTTTAACAACCATATTTTCAACTCATCCACCACGCCTTTATCCTGGCCGATTTCGTCGAAGGCTTCAATCATCAGCGCCTGGGTTTCGATGGGGGCCTGGTACCAGAAAAATCCGCGTTCCCCGGCCCAATACATTCCCATTTCGCCTGAATGAAGTGCTTTTTCTGAAAATGACTTCAGTATCAGCGCAGGAACTTCTTTGTTTCCGAGACGGTTCAATGCCAGTGCGATCATGCCCTGCAGATAGCGGTCGTTCTGAAGCCAGAAAGTTGATGCCTGCTTTTTATAGAAGTTGAAGGCTTCATTAAAGGTTGCCCCGGGATCGGGGACCGGGAATGCAGGATTACCCATGAAAAATGAACGCGCATACAAATACTGGATCTGTGAACTGCCAAGGTGATTGCCTTCAAGATTCTTCGGCTGGTACTTTTTCAGGTTACCGTAATCTTTTTGAAGTTCGCCATCCAGGAAACCAATTGCCTTCATCACCATTTCGCGGGTGGAAGGATCTTTGAGAATATTTGTGATACCCAGGTGGCTCAGCTGGCCAAGCCCGGTAACAATATTCTGGGTGATATAACGGTTCTCAGGCATCCCGGCAAACCAGGTCCATCCGCCATCCGGCATTTGAAGTTTCTGCAATTTGCCAAGGTTTTCCCGGAGGTTCATGCTGATGTTGTCCGGGTCGAAAAAGAGTCCCAGCTTTTGTTTGCGCCCCGTTTCATCAGCGGCTTCCATCACCCAGGGTGTTTCCTGCAACAGCGCCGATTTCAGCTCCTGGTTTTTGGCAAGGTTCGACTGCAGCGCTTCGGGTGTCAGGTTTTTCCAGGATTCAAAAACGGACTTGATTTTCGGGTCTGAATTGGCAATGAAAGCGGCAAGGCTGTTTGACCAGAAAGCGGCAAAGATCGCATCGGCATTGTCGTATTGCCTGTCGTTCAGGGCCGGCAAGGCCTGGATCGCATACCAGGCCGGGTTTGATGCAAATTCGAGGGTGAGTTTGTGATTTTTAAGCGTTTCATTATGCTGTCCCGGAGTGCCTGATTTCAGCAGTTTGTCAAAGACAAATTCCGTGGTTCCTTTTCCACGGACGGGCAATGGCAATGATTCGGTTACCAGCATGCGGTTTGTGAGCACGGGAATTGCTTTTTCCTCGCCATCGCTGAAATTTTCGGTCTCCGCTGTAATCCTGTATTGAAGAACCGCCAGGTCTGAACCGACCGGGATGAAAAGTCTCCAGGAGGCGGCGGTACTTTCTCCTTTTTTAACGGTGAAAGCCTGATTGCGCAACCCTCCCCGGGCGGCATCATGAGCCTGTTTCTCATCCCGGGTGGTGTCGATCAAATTGTTGAGGGAGTGCAGGGTGATGGCGTCGGTCAAGGCAAGAGTTGCTTTGCCGGAGAGGTCGCGGTCGGAAAGATTGACAATTTTTGTGCTGAAGATCACGGTGTCTCCCTCTCTGACAAACCGAGGGGCGTTTGGAAACACCATCAGCTCCTTCCGGGTCACGAGCTCTTTTTCGATCACCCCGTTGTCAAGATTTTTCGTGTGGGCCAACCCGAGAAATTTCCATTTCGTAAGTGATTCCGGTGCGGTGAACTGCAGGATCAGGCAGCCTGTGGAATCGGTTGCAAGTGCAGGATAGAAAAATGCCGTTTCACGGAAATCACGACGGATCTGGATAACAGGTTCCGGCTTTGCTTTCGGCGGGCGTTGCCCGTTCCCGGGATGGGTGGACGTATCTGCCACCTTTCCCTGTTTCAATTCAGACACCGGGGCAACCCCGGTGGACAGCACAGCAGATGCCATCGGGGAATCCATCATTTCGGCCCGCATGCCTTTGGCGCTCCCTCCGGCAAAACCCCTGGTAAACCTTCCCGAACTGCTAAAATAGCTGGTTCCAAACCAGTTCAGCTTTAACCCGGGATGAAAAAAGTAAGCACCATCCGGTTCATTTTGTGTGAGCAATTGCCCGGAGGAGATCCGAAAGGCATTGTCCACATCCCAGGGAGCTGCCCCCGAATAGCGCTGATACAGGCTGAATATCCATTCGTTGGAACGAAACTGGTCGAGGGAGGCGTCGTACATTGCTGCCAGGAATTCCGCCCTGGCCGGTTTTCCGGTTGGTCCGGCGATTTTTATTTTCCAGATTTCACTGGTACCCGGATCCAGTTTGTCGCGGAATGTTCCGAAAGTGATCCCCAGTTTTTTACTGGCATAAGGCACACTCACCACCTGGCTTTGCTGAAACACCCGGTTGTGTTTGACAAACATAAAATTAACCGAAAAATTTCCCCGGTAATGCTCTGTTATCGGAATTTCAACCAGCATCGCCCGGTCGTTCAGCTTGATCCATTCACGGGAAACAAGGCTGTCATTCAGCCTGATTTCGTAAATCATGTTGACATTATCCTCCTTTGAACCGATGATAAACCTGGCTGATTCACCCGGCTGGCCGGCTGCTTTCAGCGGAACAATCCAGCTGAGGGTGTTGATGGGAACTTCCCTGGAGAGGGGAGAGAAGGCAGTCAGGTACTTTTTGATCTCCACGATTTCACCGAAGGGGTCGGTCGCCTTGAGCACAAGGAGGTACGAGCCGGGCTTCGGGATGCGGAACGCGGGATCAGACAGGTTTAACGTTGAATCACTGAGGGTGTTGACTGTTTTTTCAAATACCGTTTCTTCCTTTGCCCACGTTGCCGGGTTGTTTTCGTCATCGTACACATCATAAGGAAAAAGCGCATGGAACGCATCACGTGTCAAGAGGTTGATGTCGGGCTGGTCCCACATTCTCTGTTTGAATACCCGGTCGGGCTGCCGGAGCCGTTGCAGGGTGACGGCAACCAGGGTAGGCGTATGCCGTCCATTCAGGTTCGTAGTGGTGATTTTCACCAGGGTGTCTTTGGCAAGGTCAACCCTGTCGGGCATATCGGTTCCGACCAGCAGCGCTTTATATCCCGCCGACAGACCCTGCTCTGCCGACTGAGTTTCTCCGTTGAGGTCGGTTACATCAGCATAAACAGTAAAATCAAATACCGGCCAGTTTTTTTTGTCGATGCCCGGATCAGGAATTGCTGTAAACGAAATGGTAAATTTTCCCTGGGCGTCGGTCGTGCCTGTGCCACTGGCAATTTCCATTTGCGGCGTGGCGGGCATGGGCCATCGCCAGCCCCAGTCCCAGAAAGGAAACCGCGCGGTTCTGACAACCCGGTACTTCACCGGGGCGCCATCGATCGGGTTTCCGGCGAAGGCAAGTGCTTTCCCGGTAACGGTGAGCAACGCTCCCAGCCTGTAGTTCCCTTCCAGCGGTTCGCACGACACCGCGAAAGTGGGGCGTTTGTATTCCTCCACCGAAACAGCCACGGAACCCGATTCGTTGGAAATGGTCATCTGACCGGTAAGAACACCCGACGGTGCAATAAAAGAACCATTGATGGAGCCGAAATCATTCGAAACAAGGTCTTGCTCTGATATCTTCTGCCCGTTTGCATCGGTAAAGACGACTTTCGTGGCATGTTTTGTTTTCACCCTTGAGTTGTCACCGGTCCGCTCAACCAGGATTCCCTTGAAATAAACGACCTGCCCCGGCCTGTATATTGCCCGGTCGGTGTAGAACATGGTTTGCAGGGAGATCTGCTCCTGCCTGGGGTAGACCGGGTACTGGTAAAAGTTGTCGGTAATGAGGAAGTCATCCTTGTAGAAGATCTTTAAAAACTGGTTCGTGTTGCGGCTGTTGTTTCCCTGTGGCGGAACCACCAGGGATCCCTGTTCGTCTGTGGTATAACCCTGGAGTTTAACACTCGTATTCTTACGCTCCTGATAGTCATATTTTTTTTCCCAGGCTTCCGCGCGGGCATTTTTCAACGGCAAACCTGTTTCCCGGTCAAGCAGGAAATAGGCATAACTCCCGTCGGTATTGCGTTTTTTTACATAACTGATCTGCGTCGACCAAAAGGGAGTAAAGGCAAAAGCCCCGGCCGGATCGGAAAAATCTTTGACCGGGGAACACAAAAGCACCCAAAAACCAACCGGAATACCGGGGAGTTCAGTCTCCGCCTGGTGTTCCTGGAAATCTCCATCGTCGGGAAAATTCAGCGACCATGACTTTGCAGCGGGCAGACTGGCCAGGAAGTTTAAGTACCCGGCGTGATCGGTGGTTCCGGCTCTCTCTGCATAGGCTTCCGGGTCTGTTTTGACAAGCCGGAAAAAGAGTTGTTTCAGGTTTTTTGAACCGATCAGGGCCAGCGACGGTTTATCGGGGGGCACAGCTGATTCGGTCGTTATCCGGAGTGATGGTACTTTGATGGACTTTGCCAGGATCCTGCAATTTCCGGATCCCTCCGAACCGGGAAACAACTTAATAGCCCTGTCGCACACTTCGAGGGCCGACCGGATATCCCATTTGTGCAGGTCACCAGCCAGCGGCCGGTACAATTGCCCCTGGTCGTTTAGAAATGTCGCAAGGGCGTAGGAAATGGATGAACTCCCGGGAGAGCCGGTCTCAGCCTGTTCAAATTTCCGCAGCGCATCCATGTAAAGACTGTCTTTGCCAGGCAGGGTGTATTTCTCGTGGACAAAGGCAAAACGCTTCAGTTCTATGGCAATCAATGCGCTGCGATCGATATCCTTGAGATGGAAGGTTGCCAGGTCGCGGAAAATGCGCAGCGCCATGCTTGCAGGAGCCGCAGGATCTGCCGCGATCATCATCCTGTTGGCGGTAAAGTTGAAGGATTGAGCGAAAAACCAACTTTGATCAACTTCAAAATGCCTTGCCGGCAGTGTCGGACCTCCCTCCGCGGAGGTAAAATAGTCCAGGGCGCGTCCTGCAAGAAAATCATACAGGGTCGGAATATATTTAACCGCATCCCTTGCCAGGGTATCCTGTTTCCCGGCGGTAAAAATTTCCAGTTCCATGATGGCGTCAAACCTGTCGGCCGGGATCCGCTGCAATGTGTCGGCATGTTCAAGAGAGAGCATGTAGTTGCGAGAGATTTCGCCGGAAATCATTGCCAGGTCCCAGGTTTCGATGCTGTCGTGCTGGCCTGACCCCTTGGGGGTGCGGTCGCGAAAACGGTATTGGTTGTTCTGGTAATATTTCAGGTAAACCTCAGCCAGGATCGATTGCAACACCTGTGTTTTGGGTTGGGACGCCGCTGATATCTCCTTTTGAAGTCCGGCAATGGTGTGTGTCAGGAAGTCTTCCCGGAATTCAGAATTCAGGCGGATACGGTAAATGATGGCCTTGATCTCCTGCGTATCATCTTTGCCGGCTTTGGCCTGTGCATAAATTTTGTCGACAATTTCCAGGGCCGATTTTGGCTGGCCTAGGTTGGCAAGGGAGTCGACCTGCTTCCATAAGCGGGCATTCGGATGAGCAGATGAACCGCTGAGTGGCCGGGATGATGGGTTGGTAGGCATGGCGCTTTGTTTTCGTTGTGGTTTTTGCGGATTTCCATTTACGGAAAGCACAATCAGCAGGAATATGATCGCAAGAGACTGGAAGAGGAGCCTGAATTTCATAAGGAAAGGATTGGTTCGGGTAAAATCAGATACAATATTAGCAATTTTACCCGATTATGCAAATATTATGCCGCAATGCTACCTGGGTTTGCGGGCAAATGGCGAAATTCCCATGATCCTCAGATCACGATGTTGATGATCTTGTTCGGCACAATGATCACTTTTTTCGGTGGTTTTCCCTGCAACCATTTTTCCGACTCCACCGCTTCAAGTGCGGCCTTTTCAATTTCAGGAACCGTAAGGCCGGTGGGCAGGACCATTTTAAAGCGGGTTTTCCCGTTGAAAGAGACAGGATATTCAAAGGTGTTTTCGACCAGGTATGCCGGGTTGAATTCCGGGAAGATTGCCACCGAAACACTCCCGGTATGGCCGAGCAAATTCCATAGTTCTTCGGCGATGTGGGGCGCGTAGGAGGCGATGAGCACAACCAGGTCGCTGAGGATGGCGCGTTTGTTGCATTTCAGGTCGGTGAGTTCGTTCACGCAGATCATGAAGGAACTTACAGCGGTGTTAAACGAGAGCCGCTCGATATCCTCCTGTATCTTTTTGATCGTCTTGTGAAGCACACGCAGCTCGGCGGGCTCCGAAGGTTCGCCGGTAACGCGGAAATTGTTCTGGTCGTCATGAAACAGCCTCCAGAACTTGCGGATAAAACGGAACACCCCCTCAATGCCATTGGTATCCCAGGGTTTCGATTGCTCAAGCGGTCCGAGGAACATCTCGTACAGGCGGAAAGTATCGGCACCGTATTTTTCAATCAGGAAATCGGGATTGACCACATTGTAGAGCGATTTCGACATTTTCTCCACCGCGTAACCGCAATGGTATTTGCCATCCTCAAGGATGAATTCAGATCCGGCGAGGTCGGGCCGCCACAGGCGGAATGCTTCCGTGTCGAGGATATCGTTGTCTACGATGTTCACATCCACATGCATTTCGGTCGTATCATGCTGATCCTTCAGCCCGGCCGAGACAAAAGTGTTTGTTCCCCTGATCCGGTAAGCCAGGCTTGACCTTCCCTGGATTTTCCCCTGGTTGATCAGTTTTTTAAAGGGCTCCTCCTTCACCGACATGCCGGTGTCGAACAGGAACTTGTTCCAGAACCGGGAATAGATGAGATGGCCTGTGGCATGCTCATCGCCCCCGATGTAAAGATCCACATCCTGCCAGTAATTGACGGCTTCTCTTGAAAAATATTCCTTGTCGTTGCGTGGGTCCATGTAGCGGAGATAATAGCCGCTGGAGCCGGCAAAGCCGGGCATGGTATTGGTTTCGAGCGGATAACCCTCTTTGGTCGTCCAGTTTTTAGCACGGGCAAGAGGTGGTTCGCCAGTCGAAGTAGGCAGGTAGGCATCCACCTCGGGCAGCCGCAGCGGGAGTTCGCTTTCATCGAGCATACAGGCTATTCCATCCCTGAAATAAACCGGGAAGGGCTCTCCCCAGTAGCGCTGCCTGCTGAAGATGGCATCACGGAGGCGGAAATTAACGGTTCCCCTTCCGATACCCATTTCGTTTATCCTGCGGATCACTTCACGGATGGCATCTTTCACCTGCAGCCCGTTGATGAAGTCGGAGTTGATCAGCACACCATCTTTTGCATCGTATGAAGCCACGGAGATATCCCCGCCGGCAACCACCTCCACAATGGGAAGTCCGAAATGCCTTGCAAAATCATAATCGCGGCTGTCGTGAGCCGGAACGGCCATGATGGCGCCGGTGCCATATCCCGCCAAAACGTAATCGGCCACCCAGATGGGGATCGGGGCGCCATTGAAGGGGTTCAGGCAATAAGTCCCGGTAAACTCGCCGGTCACCTTTTTCACCTCTGCCATGCGTTCACGTTCGGAGCGGTTTTTCGCCAGTTGCAGATACTGGTCAACCGCTTCCCTGCGGTCGGGGGTTGTAAGCCTGGCTATCAACTCATGCTCGGGCGCCAGGACCATGAATGTTAACCCGAAGATGGTATCGGGGCGGGTGGTGAAAATGCTGAGACTTAGCTCCTGGTCCTGTACGGGAAAATGGATTTCGGCACCTTCCGACCGGCCGATCCAGTTGCGTTGCATCTCTACAAGGGAATCGGAAAAATCGACCACCTCAAGCCCGTCGAGCAGGCGCTGGGCGTAGGCAGTGATGCGCAGGAACCACTGGCGCATGAGCTTGCGCTCGACCGGGTGACCGCCGCGGACTGAGAATCCGTTGGCGATTTCATCATTTGCCAGCACGGTCCCCAGCTCGGGACACCAGTTTACCATCGCATCGGAAAGGTATGCCAGGCGGTAATTCATCAGGATGTCGTGCTGCTGCTTTTCCGAAAAGGATCTCCACTGGTCTGCCGAAAAACAACCTTCCCATTTTGCGCCAAAAGAGGCATCTTTTTTAACAACTTCTTTGTACCAGTTCTGGGTCATGGAAGCCTCGACTGCGGTGTTGCCTTCAGATTCGAAAACTTTTACCAGGGCGGCAATTGGTTCGGCTTTCTTCGTTTTAGTGTTATACCAGTGGTTGAACAGCTGGATAAAGGTCCACTGGGTCCATTTGTAATAATCGGGATCGCAGGTTTTCACCTCACGGTCCCAGTCATAGCAGAACCCGATCTTGTCCATCTGTTCACGATACCTGGCCACGTTCTTCTCAGTGGTCACTGCAGGATGGGTACCGGTTTGAATGGCATATTGTTCAGCGGGCAGCCCGTAGGCATCATATCCCATCGGGTGAAGCACGTTGAATCCCTTCAGCCGCTTGTAGCGCGAATAGATGTCGGAGGCAATATATCCCAGCGGATGGCCCACATGCAGCCCTGCGCCGGAAGGGTATGGAAACATGTCGAGGACATAATATTTTGGCCGGGCAAGATCTGTTTTGGTTTTAAAGGTCTTGTGATCCACCCAGTATTTCTGCCACTTTTTTTCGATTTCCGGAAAATTGTAATCCATTGTGTTTTTTGAATTTATGTTGCAACTTGAAAAATTTCAAACCAACGGGATCGGGAACAGGTAAACAATTTGATTTTTGCACTTTGCACTTTGCATTTCCCTTTACCATTCCCCCGCAAATTTAGGCATTTCACCTGATTCACGAAAATGGTTACCTTTGACTCTCCAACCATGCCGCTGAATGGCCGATCAGGAACCTGAAAAAAAAGCACCTCCGCCCGGGCGCCGGCCACGCGCCTGGCGCATTGTCGCGCTAAGCCTGTTCTTCCTGCTGCTGCTCTCCTTCATTGGGGTCTTCCTGGGGTTCTACTATTTTGGAGAACGGTTTCTGAGAAATTACCTGCAGGAAAAAATCCGTATTTCGAGCAACGGGATTTACCATGCCGATTTTAAGAGGTTGCAGGTGAACATCCTTACCGGCAAGGTGGTGATCGACAGTTTCGAACTGATCCCCGACACAATTCAGTACCAGCGGTTAAAAGCCGGGGGAAGGATTGCCAGGTCGCTCTACCGGATCTCTTTTTCATCCCTCACCGTCGACCGGGTTCATTTCCGGCAGATTTATGAAGGCAAACGGATCGGATTCAGGCAGCTGACGCTCCAGCGGCCCGTTCTCAGGATAGTCGGGTTCCCCGACACACTGACAGCCAAACGCAACAAATGGCGGGTGATTTACGAGGACCTGTACCCGACTGTTTCGTATTTATTCAATGATTTTCACATCGATTCGGTAAAGGTGAACCACGGCCGGCTTTTTACCTCTTTCACTGAGAAATCCGGAAGACAATCGACCGGGGAATATGAATTCAGTTCCGTGTTAAAGGATGTATCGGTGAACCCGTTCAGCTATTATAACCGGAACAGGGTTTTTTACTCCCGCGATGTCGACCTGGTGGTGCATAATTTTGAAACCCGGCTTGCCGACAGCCTCTATTTGCTGAAAGCGGATGAAATCGGTTTTTCTCTCACAAAGTCAACCCTTTACGGGAAAAAAGTCTCTCTTATCCCGAACTTAAGTTCCAGGAAAATCAGGCAGGTTCAAAGCGGTGACCTTTTCCGGATTGAGCTTCCTGCATTTTCGGTCCGCGGCATTGACCTTTACCGCGCCATGACCGGAAGGGAAGTAGCGGTTTCCTCGGTAACCCTGACCGATTTCTTCATTCGTGTATACCGGGACAAACCTTCGCCGGGAGCTGCCGCAAGCAAAAAGGGGAAGAAAAAAATAACCCTCGCCGGGCTGTATACGGTTGTTGCCAAAGAACTTCGCTATGTAGCCATCGACTCCCTGTGTCTGCGGAACGGTTCTTTTGAATATTACGGCAACCCGGCTGATTCAAGACCCGAATTGCGCATTGGCACGGTCAATATTGAACTGGACAGGTTCAGGCTCGATTCGGTTTCGCACCGGGATCCCTCGAGAATTTTTTATTCCAGGGGAATCGAACTGGAACTGGAGCGGTTCTCGCTCTATTTGCGCGACGGGATCCATTGCGTCAATGCTTCATCCGCCATCTTTTCCACCCGGAAATCACTGATCGACATCCATGAAGCGACCATTTTCCCCGACCGGAAAAAGAACCTGCGTCTGCCTGAAAACAGGCGTAACACGATGTTCGTAAACCTGCCACGGCTCACCTTTACCGGCATCGACCTGAAAAAAGTCTTTAACAGGCGGGTCCTCGATTTCGACCGGCTGATCATCAACGAACCGGAGGTGCGGTACACCCGCTTCCAGCCTGCCAAAAACCCCGATCCCCGGTTCAAACAACCTGAAGATTTTTTTTCCAGTGAAAATGAAGATGTGGTTTACGATCTGTTAAAAAAGTACCTGTATGTGATCAAAGGGAGCAAGATTGACATCAACGGAGGGCTGGCTAAATTTTCAGTGGACCGCAATGGCATGGAACTCCCGCTTGCTTCAAGCAGTTTTGACCTGGTCATGCAGCAGTTTCTGATCGATTCGGTGCACGGGATGAACGAACAGGGTTATTTTTACAGCCATGATTTCACCCTTGATCTCCGTTCTGTCTCCATTGTATCGCCCGACAGCCTGAAATATATGCAGGCAGGCAGGGTGCGTATCGCCACCCGCGATTCCCTGATTGAGGCCGACAACGTTCATCTCTACAAATCGGCTGATCCACTGATATTCAATTCACTGGCAAAAATGAGACACCCGATGACCTTTGAGTTCTCATTGAACAAACTTACGCTGACCGGGCTCAATCACAAGAAACTGTTCCTGGAAAAAATTCTCAAAGCAAATGAGATTGTGCTTGACAACCCAGCACTTTATATCAAAGCCAACGCCCGTCTTCGTCCAGCCGGTCCACCGGAAGAGTCCCAGCTTCTTAGATCCGGCGAATTCGTTCATTCCTTTGAAATTGGCCGTTGCATCGTTCGAAAAGGTGCTTTTTCGTATGACGGGGAAGAAGATCGTAAAGCTTCGTACTTCTCGCTGAAGGACATAGATTTTGCCGTGGTTGGTGCAACCGTTCGCATCCCCGGAAAGGGGCTGCACGACGGCGTTATAAAATTCGATTCCCTCCATCTGAAGGTGTTTCCCCTGCGTGCAATCATTGCCGACAGTTCCTACGCCCTTGAAGCCCGGAGTCTCGAAGTTCATTCCTATCCTGCCGACATCATGCTGAAAGGGATAAAGATCTCCCCGCTGCAATCATGGAAAGATGTACCAGGAAGGAAAAGCTTGGTAACCATTACCATTCCTGAAATTCAGTTGAACGGGTTTTACTTTGACCGGGCGATCTTCGACAACCAGTGGCTGGTGGACAGCCTGTATGTGGATCATCCAATAACATCGGTGGAGCTGATGCAGGATCAATCCCTTGCAAAAGGGTCCGGGCATCCTGATCCCATGAGTTTCATCAGGATCCCTCCCTTTATGAAGACCCTCGCCGTGAATAAAATTTCCATTTCGCATGCCGCGGCCGGACTCATCATCCATGGGCCCGAAAAAACCCGTTCCCGCACCCTGGCAAACATCATGCTGGAGGTGACCAGTTTCAGGGCCGATTCTGCCACCCGGTCAAACCCTGCGGCCGCACCGTTGTTCAATGCCGGGGATGTAACGCTTTCCGCACCGGGATTTTCATGGGCTTCACCCGACAGCATGTACACTTTTGCGGTTGGCAGCTTTGGTGCATCCACCAGGTTGGCCAGTGCATACCTGGATTCGGTTTCAGTCACCCCGAATTTCGACCGGACGGAATTTTCAGTAAAAGCCGGACACCAGGCTGACAGGAATGTATTAAAGATCCCCCGGATAAAGGTTTCACATGTTGACTTCCGGAAACTGCTCGACGAGCGGCAGCTCCGGGCATCACGGATAAACCTGGAAGGGTTGTCATTTGAATCCTATCTCGACAAGCGGGTACTTGTTCCCTCCCCCCACAGCCCATTGATGCCCGGCCGGATGGTTGCGGGAATCAAGTTCGCGGCATGCGTCGATACCATCGCCTTGTCAAACGGTTTTGCCTCTTATGAAGAGCAAACCGGCGAAGAACCCGGCAAAATCTTTTTCGACAGGATGAACGCCACCCTGACAGGCTTTTGCACGCCATCTTTCCCGGCCGGCTCAGGGAAAGACCTTGACCTGCATGGAACCCTGCGATTGATGGGCTTGTCGGCCCTGGAAGCGTGGATCCACTTTCAAAAAGGCCATCCGCGGGATACCTTTACCGTACATGCCACCATCGGGGAGTTCGATCTTACCTCGATCAACCCCATGCTGTCGAAACTGATGCCTGTCTCTATCAAAAGCGGAACTGCCACTGCCACCGAAATCATTCAGTTCAACGCCAACGACAGCATGGCCATTGGAAGGATGAGCCTTGTTTACAACAACCTGACCGTAAGGCTGCACCCCGTAACTCCGGGAACATGGCCCCGTGTGGAGCAGTATTTCCTCACCCAGGCGGTTAATCTTCTCCTGGCCGATAACAACCCGGGCGACGACGGTAAAATGAAATACGGGGAAATTTATTTTAAACGTGATCCCTCCAGAGGTTTTTTTAACTTTGTCTGGAAAAGCGTTCTGAGCGGAATCAAATCAACCGTCGGCGTCAACACAAAACTTCAGAAGCAGATGAAAAAACAGTCGAGAACCCAAAATCAATGAAAGGAAAGACGGTTGGCAAAATCATCCTGGGGTTCCTGGCCGTATTGATCCTGCTGGCAGGTATCCTTTTCACCATTGGATACTTCTACTACGGGAAGATCATCCGCAACTATCTTATCGAGGCCGTCAGCCGGGAGAGTAAAGGGTTGTATAAAGCTGAAATCGGGAGCCTTTCACTCAACCTCCTTGTCGGAAATCTCACCATCGACCGCTTTTCGCTGGTACCGGATACCGCATTGTACCGTGCCCGTTCAAATTCGGATACTCTTTCTCCACTGCTCCTGAAAATAACTGTTGACAAGTTTATGATCAGGGATTTCCGGATCATGGACGCCGTCAGATTCCGGAAGATTGATGTTAAACGCATCCGGTTCATTGGTCCCGAAGTCACCGTGTTCCGGATGGCGATGCCCCGGAAGGCCAATGACGACAAGCCTAAGGAGAAAATGACCTCCATCCCTTTACCTAAAGGATTGACTTCTATTGAAATCGGGGAGCTCCTCGTCGAAAATGCAAAACTTGATTTTGTGGATTGCAGCCATGATACCATCACCAGGAATTCGTTTCCCACCTGCAACATCACCATCAAACACATCCTCGTCGATTCTGCCCACCAGGGAAAGCGGAGGCTGTTCAATGCCGACGACATCAGCATTACGCTGGGTTCGTACAGCCTGCCCTTGAAAAATGGAATGAACAAATTGTCGTTTGGCGAGATCGGGATTTCGACGGGTTCAGGAGTGGTTTATGTCAACAAGTTTCACCTGGAACCCCTTTACAACAAACATGACTATACGCGGAAGCTGGGTTACC